>Ga0210040_10003002_pt1 | contig 23194 bp, 23 predicted proteins | sample CryGeyCG12114_NA_FD_185462 | JGI IMG/M metagenome (GOLD analysis project Ga0210040, IMG submission 185462) | Groundwater microbial communities from aquifer - Crystal Geyser CG19_WC_8/21/14_NA (SPAdes) (version 2) | ecosystem: Environmental > Aquatic > Deep subsurface > Groundwater | place: USA...
CCCGCCGACAGCACTTACACCTTGGCCGACATGAGCGAGGCCACGCTGGAAGTGCTGGCGACGCGGCGCGACATCGCCTGCGTGCTGGTCAACCCGTTGCAGGCGATGCACCCGAACGGGCAGGCGCCGGGTGACAGCGCGCTGGTGGACTCGTCGCGCAAGGCTGGCGTGGACCGGGCGGGCTATTCCGCGTGGCTGGCCCGGTTGGCGGAGACCTGCCGGCGCGCCGGCATCGTGCTGATCGTGGACGAGGTGTTCACCGGCTTCCGCCTGGCACCCGGCGGCGCCTGCGAATATTTCGGCATCCGGCCCGATCTGGTGACCTATGGCAAGACGCTGGGCGGCGGACTGCCGGTGGGGGTGCTGTGCGGCCGGGCGGGGCTGATGCGCCGTTACAACCCCGACCGCCCGGCAGACATCTGCTTCGCCCGCGGGACCTTCAACTCGCACCCGCATGTGATGGGCGCAATGGACGCTTTTCTGACCTGGCATGCCAGCGCGGAGGCTGCTGCGGCCTATGAAGGATTGGACGAGCGCTGGAACGAGCGCGCCGCGGCGCTGAACAGCCGCCTGGCAGCAGCCGGACTGTCGCCGCGGATTGCCAATCTGGGCACCGTCTGGTCGGTCGGCTACACCAGGCCGTCGCGATATAACTGGATGCTGCAATTCTACCTGCGCGCCGAAGGGCTGGCACTGCCATGGACCGGCACCGGCCGACTGGTCTTCAGCCTGGCCTATGGCGACGCAGAGTTCGCCCAGGTCGCCGACCGCTTCATCGCCGCCACCAGGGCCTGGGAAGCCGATGGCTGGGCCTGGGCACCCGAGGGTGCCGGCAACAAGCAACTGCGTCGCGCGATGCTGCGCGAGATGCTGGCGGCGCGGTTTACAGCGTAAACACAGGCTGGTGTTTACGCTGTAAACATCAGCCGAGCTTCGCCTTCAGCACGTCGTTCACCACCTGCGGATTGGCCCTGCCGGCCATCGCCTTCATCGTCTGGCCAACGAAGAAGCCGAACAGCGCCTGCTTGCCGCCGCGATACTGTTGCACCTTGTCGGCATTGTTCGCCAGGATCGCATCCACCGCCGCCTCGATGGCGCCGGTGTCCGATTCCTGCTTCAATCCTTCGCGTTCCACGATCACGCCCGGCGCATCCCCGGTGGCGATCATGGTTTCCAGCACCTGCTTGGCGATGGAGCCGGAGATCGTGCCCTTGCCGATCAGCGCCAGCAGCTCGGCGCCGCTTTCATGCGTCACCGTGCCGTCGGTCAGTTCCTTGCCGGCCTTGTTCAGCGCGCCGGCCAGTTCCGACAGCAGCCAGTTGGCCGCCTGCTTGGCGACCTCTGCCGGCGTCTTGCCCTGGGCGGTGGCCGCGGCGAGCAGTAGCGCCTCGAACCAGCGGGCGGTCTCCACCTCTGCCGTCAGCACGGCGGCGTTATAGGGGCTGAGGCCCAGCTCGCCTTCATACCGACGACGCTTGGCATCGGGCAGTTCGGGCAGACTGTCGCGGCAATCGTCCAGGAACGCCTGGTCCAGCTCCAGCGGCAACAGGTCGGGATCTGGGAAGTAGCGGTAATCGTGTGCGTCTTCCTTCGACCGCATCGACCGCGTGGTGCCGGTGCCGGGATCGAACAGCCGCGTTTCCTGCACCACGGTGCCGCCATCCTCGATCAGCGCGACCTGCCGCTCCGCCTCATGCTCGATCGCGGCCATGACGAAGCGCACGGAATTGACGTTCTTCGTCTCGGTCCGGGTGCCCAGCGGCTCGCCCGCCTTGCGCACGGAGACGTTGACGTCGGCGCGCATGGAGCCCTCCTCCATGTTGCCATCGCACGAGCCGACATAGCGCAGGATCGCGCGCAGCTTGCGCAGATAGGCGCCCGCCTCCGCCGGGGAGGCCAGGTCCGGGCGGCTGACGATCTCCATCAAGGCCACGCCGCTGCGGTTCAGGTCGACATAGGACATGGTGGGGTGCTGGTCGTGCATCAGCTTGCCCGCATCCTGCTCCACATGGATGCGTTCGATGCCGATCACCTTGTCGGCGGCGATGCCGGCCTTCTCGTCCGCCTCGATGGTCAGCGACCCCTCGCCCACCAGCGGATGGTACAGCTGGCTGATCTGGTAGCCCTGCGGCAGGTCGGCGTAGAAGTAGTTCTTGCGGTCGAACCGGCTCCAGCGGTTGATCTGCGCGTCGATCGCCATGCCGGTGCGCACCGCCTGCCGGATGCATTCGCGGTTCGGCACGGGCAGCATGCCGGGCATGGCGGCATCGACCAGGCTGACCTGGGCGTTGGGTTCCGCCCCGAAGGCGGTTGCCGCGCCGGAAAACAGCTTGGCGTTGGAAGTGACCTGGGCGTGGACCTCGAGGCCGATCACGACCTCCCATTCGCCGGTGGCGCCGTGGATGCGATAGGTGCTCATGACAGTTGCGATTAGTGCGCGCAGGGCCGCCTGTGAAGGGCCATCAGGCCGGCTGCAGAGCGAGCCTGCGCCGGCCCAGCACCCGCTTGCCCAGCCGCATGCCGGGCTGCTCGACAAACCGGGTCAACAGCCAGGCGGCGCCGAAAGCGAGTGCGACCAGCGCCGTCATCACCAGCGGCCCGCCGCCGATCACGTCCAGCCAGTGCTGGTAATAGTTCCAGATCGGCACGTGCACCATGTAGAGCGTGAACGAGATCGTCCCCAGCCAGCCGAAGAACCGGTTGCCCAGCGGACCCGTCGATCGTGTGCCGACGGCCACGATAGAGGCGATCAGCAGCGGCACGCCCCAGCCCAGCAGCGGCAGGGGCGAACACAGCAGGATCAGCGCGGCGAAGATCAGCGTGGCGAGCGGCAGGAACCAGCGGGTGGCTGGCACGCGCAGATGGCCCTGTTCCAGCAGCATGTACAGCACCCCGCCAATGGACAGACCGACCACTCCGCGCGTGATCCGCCAGGTTTCATCCTCCAGCGCCTGCTGCCAGGCCAGCCAGCCCTGCCCCGCCAGAAGCAGCGCCAGCAGGCCGAACGCCGCCTCGCGCCGTAGCCGCCACAAGGCGGGAACCAGCGCGGCCAGCAGCACCGGAATGTAGAGTTCGACATTGATCGACCAGCCCGGGCCGTTCCAGCGCGGCCAGTCCTGATACAGGTAGATGATGGTTCCGGTCAGCTCCGCCAGGAAGCGGGGCGCCGCATCGCCCAGCGCCACGGCCGCCGACCTGTCCGGCGCCGACAATGCAATCAGGGGAATCGTGCACAGCAAGACGGTCGCATGGACGGGCAGCAACCGGAAGATGCGTTCGCCCAGCCGCTCCGCCATGCCGCGGGGACGCCCCAGATAGCTGCGGGCCAGGACCAAGCCGCTCAGCACGAAGAAGAAGTCGACCGCCAGGCTGAACGGTGCAGCCGTGACCACGCCATCGGTCCAGCGGGCGATCGGTTCGCGGATGCCAAAATGATAGGCCACGATCAGCAGCGCCATGATGCCGCGTAATCCGTCCAGATCGCGGTAGTGCGCTGCCTGCGCCTGCGTTGCCTGATCGGGTGCGCCCATCCGGATGGAATGAACGAGCCGCAATTCTGCTGCAATGCAGCGCGAGCAGGCTGGCGGGTAAGTCGCCCGCTTCGCCGCTCCCGAGGCTCAGATCGTCAACGCCTCTCGCTCCGCAGCGCCGGCACCCCAGCGCCGCGCATGGTCGCGCGACCACAGGCGAGCGGGCTCCTCCAGCCAGCGGAAGCTGACCGCGGACATGGCCAGCACCAGACCGATCAGCACCAATGACAGCACCGTCGCACCGCCTGCGCCAAGATCAAGCGTGGCAATGCCGGACGAACCAGGGGGGTCCGCGATCAGGTCCGGCCGGCCGATTGCCCGCATCAGCGCCGGCCCGGCCCGGTCCAGCGGGCGCAGCAGCAGCATGTGCAGCATGTAGATGGAGTAGGACAACGTCCCCAGCCAGACCATCGGCCGTATATGCAGCAGGCGGCTGACCCAGCCGCGGTCGCGCGCGAACACCAGGACCACCACCGCGAAGATCGGCGACGTGAGCAGCATCGTCCGGCCGCCGAGCGGCATGGCGCCCAGCAGCCAGACTACGGTGGCCAGACTCAGCCCCTCCAGCATCGTCAGCCACCAGCGGCCGACCTGCGGATGCCAGCGGCGGTGCAGCGCATGGCAAGCGACGCCGATGCCGAAGCCGATCACCCCGCGTTGCAGCAGCCGGCCGAACACCGGGTAGTTCCACTCGAACGCCAGGGCTGCGAAGCACAGCGCCACTGCCGCTGCGACAAAGGCCACTCCGCGGCGCCCAGTGCCGAACGCAAGCGCGGCGGCGGCATAGAGCACGATCTCGACAGAGATCGACCAGCTGACCGGGGCATAGACGTTGTAGGCGCGGGTCGCGAAACCATCGAGCAGCAGCAGCCCGCGCCAGAAATAGAACAGACCGTGCCGTTCCCCCAGCACGCCGCGCACATAGATCAGCTCGAACGCGCTCAGCAGCAGCACGGCCGCCACATGCAGAGGCACCACGCGCCCCAACCGCAGCAGCATGAACCGACCACGTGGGAAGCCTCGCGCCAGACGCTCGCCATAGCTTGCCGCGATGACGAAGCCTGACAGGACGAAGAAGAAATCGACCATCAGCCAGCCATTGCGCAGGAACGGCAGGCTGGCGATCCAGCCGAGCGGCCCCATGTGAAACAGCACCACGCCAATCGCAGCGATGCCGCGCAAGGAATCGAGGGCGATGAACCGACCGCCATCTGGCAGGCGGGCGAGGTCCTTTCGGGTGGCTACCACCACCGCTGCGGCTGGGCGGTGAAGCCGGCGCGCTGCTCGATCGCGAGCGCTGCGTCGAGCACGCTTTGCTCGTCCAGCGGCTTGCCGATGATCTGCAGCCCGAGTGGCAGGGCGTCGGGATCGAGCCCGGCGGGCACGCTCATCGCCGGCAGGCCGGCGAGGCTGGCGGGCACGGAGAACACGTCGTTCAGGTACATCGCCAGCGGATCGCTCAGCTTCTCGCCCAGCGCGAAGGCGGCGTTGGGCGTGGTCGGCGCCAGGATCACGTCGCACTGCGCCCAGGCGAGCTCGAAGTCGCGCGCCACCAGTGTGCGCACCTTCATCGCCTGCGTGTAATAGGCGTCGTAGAAACCGGCGGACAGCACATAGGTGCCGATCAGCACCCGGCGCTTCACCTCGTCGCCGAAGCCGGCGGCGCGGGTGGCGGCGTACATGTCCTGCAGATTGGCGCCGGCGGGCAGGTCGCGCAGGCCGTAGCGCACGCCATCATAGCGCGCGAGATTGCTGGACGCCTCCGCCGGGGCGATGATGTAATAGGCCGGCAGGGCATATTCGGTGTGCGGCAGGGAGATGTCGACCACCTCGGCGCCGGCATCCTTCAGCCAGGCGATACCATCGTCCCAGCTCCTCAGGATCGCAGCGTCGGTGCCTTCCATCCGGTATTCGCGCGGGATGCCCACGCGCTTGCCCTTCAGGTCGCCGGACAGCGCGCCGCTCCAGTCGGGCACCGGCAGGTCCAGGCTGGTCGAATCCTTGGGATCGAAGCCGGCCATGGCCTGGAGCATGATCGCGCAATCCTCGACGCTGCGGGCCATCGGGCCCGCCTGGTCGAGGGAGGAGGCGAAGGCCACGATGCCCCAGCGGCTGCACCGGCCATAGGTCGGCTTGATGCCGCAAATGCCGGTCAGGGCGGCCGGCTGGCGGATCGAGCCGCCGGTGTCGGTACCCGTCGCGGCCGGAACGATCCGCGCGGCAATCGCGGCACTGCTGCCGCCCGAAGACCCGCCAGGCGCGAGTGCGGCATTGCTGCCGGACTTTTTCCACGGGCTGATCACATTGCCAAAATGGCTGGTCTCGTTGGAGGAGCCCATGGCGAACTGATCGAGGTTCAGCTTGCCCAGCATCCCCGCCCCGGCATCCCACAGACGCTGGCTGACGGTGCTTTCGTATTGGGGCGTGAAGCCTTCCAGAATGTGGCTGGCCGCGGTCGTCTGCACGCCGCGGGTGGCGAACAGATCCTTCATGCCGATCGGCACGCCGGCCATCAGGCCCAGCTCGCGCCCGGCGGCGCGGTCGGCGTCCGCCCTGTCCGCCGCGGCCAGCGCGTGGTCGGGAGTGGTGACGATGAACGCGTTCAGCGCAGCGGCGCCTGCCACCGCATCGTTGCAGGCCTGTGCTACCTCGCGCGCCGTGAAGCTGCCATCGACGACGCCGTCGCGGATCGCCTTGACGCCCAGCTGGGTCAGTTCGCTCATTATTCAATCACCTTGGGCACGCCGAAGAAGCCATGCTCCGCCGCCGGCGCATTGGCCAGCACCTCGTCGCGCACGCCGCCGCCGGTCAGCGGATCGGCATCGACCACGTCGTCGCGCAACCGCAGGCGCTGCGGCATCACGGCGGTCATCGGCTCCACTCCGGTCACATCGACCTGGCCCAACTGCTCCACGAAGCCGAGGATCTGGTTCAGTTCGGGCACCATCCGGTCGAGCTGGGCATCATCCATGCGGATGCGCGCGAGGGATGCGATCCGGGCCACGGTGGCCTTGTCGACGGACATTGGCGGGATTCCTGAAGAAGGCAGAAAAAGGAGGCGGGGGTTCGCTGGCTGGCCGATTACTGGCCGGTGGGAGCGCCCGGTGCACCGGCGGGAGCGCCGCCCTGCATCATCTGTTGCATCATCTGCTGCTGCATCATCTGCTGCTGCATCTGCATGATCTCCTCCCGCGTGCGGAACTCGAGCAGTTCCACTTCGAAGGTGAGGTCGGAATTGGGGGGGATGGGGCCGCCACCCTGCGCGCCATAGCCCTGCGCCGCCGGTATCTGCACGCGATAACGGCCGCCCGCCTGCATCGCCTGCAACGCGGTGGAGAAGCCCGGGACCACCTGATCGACCGCCATCGGGGCCTGCTGGTTCTCGTCGAACACCGTCCCGTCGGGCAGCATCCCGCGATAGTTGACCAGCGCGTAATCGGTCGCCCCGGGGTTCGGCCCGTCGCCCGCCGCCAGCGTCTCGATCGTGACGCCGTCCTTCAGCGTGCGCACGCTGGGCGCCGCGGCCCAGGCGACGCCGGCCGCGATCAGCAGGACAAGCACAACCCCGATCCACAGCTTGGCGAGAGAGCCCTTGGCGATCGGCTGCAACGGGACACGGGTGATTTCGGTCATGGCGAGACGGTCCTGCGGAAATTCGGCCTGCGGAAAGGCGACACGGGGCGAAAATGCGAAGGGGCGCAAAGGATGAACCCTGCGCCCCCTTGGCTCAAGCTGTGGCGGCCTGCAAGCGGGCAGGCGCCGGGCACTATGCCCGTGCCCGCCAGCGCAGCCTACTTGGCGCCGTCACGCTCCGCGCGCTTGCGATCCATCTTGCGGGCACGCCGAACGGCGGCCGCCTTTTCGCGTGCGCGCTTCTCGCTCGGCTTCTCGTAATGGCGGCGCAGCTTCATTTCGCGATACACGCCTTCGCGCTGCAGCTTCTTCTTCAGCGCGCGCAGGGCCTGCTCGACATTGTTATCGCGGACGATGATCTGCATAAAAGTAACGCCACCTCTTTCGTTCGATCCATGGGCCGGGCAGCTGTGCCCGATCCGCCGGGGCGTTCCGCCCCACAGGGTCAATCAATGAAAAACGGGCCGAATCCGTTCCGGACCGGCGTAATTGTGGGGCGCGCGATACTGCACATCGCGGCAGGAGGCAAGCCGCCACGCAACTCGTGCGAGGCCGTGCCTGTCACTGCCCCCGGCAGGCGGGCCTTCTGCGCCTCGCACTCCGCCCGCAACATCATCTCCTCTCCGCAAGGTGGCCCATCTGGCAAGTCCGTCCGCCGCCCGATCGCATGCACGTGGGTTCCCCCGGCGCGCCCACGCCGCTACAGGACGACGGACATGAACGGTTCCACGTCCCTTCTCACTTCATTGTCGGTTGCGCTGGGCGGCGGCATCGGCGCGCTGCTGCGATACCAGACGGGTCGCCTGATCACCTGGTGGCTGGGCGCGACCGTGGTCAGCGCTTTTCCATTCGCCACGCTGGCGGTCAACGCCATCGGCAGTATCGCGATGGGCCTGCTGGCCGGTTATCTGGCGCGCAGCGGCGGCAGCGAGCCCGCGCGGCTGTTGCTGGGCGTGGGCCTGCTTGGCGGGTTCACCACGTTTTCCGCCTTCAGCCTGGAGATGGTCGTGATGATCGAGCGCGGCCAGCTGCTGTTTGCCCTGCTGTACCTGATCCTGTCGGTCAGCCTCGGCATTACCGGCCTGATCATGGGCCTCAATCTCATGCGGATGATCGGATGAACGCGCCTCCCCCCACACCCCAGCCTCCGGCGCAGCCCGGCGTGCGCCAGTTCACCGTCGCCCCCGACGATGACGGCGTCCGGCTGGACCGCTGGTTCCGCCGCCATCTGCCGCAGATCGGCTTCGCCACCATCTCGCGCTGGGCCCGCACGGGGCAGATCCGCGTCGACGGCGCCCGCGCCCGGCCGGAGGACCGCCTCGCCACCGGGCAGGTGCTGCGCGTGCCGCCTGGCGGAAACACCCCGCCGAGTTCGGGCGAGCGCCCGGAACGCGAATTGACGGCCGAGCAGCGTGAGCAGGCGGCCGCCATGCTGATCACGCGCACGGACAGCGCGCTGGTGCTGAACAAGCCGCCGGGTCTTGCCACGCAGGGCGGCACCGGCATGCGCCAGCATGTCGATGGACTGCTGGATGCCTATGTGAACGAAGGCGAGCCGCGCCCGCGCCTGGTTCACCGGCTGGACAAGGACACGTCGGGCGTCCTGCTGGTCGCCCGCACGCCTGGAAGCGCTGCGTTCTTCTCCAAGCGGTTCTCCGGCCGGTCCGCCCGCAAGATCTACTGGGCGCTCGTGATCGGCGTGCCGGATGTCTACGAAGGCTTCATCGATGCGCCCATCTCCAAGCAGCCCGGTACCGGCGGCGAGAAGATGCACGTGGACGAGGCGGAAGGGCAACTGGCCCGCACCCGATACCGCGTGCTCGATCGCGCCGGCAACAGCGCCGCCTGGGTGGAGCTGCAACCGCTGACGGGGCGCACGCACCAGCTGCGCGTCCATATGGCCGCGATCGGTCATCCGATCGTCGGCGATGGCAAGTATGGCGGGCAGGCCGCCTTCCTGACCGGGGCCGTCAGCCGCAAGATGCACCTGCATGCCCGGCGTCTCATCATCGACTCGCCCGGCGGTGCCGGCAAGATCGACGTGACCGCAGACCTGCCCGAGCATTTCGCCGCCACGATGACGCAGCTGGGCTTCGACCAGAATGCGAGCAAGGCCGAGCCGGAGGCACCACCACCCGAACGCAGCCGCGAACAGAAGAAGCAGGCCGCGCGGGCCCATGCCAAGCAGTACCGCAAGGCGCGCCGGGGCGAGCGTCGGGGCCGCCGCGGCGATCCGGCGGCGGGACCGTCACGGGCTCCGAAGCGCTGATGCCGGCGGGCACCCGGCTGGCGGTGTTCGATTGCGACGGGACGTTGAGCGACGGGCAGGCGGCCATCTGCACGGCGATGGCCAGCGCCTTTGCCGAAGCTGGCCTCCCCGCCGCCGCCGAGCACGAAGTGCGTCGGATCGTCGGCCTCAGCCTGCCGCAGGCTATCGCCCGCCTGGCGCCCGATGCCGTACCGGAGCAGCACGCGCACGCGGTGGAGGCGTACAAGGCCGCGTTCCGCACCGCCCGGGAAGAGGGCCGTCTGCAGGAGCCGCTGTTCGGCGGCATCTCCGCCATGCTCGCGCGACTGAAAGCGGACGGATGGATGCTGGGCGTCGCCACCGGCAAGTCCGACCGCGGCCTGCGATCCTGCCTGGTGACGCACGGGATCTTCGACCTGTTCGTCACCTTGCAGACCGCCGATCGCCACCCATCCAAGCCGGACCCGGCAATGCTGGAGCAGGCCATGGCCGAGGCGGGTGCGGACCCTACCGGCACGGTGATGATCGGTGATACCGTGTTCGACATCGCGATGGCCCGCGCGATCGGCGTGCGCGCGCTGGGCGTCGCCTGGGGGTATCACGAGCCTGCCGAACTGATCGCGGCCGGAGCCGAAGCGGTCGCCGCAACGCCCGCCCAACTGGAGGAACTGATTCATGGCTGACACCCGCCCCGATCCGGCACGCGGCCGCTGGCTGGTCATCGGCCTGGTGCGCGGCGTCGGCGTCGCGCTGGTCCTGCTGGGACTGATGATCATCGAAGGACAGCTCGCCTGGCCCTACTGGAGCGGCGCGGTGCTGGTGGCGCTGGGCATGGTGGGCGCCTTCGTGCTGCCGCGCCGGATGGCTCGCCGCTGGCGCAGCGGCGCGCGATGAAGCGCTTCTGGCACGAGGCCGCGGTGATCGCGGCAGAGGGCGGCGACTGGCAGGTGGCCCTCGATGGCCGCCCGGTCCGCACGCAAGGCGGGTCGGCGCAGATCGTGCCCAGCCGCATGCTGGCGCAGGATCTCGCGGCCGAATGGCAGGCACAGGGCGACGAGGTCGATCCCGGCGCCTTCCCCTTGCGCGACCTTGCTGACCTCGCGATCGACCACATCCGCGCGGCGCCCGCGGCGCAGGCAGACGCGCTGCTGCGTTATGGGGAGACCGACACGCTGCTCTACCGTGCCGATCCGGACGAGCCGTTGTACCGCCGGCAGATCGAGGAGTGGGAGCCGCTCGTCCAGGCGGCGGAGGCGCGCCATGCCATCACCTTCGAACGGACCAGCGGCATCATCCATCGCCCGCAACCGCCCGCCACGATCGCCGCCTTGCGCGAAGTGCTCGGCCGTGCGGACGAGTTCACTCTGGCGGCGGTGGCGACACTGGCGCCGCTCGCCGCATCGCTGATCGTGGCGCTCGCCGCGATCGAGACGGATGCCGAGCCGGATGCGCTGTTCGCCGCCGCCAATCTGGAAGAAGACTGGCAGACCGAACTGTGGGGTGCGGACGCCGAAGCGACCCGGGTCCGCCAGCTGCGGCAGCAGGCCTTCGCCGCCGCCGCACGCTTCGCCCGGATCAGCTGATCCAGTCGGCAACCTCGACAGCGACCTGATTGGCGGCCTGGTTCAGGGCCGGGCCGACGGCGGCGGCATCGGCCGTGACGCCGGGCACGCTCGCCTCGAACCGTCGGGTCCGCACCTCGCCACCCGGCAGGGTCAGCATCGCATCGTAGCGTACGATCACGGTCGAGCTCGCCACATCGTAACCCATCTCCGCCAGCTGTCCCGCAAGCTTGGTGGGCGCGGAATACATTGCCGGGCCATCATCCAGCACCAGCCGTCCCCGCCGCACGCGAATGGTTTCGGCCACCAGATGCTGGAACAGGCGGGCCGGCCGCTCCACCCAGACCGCATCCTGGAGGTAGGCGATGCTGGCATAATCCACCTGCACCGGGATGCGGGTGACGTTCAGGCGCTGCGCCACGCCCGGCTCCAGCACGGCCACCGCGTTGTCGACCCGCCCATCCACCGTGGTGCCGGCGGGCACGCCGACTGTGGGTGTCAGCGTGTAGAGCCGCTCCGGCGGTTCGGCCCCGAAACTGACGCAGCCCGCCAGCATCGCGGCCGTCGCACCCAGCGCGGCCAGCTTCAGCGGCAGCCTCGCCCATGTGCCGTCCGGCCGTGCGTGTCTCTCAATCGCCATCTCGCGCACTCCTATCGTGCTCACGGTTCGTAATCGGGCAGGCTGGTGCCGCGCACCAGCGATCCTGCGCCTTCGTTCTCGATCCGCTCTGTGATCCCGCGCAGCGCCGCGCTGGTCCGGCGCAGGTCCTGCAGCGTCGCATTGGCGGCGGGCAATGTCGTCTCCGACAGTTCGCGCGCAGCCGGCCGCGAAGCGTCGAGCGTCGTCTGGAGCGATTCGGCGGCGGCGCGGCTGGCCGCCAATGTCTGCCGAAGTTCGTCGGCCACGCTGCGCCCCTCGCCGTTGATGATGTCGTTGGTGGAGTTCACCGTCCCCTCGAACGCGGCGAGCGTGCGGGTCGATTGCGCCAGCGTGCCCTGCAACTCGCGCAGCGTGTTTGCCACTTCCGGCGAAGTTTCCGCCAGCGAGGCGCTGATCCGTTGCGTGTTGGCCAGGATACCGCGGATCGATTCCTGGTTGTCGTCCGACAGCACGCGCGTGAGCCGGTCGGTCAGGGTGGCCAGCCGCTCCAGGAGCAGCGGAGCGTTAGCGAGGATCTCGCCAAGGCCGCTGGCGCGGGGCGGGATGACCGGCACGCCTTCCGGGCAGGACCCGGTCTGGCAGGTGATCGGGCGGTTGCCGCGCGGGCCACCTTCCAGGCCGATCGTCGAAACACCGGTAAAGCTGGAGGAAACGGAGGCGGTGGTGCCCTGCAAGATCGGCGTATCGACATCGACGCTGATGCGCACCTTGACGAACTCGGCCTGCCACAGGTCGATGTCGGTCACCTGGCCCACCGGCACGCCGGAAAAGGACACCTGCGATCCGTTGGCGAGACCGCTGACGGATTGCTGGAAGAAGATGTCATATTCCTTCTGGTTGCCCTGGTCGAGCCGCGCCAGCCAGACGAAGAACGCGGCCAAGGCCGCCAGCAGCAGCAGCGCGATCGCCCCCACCCAGACGTAATTTGCCCGCGTTTCCATGTGCCTTGCCTATGCCCCTTGATCTTCGCGCCTGTCCACGGCTTTCCCGCCGCGAACGGATTGCGCCGGCGTGACACCATGGCCAGCGGCCACGCGCCCTGCACTTTCCTTGGCGGCCCGGCTGCGCGGACCGTTGAAATATTCCTCGATCCACGGATGATCGGCTTCCAGCAGTTCCGGGATCGTGCCGACGGCAATCACCTGCTTGTCCGCCAGCACCGCGACGCGGTCGCAAATTGCGTAGAGCGTGTCCAGATCGTGCGTGATCAGGAACACGGTCAGGCCCAGCGTATCGGCCAGGTCGCGGGTCAGCGCATCGAACTTGGCCGCCCCGATCGGGTCCAGCCCGGCGGTCGGCTCGTCCAGGAACAGCAGCTGCGGATCCAGTGCGAGTGCCCGCGCCAGGCCCGCGCGCTTCCTCATGCCACCCGACAGCTCCGACGGATACTTGCTTGCCGCATCGGCCGGCAGGCCGGTCATCACCACCTTGTACCGGGCAATCTCGTGCCGCAGCTCGGACGTGAGTTCCGGGTAGAACTCCTTCAGCGGCACTTCGACGTTTTCCGCCACCGTCAGCGTGGAGAACAGCGCCCCGCCCTGGAACAGCACGCCCCAATGATTGCGTATCCCGACCTCGCCATCCGGCTCATCGGTGGTGATGTCGCGCCCGAACACCTCGATCTTTCCGGCAGATGGGCGCTGCAGACCGATGATGGAGCGCATCAGCACCGACTTGCCGGTGCCCGACCCGCCGACGACGCCAAGGATTTCCCCGCGGCGCACCTTCAACGACAGATCATCGTGGATCACGGCTTCGCCAAAGGCATTGCGCAACCCTTCGATGACGATCGGATAATCGCCGTCATACGGCTCGGCGGAGATGTCGAGCGCCTCGCGCGGAACATGGTCGCCCACCTCGCCGTCGCGCGGATCGGTCATTGCCGGGCCCACATCCATGTCAGGCCCACCCGATATTGGTGAAGAACACGGCGAAGAAGGCGTCGAGCACGATGACCATGAAGATCGCCTGGACGACCGCCTGCGTGGTGCGCAGGCCGACCTCCTCGGCATTTCCTTTCACCTGCATGCCCTGATAGCAGCCGGACAGGGCCACGATCAGGCCGAATACCGGCGCCTTGATCATCCCCACATACAGATCGTACATCGGCACCACGTCGCGCACGCGCGCCAGGAATGAAATGGCCGGAATTCCCAGCGTCAGATCGGAAATCACGGCGCCGCCCAGAATCGCGATCATGCTCGCATAGAAGCCGAGCAACGGCATCATCAGCGTGGAGGCGATGATGCGCGGGATCACCAGCGCTTCCATGGGGGAGACACCGATCGTGCGCATGGCGTCGATCTCCTCCGTCAGCTTCATCGTGCCGAGTTGGGCGGCGAAGGCTGAGCCGGAGCGGCCGGCGACCATGATCGCCGTCATCAGCACACCCAGTTCGCGCAATGTGAGCCGCCCCACCAGATTGACCGACAGCGACTCCGCCCCGAACTGCGCCAGCTGCGCTGCGCCCTGCTGCGCGATCACGATCCCGATCAGGAAGCTCATCAGGCCGATGATGCCCAGCGAGGAGACGCCCACCAGTTCCATCTGCCGCACGATCGCGCGGCCGCGGATGCGCCTGGGATGGCGCAGCAAGGCCCCCATGCTGAGGATGATGGCGCCCATGAAGCTGACGACGCCCTTGGACCCGTGGCCGAAGCCGACGACCTTGCGGCCGACATCGTCCAGCACGCGGAGCGGCAATCTCTGGCGCACCGGCCGGACATCCGCAGCGCTTTCGGCGCCGCGCACCACCTCCAGCAGTCGGCTCGCCTGTTCGCTGGCGCCGGTGATTTCGGCACCGGCGGCACTGGCGAAGCGCCACACGGTCCAGGCGCCGATCGTGTCGATGGAACTGGTCTGCGACAGGTCGAGTGCCCGCACGCTGCCGTTCAGTTCGCGCAGGCGGCGGTCCAGCGGCCCGATGGACGAGACCACCAGGGGGCCGCGCAGCACCAGCGTACTGCCGCCGCTGCCTGCTTCCTCTACGCTGAAATCAGCCCACTCGCGCATGCGGGTCGCTATGTGACCAAACCCGCCGACGGGCAAGGCAAGAGAATTGCCCAATCCCGCCCGGACTGTCTAAGGCGTCGGGTGACATGACCGACATCAACGATACCGACACGTCCGGCGCCGACCTGGCCAAGACATTCGACCCCGCCGCGATCGAGGCGCGCTGGTACGCGCACTGGGAGGCGACCGGCGCCTTTCGTCCAGACCGGCCCGACGCCACCCCCTTCACCATCGTCAACCCGCCGCCGAACGTCACGGGATCGCTGCATATCGGCCATGCGCTGGATAACACGCTGCAGGACATTGTGATCCGGTACGAGCGGTTGCGGGGCAAGGACGCGCTGTGGGTGGTCGGCACCGACCATGCCGGCATCGCGACGCAGATGGTGGTGGAACGCAACCTCGCCAGCCAGGGCATCAAGCGCACGGACATGAGCCGTGAGCAATTCGCGGTGCATGTCTGGGAATGGAAGGCCCAGAGCGGCGGGACCATCACCCGCCAGCTGCGCCGCCTCGGCTGCTCCATGGATTGGAGCCGGGAGCAGTTCACCATGGACCCGCACTTCACCCGCGCAGTGGTGAAGGTGTTCGTCGACCTGTTCAACCAGGGCCTGATCTACCGCGACAAGCGGCTGGTGAACTGGGACCCGGCGCTCAAGACCGCGATCAGCGACCTGGAAGTGGAGAACCGCGAGGTTGCCGGCCACATGTGGCACTTCAAGTACCCGCTCGCCGGCGGCGCCACCTACACCTATGTCGAGCGTGACGAGGAAGGCAATGTCGTGCTGGAGGAAGAGCGCGACTACATCGCCATCGCCACCACGCGGCCGGAAACGATGCTGGGCGACGGCGCGGTCGCGGTGCACCCGTCCGACACGCGCTATGCGCCAATCGTCGGCATGATGTGCGAGATCCCGGTGGGGCCCAAGGAGCATCGCCGGCTGATCCCGATCATCACCGACGAATATCCGGATCCCACCTTCGGCTCCGGCGCGGTGAAGATCACCGGCGCGCATGACGAGAACGATTACGGCGTCGCCCAGCGCAATGGCATCCCGATGTACCGGCTGATGGACGAGGTCGCCGCCATGCGCGGCGACGGCGCCCCCTATGCCGAGGCGGCCGAGCGTGCCCGGGCCATCGCGCTGGGCGCCCCGGCGACTGCGGCCGAGGTCGATGCCCTGAACCTGGTGCCGGACGACTATCGCGGGCTCGACCGCTACGCTGCGCGGGCACGGGTGGTGGCCGACATCGATGCCGAAGGGCTGATGCTGATGGTGGAGGACAAGACCATCATGCAGCCCTTCGGCGACCGCGGCGGCGTGGTGATCGAGCCCATGCTGACGGACCAGTGGTATGTCGATGCCGTCACCCTCGCCCAGCCGCCGATGCAGGCTGTGCGCGATGGCAGCGTGGAGATCGTGCCCAAGGCGTGGGAGAAGACCTTCTTCAACTGGATGGAGAACATCCAGCCGTGGTGCGTCAGCCGCCAGCTTTGGTGGGGCCACCAGATCCCCGCCTGGTACGGGCCGGATGGCGAGGTGTTCGTGGCAGAAAACGAGGAGGAGGCACAGCGCCAGGCCGGCAATCTGCCGCTGACCCGCGACCCCGACGTGCTCGACACCTGGTTCTCCAGCGCCCTGTGGCCCTTCGCCACGCTTGGCTGGCCGGACCGGACCGACCTGCTGGAAAAGCATTATCCCAACGACCTGCTCGTGTCCGGCTTCGACATCCTGTTCTTCTGGGATGCGCGCATGCTGATGCAGGGCATGCAGTTCATGGACGGGGTGCCGCCGTGGAAGCGGCTGTACCTGCATGGCCTGGTGCGCGCGGCGGACGGGCAGAAGATGTCGAAGTCCAAGGGCAATGTGGTCGACCCGCTGGGGCTGATCGACCGCTTCGGCGCCGATGCGCTGCGCTTCTTCATGGCCGCCATGGAAAGCCAGGGCCGCGATGTGAAGATGGATGAGAGCCGGGTCGAAGGCTATCGCAACTTCGCCACCAAGCTGTGGAACGCGACCCGCTTCTGCCAGGCCAACGGCATCGGCGCGAGCCAGACCCTGGCAGCGCCGGAGGCCACCAGCGCGGTCAACCGCTGGATCGTGGGCGAGGTGGCGGAGACGCTGGTTGCGATAGACAAGGCGATGGCCGAGCTGCGCTTCGATGCGGCGGCGAACACCATCTACCAGTTCACCTGGGGCACCTTCTGCGACTGGTACCTGGAGCTGATCAAGGGGCAGATCGACGACGAGACGAAGGCCGTGGCCGGCTGGGTGCTGGACCAGATCCTGGTCATGCTGCACCCGTTCATGCCCTTCATCACGGAGGAACTGTGGCACGCACAGGGGCAGCGCAGCAGCGATTTGATCGTGGCGCAATGGCCGCAGCCGGGCGCTGCGGTGGATCCAGCGGCGAAGGCCGACGTGGAGTGGCTGATCGGCCTGACCACCGCGCTGCGCGCCGCGAAAAGCGAGCTGGGCATCGCGCCCGGCGCCCGGCTGGAGGCGTTCCTTGCCGAACCCTCCCCCGTCGCGACCGCCGTGGTCGGCGGCTCCATGCCGGCGATCGAGCGGCTCGCTCGCCTGTCGGCGATCCGCATGGAGCCCGCGCCGGACGGGGCCGCCATGCAGGTGGCCAGCGGCAGCGACGTCTTCGTGATCCCGCTGGAAGGCGTGATCGACATTGCCGCGGAGCAGGCGCGCCTCGCCAAGGCCAAGGCCGCGTCGGAGAGGGAGCGCGACAATCTCGCCAAGCGGCTCGGCAATCCGGCTTTTGCCGAGAAGGCCAAGGCGGAAGCGATCGAGAAGGCGCGGACCGACCATGCCCATCACGCGGCGGAGGTCGACCGCCTCACCGCCGCTCTGGCGCGGCTGGGGTAAGCCCGCGCGGCTGAGTCGATGACGCTTGTTCTTGCCACGACAACTCCGGGCGAACCGGAGATCTTTGCTTCGCTGCAAGGCGAAGGGCCGAGCATGGGGCGCCCGGTGGCCTTTGTGCGGCTGTCGCGCTGCAATCTTGCCTGCGTGTGGTGCGACACGCCCTACACCTGGCATTTCAGCGGCGACAACCGGCCGCACCGCGATCACCAGACCTTCGAACGGGCCGACAACCAGCTGACCTTGCCGGAAGAGGACGTTGCGCGCCGGATCGCCGCGCTGGGCAAGCTGCGGCTGGTGGTCACCGGAGGCGAGCCGTTGCTGCAGGGCAAGGCGCTGGCCCGGATGCTGGACCACCTGCCCAGCATGGCGGTTGAGGTGGAGACCAACGGCACCGTGCTGCCCCACCCCGATCTCGACGGGCGCATTGATCAGTTCAATGTCAGCCCCAAGCTCTCCCATTCAGGCAATCCGGCCGATCTGGCGCTGCCGGCGGACCGCCTGGGCCATTGGGCAGCGGAGCCGCGCGCCATCTTCAAGTTCGTGATCGCGCAACCATCAGACGTGGCCGAGGTGCTCGCCCTCGCCGCCCGGCACGCGATCCCCCACGCCCGGATATGGCTGATGGCGGAAGGCACCGATCCGGGAACCTTGGCCTCTCGCGAACGCTGGCTGGCCGACATCTGCATCGCGCATGACATGACCATGTCCAAGCGCCTGCATATCGAACTGTTCGGCGACACCAGGGGAACATGAGCACAACAGCGCCGCAGCAACGGACCGGGGACCTGACGCGGGGCCCTGTGTTCAGGACGCTGCTGGTGTTCACGGTGCCCACCCTGCTGTCCAACACGTTGCAATCGCTGAACGGCACGGTCAATTCGATCTGGGTCGGCCGGCTGATCGGCGAAAGCGCGCTGGCGGCGACCGCCAATGCCAACATCATCATGTTCCTGGTGTCGGCCGCGGCCTTCGGCTTCGGCATGGCCGGCACCGTAAGGATCGGCCAGCGCTTCGGCGCGCGCGACATCGACGGCGCGCGGCGCACCTTCGGCAGCGCGGTCGGCTTCTGCTTCCTGGTGGCGCTGGGCGTGGCGGCGGTCGGCTGGATCGGCGCGCCGTGGCTGCTGGATGCGCTCGGCACCCCGGCGGAGGCGTGGCAGTTGGCGCTCGACTATCTGCGCATGGTGTTCATCGCCATGCCGGTGATCATGGTCAGCGTGGTGCTGTCCATGGGCCTGCGCGGCGCTGGCGATGCGCGCACGCCGCTGATCTTCATGGGCCTGACTGTCCTGCTGGACGTGATCTTCAACCCGCTGCTGATCGTCGGCGCCGGGCCGCTGCCGGCGCTGGGCATCACCGGTTCCGCCCTGTCGATGGTGTGCGCTGCCGTGGTGTCGTTCCTCGCCATGGTCGCCTATGTCTATCATCGCGATCTGCCGCTGCGGCTACGCGGGAGGGAGCTGCGCTATCTGATACCGGATCCGGCGGAGCTGCGCTTCATCCTGGCCAAGGGGCTGCCGATGGGCGCGCAGATGCTGCTGATGAGCGCGGCGGGGGTCATCGTGGTCGGCCTAGTCAATCGGGAGGGGCTGCTCACGGTCGCCGCCTATGGCGCGGCGATGCAGCTGTTCACCTATATTCAGATGCCGGCCATGGCCGTGGGCGGCGCGGTCAGTGCGATGGCGGCGCAGTTCATCGGCGCGCGCAAGTTTGATGCGCTTGATGGCGTGACCCGTTCGGGTATCCTGATCTCCGTGGCAATGACCGTTACCATCACGCTGGCGCTGCTGCTGTTCGACCGCCCGGCCTTGGGCCTGTTCCTGGGTCCGGACAGCGCGGCGGTGCCGCTGGCCCGCCATATCCAGTTCCTGGCCGGATGGAACTTCGCCCTGTTCGGCGTCACCATGGTCTACACCGCCACAATGCGCGCAGGCGGCGCGGTGTGGGTCCCGCTGGTGATCCTGGCAGTTGCGATGTTCCCCGTCCGGCTGGGCTTCTACTGGCTGGCCTATCCCAGGCTGGGCGCCGATGCGATCTGGCTGTCCTTCCCCGTGGCAGCAGTGGTTGCGCTGGTACTGGCCTGGTGGTTCTACCGCTACTCCGGCTGGCGCGCGCGGGCCCAGGCGGAAAGCGACGAGGTGGCGATGGAATCGGCGCAGGCGCGCGGCGAGCCGGCCGGGCGGGTGCTGCCTTCGGTCTGAGCGTTTCCTGAGGGGAACCCGGCTCAGACCAGCGCGAACAGGCGCCCGGCGATCCACCCCGTCAGCAGAGCCAGCAGCACCACGCTTACACCGTAAACAAGACTCATGTCCTGGGCGCGGTCCGCCACCAGCTTCTCGAACCCTTCCTTGCTGACCTCTACCTCCGCGATGGCGGAGGCGATCACCCGGCCACGCTGGATGGCGAAGGTCTCCGCCGTGTAGCGCCCGGTGACGACGTTGGAGGGAACGGCAATGCGTGCCTGGTAGAGCACGTCCTGGCTGATGGTCACGCCGGTCTCGTTCTCCGCATACAGGCCCTGCTGCTGCCGCAGCGCGACCAGGCCGGTGGTGAAGCGCGCCTGTTCCTCCGGCTCGATCACGCCGGAGGGGGACAGCTGCATGAACGGCAGGCCCAGTTCGTAGATCGCTGCCGTCCGCTCGTCCACGATGCTGTCCACCGCGCGGGAACTGGCCACGGCGAAGAAGGACGGGGCGGAGCGGAAGGCCGTGCTGGCGGCATTGACCCAGATGCCCAGCTTCTTCTGCTTTTCGCGCACCAGCACCGGCTCGGTCGGACCTTTCAGCACCACCACGATGTCGTAGGGTTCGGTCGCCCGCCGGCCCTGCGGGTCCAGGATCGCGCCATACAGCAGCAGTTCGGTGCCGGTGAAGCCCTGGCGCACTTCGATCCGGCTTTGCGACACTGCCGGGACCAGCACGGGATCGCGCTGCGCGGTCAGGGCGAAGAAGGCCACAACAGCCAGCAGCAGGCGGCTGATCACAGGTCCACCACGGTGTAGACCGCGTCAGGCCGGATCCCCAGACCGAAGGCCATGCGCAGCGCGATCACCAGCACGATGGCCGCCAGCACCAGCCGCAGCAGCTCGGGCTTGGCGCTCACCGCAATGCGGGTGCCGATCTGCGCGCCCGTCACCGATCCGATCAGCAGCAGGCCCGCCAGCACGATGTCGACCGCCTTGGTCGTCAGCGCGTGCACCATGGTGGTGGTCATGGTGACGAACAGGATCTGGAACAGCGAGGTGCCGACCACGACCTGCGCGCTCATGCCCAGGATGTAGAGCATCGCCGGCACCAGGATGAAGCCGCCGCCTACCCCCATCAGCATGGTCAGAATGCCGACCAGGATACCCAGGATCAGCGGCGCCAGCGGCGAAATGTAGAGCCCGGACCGGTAGAAGCGCCAGCGCAAGGGCAGGCTGGCGACCAGCGGATGATGGCGCCGCTTGGCCGCGCGCTTGGTGCCTTCCTTGTGCCGCAGCGACTGGAAACTCTCGCGACCCATGATCGAACCGATCGTGCCCAGCAGCAGCACGTAGAGGATGTTGATGACCGTATCGATCTGGCCGAGCGACTGGAGGAAGCGGAACAGCAGCGCGCCGAGCACCGCCCCGATGACGCCGCCCACCACCAGCACCCCACCCATCTGCAGATCGACTCCGCCGCGGCGCCGGTGGGCAAGCACGCCCGAGACACTGGCGCCGGTCACCTGGCTGGCAGCAGAAGCGGCGGCGACGGTGGGCGGAACCCCATAGAAGATCAGCAGCGGCGTGGTCAGGAACCCGCCCCCGACGCCGAAGATGCCCGACAGAATGCCGGTGCCGGCGCCCAGCAGGACGATCACCAGCCCGTTCACCGATAGGTTCGCGATGGGCAGGTAAACGTCCATGCCTCCCGCCTAGACCAAGCGCGCGACGGATTGAAGGTGCGCTGCGGGAGTAATCTTTGTCAGAACCCCGCCGCGATCGTCAGAGCCGGGCCGGAAGACGGCTCTGCATTGCCGGCCACCCGGAAGCGATAGTCTGCAGCGATCCGTCCACGCATCCGGCCGATGCCGAAGGTCAGGCTGGTGCTGGGGCCGACATCAACCCGTTCGCTGCCCTGCTGGGCCCCGCCCCAGGCCGCGCCGCCAACCGCCAGCTCGCCGTCGCCGATCCGCAGCAACGGGCGATCGACCCGCGCCTGCCCATCCACGAAGCCGGTGGCAAAGTCGCCGCCAACATAGCCGCCCTGCAGATAGGCCTCGCCACGGGCGCCCAGGGGAAGGCTGACGGGCGGCAGTTCAGTGACCGCAAAGATCGCCGGGCGCGCGCGGGTGCCGGCAAACCCGTTATCGTTGATCCTCAGTTCCGCCGCCACCCGCACCGGCAGGCCGGGTACCGGCCGCATGGAGAGCCCGGCGGCAACCTCCTGCTCGCGCGCGCCTTCCAGCGCGGTGCTGGCGCGCAGGTGCGCCTGCGGGGCGAAGCGGCTGTTCGCGGCCAGGCGATAGCGCAGCACCGCGCCTGCCTGGCTGCGGCCGTAGGAAGGCCGGCCCGAGGTGAACGGCGTCGTCGTGTCGTCGCGCAGCAGCAGCCACGCGTCGCCACTCCAGCGCGAGGGGCTCACCGCGGCAGGCCCGGCGGGCATCGTTCCGGCGGGGGCGGGACGCGCCGTGATGGGCCCGGAGGCCGCGCCGGCGGCGGTCCGGGCACTGGCCTGTGCGGCGTCAAAGGCAGGCTGGAGATAGGCGACCAGCTCCGCCGGCACTTCCAGCTGCGACAGCCCGGCCACCATCAGCAATTCGCCGCCGATGAGTGTCGCCGGGCTGGCGCCCGCAGAACGTCGCGGCGGTCCGTCGGTGAGCACGACGGGCGGCAACTGCCCACGCCCGCGGTAATAGAGCGGAGTCTCGCCTGGCCGAGGCAGGCGATTCCAGCCGGGCCGCGCCGGCAAGGGTGACGGCAGCGGCGCGCGCAGCCAGTCTTCGCTCGAAAGCGACGGCACCTCCGGTGCAGATCGGCCAGTCGGCGCAAGCAGCTGCGACCGGCTTGGCTGCAAGCGGCCCTGTTGTCCGACCATGCCCAGCGCGGCCTGCTCGCCGCCGCCGGGCGCTTCCCACAACGCGGCGCGCACACCGACCCAACCAAGAACCAGCCCCGCCAGCAGCAGCAGCGGCTGTCCCCTGAACGAGGCGCGGCGGTTCACCGGGCGCGGACCGAGCGGCGTAGCGCCAGCGGCGCCGGTCTCCGACGGCTGTGAAGGACGAGAACCGTGCACGGGTCAGCCCAAGCGCAAACGAAAGGTGGCGGATTGTCCGATCATGCGCGGGAAGCGGCCATGGCGGACTGCAGCGCGGGAACCGGCACGGCGTGCATGGTCGCGGGATGGGCGTGATGATGCGTCTTGTCCCACTGCGGCGCCGCTCCGCGCAGCGTGCGGGTATAGGCGACCAGTGCACGGCGGCCGGCCATGATCGAGATGATGTTGGCCAAGGGGATGCGCAGCACCGCGCGCAGCCCTTCCACCGCGCCGTATTCGCGTGCGGTGAAGATGTAGCGCGAGACTGCGCGCCAGACGAAGCTGGCGAAGTTGATCGCGAGCAGCCAGCGTGCCGTCGTGCCGATCTGGTACGAGCGTTCGAAGCCAGCCAGTTCTGCCAGCCACAAGCCGGTGCCGAGCGCCAGGAGC
>Ga0210040_10003003_pt1 | contig 23192 bp, 18 predicted proteins | sample CryGeyCG12114_NA_FD_185462 | JGI IMG/M metagenome (GOLD analysis project Ga0210040, IMG submission 185462) | Groundwater microbial communities from aquifer - Crystal Geyser CG19_WC_8/21/14_NA (SPAdes) (version 2) | ecosystem: Environmental > Aquatic > Deep subsurface > Groundwater | place: USA...
TGCTGCTCGACATGTGGGAGCACGCCTTCTACCTGCAGTACAAGAACGTCAAGGCCGACTACGCCAAGGCGTGGTGGAACGTCGTGAACTGGGCCGACGCCCAGCAGCGCTTCGCCGCCGCCAAGGCCCAGACCGTGGGCCTGATCGCCCCGATCTGATCCGGTCCACCAGACCGACCACGCCGATGCGTTCAACGGCACCTGCCTTCGGGTAGGTGCCGTTCGGCGTTTCCGGCCCGCTGTCAGCTCGCTGCATCGTCGGTCGGGGCAGCGGTTGAGGTGCGGGGCAGACTGGCGGTGACAGCCGACGACGGGCAGGAGGTCCAGCGGTGCCCGAGACCCAGAACGCCGGGACGGTGCTGGTGATCGGAGCCAGCCTGTCCGGGCTGCTCGCGGCCGCGGCCGCCGCCGGGGCGGGACGCGAGGTGACCCTCGTCGAGCGGGACACGCTGGCGGCGACCGCCGACCCGCGCCGCGGGGTGCCCCAGGGCCGGCAGAACCACGTCCTGCTGCACCGCGGGCTGCTTGCCGCCGAGGAGCTCGCTCCCGGGCTCGAGCAGGCCCTCGAGGCCGCCGGCGCGACCCGGGTGAACACCGGCGAGCTGCCCTGGTACGGGCCTCTCGGCTGGCAGCCGACCGACGTCCCGTCCTACGACGTGCTGTCGGTGACGCGGCCGCTGCTGGAGCAGCTGGTCCGGGAGCGGGTGCTGGCGCGGCCGAACGTGCGGCTCGTCGACGGGGTCCGGGTGGCGGGGCTGCGCCGGGGCGACGCGGGGTGGGTGCTGAGCGCGGCGGACGGCCGCGCGCTCGTCGCCGAGCTGGTGGTGGACGCCTCGGGCCGCAGCTCGCGGATGCCGCACTGGTTGGCCGAGCTGGGCTGCACGGTGGCCGACCCGGAGGTCCTGGACGCCTCGCTCGGCTACGCCTGCCAGACCTACCGCGGACGCGACGGCACGGCTCCCCGGATCGGCGTGGTCATCGGCGCGACGCCGGAGCATCCCCGGAGCGGCCTGGGGCTGCCCGTGGAGGACGGCCTCTGGCTGGTCTCGGCGGCGGGTTACGGCGAGCACCGGCCGGACCGGGCGGATGACCTCCGCGGTTACCTGGCGACCCTGCGTGACCCGGCCCTGGCCACCATCACCGCCGGGCTCGAGCCGGTCGGGGACGTGGCGGTGCACCGGCAGACGGCCAACCGTCGACACCACTACGGCGAGGCGGCCGACTGGCCCGACGGCCTGCTGGTGGTCGGCGACGCCCTGTGCTCCTTCAACCCCCTCTACGGCCAGGGCATCACCGTCGGGGCCTGCCAGGCGCTCGTGCTGCGGAACGCGCTGCGCCGGCACCACCGACCCGCCACCCGGCGGCTGCAGCGCCACCTCAACCGCGTCGCGGACCTGCCGTGGTCGGTCGCGACCACCGAGGACGTGCGCTACCTGCCGGGAGGCAACCCGCGGCTCGTCCAGCGGCTGCTGACCCTCTGGAGCACCGAGCTGGCGCTGCTGGCCCAGAACGGCAACCGGCGCGCGCTGCAGACCTTCGGCAGCGTCTACCACCTGATGGCCTCACCGGCCCTGCTGGTGCACCCGGCCCTGGTCGCCGCCGTGCTCAGGCGCCGGGTCAGCCGCCGCTCGACACCACACCCCCGTCCGGCGGTGCTGACGGAGCTGGCGGAGCCGGTGGTCCGCTGAGCGCCCGTACGGTCTCCAGGGTGTCGGCCTCGGCCGGGTCCTGATCGCCGCGGTACCGCAGCACCCGGGCGAAGCGCAGCGCGACCCCGCCGGGGTAGCGGGTGGAGGTCTGCAGCCCGTCGCAGGCGATCTCGGCCACCAGCGGCGGCTTGACGTGCACCGTGCCGCGGGTCCGGCGCACCTCACGGCGGAGCAGCTCGGTGGTCTGCCACCCGAGCATCTCGTCGGTCAGGCCCTTGAAGGTCTTGCCGAGCATGACCGGGGGGCCACCAGCCGGGTCGCGGGCCGCCAGGTGCAGGTTCGACAGCCAGCCCGCCCGCCGTCCGTGCCCCCACTCGGCTGCGATGACCAGCAGGTCGAAGGTGTGCCGCGGCTTCACCTTCACCCAGCCGGAGTCCCGCCGGCCCGCGGCGTAGGGGGCCGTCGGGCTCTTCACCACGACGCCCTCGAACCCAGCGGCCACGGCCTCGGCGAAGGCTGCCGCCACCTCCCCCTCGGTGGAGCAGAGCCGCCGGGCCACGCTCCGGGCCGCCGGCACCACTTCGGCCATCACCGCTGCCCGCTGCTCCAGCGGCGCGTCCAGCAGGTCGGCGCCCTCCAGGTGCAACAGGTCGAAGAAGTAGACCTGCAGCGGTGGCACCGACGTCGGCGCGGCGGCGCCGCTCATGGTCCGGGAGGCCACCACCTGGAACGCCTCGGGTGAGCCGTCGGCCTGCAGCGCCAGGACCTCGCCGTCCAGCACCAGGGTGGCCGGGGCCAGCGCGCGGGCCACGGCGACCACCTCCGGCAGCCGGGCCGTGATGTCGTCCAGGCTCCGGGTGAAGACCCGGACCTCGTTCCCCCGCTTGTGCACCTGGACGCGGACGCCGTCCAGCTTGGCGTCGACCAGGGCCGGCAGGCCGGTCTTGGCCGCCGCCGCGGCTGCGTCCGGTGCGCTGGCCGCGAGCATCGGCTGGACCGCGACCCCGACCCGCAGCCCGACGGCCGCCAGCGCATCGAGCCCGCCGCGGTGCAGCGCGGCAGCGGCCGCAGCGGTGGACGAGCTGAGCATGGCGGCGCGGCGGACCGCGGCGACCGGCACCTCGTACGCAGCGGCCAACCCCTCCTGGACCAGCGCCTCCAGGGCTCCCTGCCGCAGGTCGCCGAAGGCCAGGCCGCGCAGGAACTCCTGCTCCGCCGCGGTGGCCCGGGCGAAGAGACCGCTCACCTGCCCGGTACGCAGCGCCACCGAGCCCGGTCCGGACACCCCCTCCAGCTCGGCGAAGGCGTGGTCGACCTCCTGCACGGTCAACGTCGGCTCGGCGGCTGGCGGCGGCAGCCGCTCCAGGGTGCGCCAGCCGACCCCGGTGCGACGCTGGCGGAGGCTGCCGGCGAGGTAGGCCACCACCACCTCCACGTCGTCGCCCTCGGCGTCGCGCAGCACGTCGGCGATCAGCCCGCGTTTGGCCAGCCGCGACCGCGTCGCCGCCAGTGCGGTGGAGGTGGCGGCGAGCCTGCTCAGCAGCATGGGTGGCATTCTGCCGCCCGGTACTGACAACCCGTCACCGACAACGGGGCTGGCTGCGTCTGGCGGCAACGGCGGGCGATCGGTCCTCGTTCACCGCCTGCCGGCGTCGGACGCCATCACTGGCCTTCCGCATCGGCCGGATCGCGCAGGAGTGACGAGGCGGTCGACCGACGGTCTGCCGTCGTATTCGTATCCTGCGCGATCAGCCTGAGCCCCTGACAATGACCGCACCGCGCCGTGGCTCTCCCCAGCAAAAGCGTCGGGATGGCGACGAACTCCTGTTCCGGAAGCCCCCTCAAAGCTCAGAGCTCGTTCACCTGTAGGGCAGAGAATGTGTAGCAGGAGACCCGCGAGAGGGAAGAGCCGCACTGGACACCGGCCGCGCGAGGGTGTTTGAATGACGCCGGTCGGCACCTTCGGGGCGCTGCTGCACCACCAGATCAGACAAGCAGGTTGCTATCTCACCGCGGGGGCGGTGCCGGCAGAAGGGGCCCCCGCGTGTTGGCAATGCAGCTAACCCCTCTCGTGCGCCGGCATCCGCGGGCATCACGTGCTGCAGAAGGCGACTGCCGGCTTCCGCTTCTTCGCGGAGGTCACACTCATGACCGTCCGTGGTCGATTCCTGTGCCGATCCTCGACGAGCAGGCTGAACTCCTGGCCAGGAGCACGGCTCTGGTGGTTCTGGGTAGGAAACGCGAGGCGCTGGGGACCGACGCCGGATTGTGCCCCGTCCCGTGATCCAGCCGGAGCTGGAAAACCCGCGTGTGCTTCCTGGGGCCGATATCGCGTCCAGTGCTCGACTTGGCCAGGGAACGACCGTCTGGCATCTCGCCCAGATTCGTGAGCACGCCGTGCTGGGGCATCACTGCGTCGTCGGCCGCGGTGTCTACATCGGTTCTGGCGTCATCATCGGCGACTACTGCAAGCTGCAGAACCATGCCCTCGTCTACGAACCGGCGGTGCTGCAGGATGGCGTCTTCATCGGCCCGGGTGTCGTCTTCACCAACGACCAGTACCCCCGTGCCATCACCGTCGACGGCCGGCCCAAGACCGGCGCCGACTGGGTCGCTGTCGGAGTCACGGTCCGGCGGGGCGCATCGATCGGCGCGAGGGCCGTCTGCGTCGCCCCGGTGAGCATCGGGGCCTGGGCGCTCGTCGCGGCCGGATCGGTCGTGACCAGAGACGTAGCCGACTTCGCCGTGGTCGCCGGAGCCCCGGCTCGTCGTATCGGCTGGGTCGGGCGAGCCGGCGTGCCGTTGCGACCCGAGGACGGTGGCCGGTGGCGATGCCCGGAGACGCAGGAGCTCTACCTCGAGACCCAGGGCGTCCTCTCCTTCGCTGATCCAGGCTCGTCCCCCCCTGAGGCGACTGAAAGGTCCTTGCCGTGAACAACGTGACTCTCATTCCCGTCGCCAAGCCCCTCATCGGCGCGGAGGAGCAAGCGGCGGTCGAACGCGTCCTCCACAGCGGGATGCTCGCTCAAGGACCTGAGGTCTCAGCGTTCGAAGAGGAGTTCGCCCAACACTTCGGGTTGGGCCGTGCCTGTGTCGCCGTCAACTCAGGCACGTCTGGCCTTCACCTCGGTCTCCTCTCGGCCGGTGTCGGTCCGGGTGACGAAGTCATCGTTCCTTCGTTCACCTTTGCCGGAACAGCAAACGCCGTAGCGTTGACCGGCGCCACACCCGTCTTCGCCGACATCGACCCCGACACCTTCTGCCTCGATCCAGCGTCGGTGGCCGAGAGAGTCACGGACCGCACGGTCGGCATCATGCCGGTGCACCTGTACGGCCACCCGGCCGACATGCCCCGACTGCAGTCTCTCGCCGAGCGGCACGGCCTGCAGGTGTTCGAGGACGCGGCCCAGGCTCACGGAGCGTCCTTGAACGGAACGCCAGTCGGTGCCTTCGGCTCCTTCGGCATGTTCTCGTTGTATCCGACGAAGAACATGACCTCGGGTGAAGGCGGCATGGTCTCTGTCGCGTCGCGCGAGGTGGAACAGCTCCTCCGCCTCTACCGCAACCAGGGCATGACGCGCCCTTACCAGAACGAGATCGTCGGCTTCAACGCCCGGATGACCGATCTGCACGCCGCCATCGGGCGGGTGCAGCTGACCAAGGTGAGTACCTGGACGCGCGTCCGGCAGGAGAATGCGGCCTTCCTCAGCGCTCACCTGGAAGGGCTCGTCACCCCCTCGACCGCTCCCAGAGCAGTCCACGTCTATCACCAGTACACGGTGCGCGTCCCGGACGACCGAGACGGCGTCGCCCGTACGCTCCGGGACGAGCACGGCATCGGCACAGGCCTCTTCTACCCGGTGCCGAGTCACCGGCTGCCGTCGTTCTGTTCGACCGCCGAGCTCCCGGAGACCGAGCGCGCGGCCAAGGAGTGCTTGTCGCTCCCTGTCCACCCGGCTGTCTCCGGTCGCGATCTGGAACGCGTCGTCACCGCCGTCAACGCCGTCGCCCGAGCAGGAGCCGCGCGGTGAGGCACCTTCGAGCGGGGCTGCTCGGTCTGGGCATGATGGGACGCCACCACGCACGGCTGCTGTCGAACCTCCCGGGCGTGGAGCTGGTGGCCGTCGCCGACATCGGCGGCGATGTCCACGGCGTGGCAGCAGGACGGCCGGTGCTGACCGGTGTGGACGACCTGATCAAGGTCGGTCTGGACTACTGCGTCGTCGCCCTGCCCACTGCCCTGCACGAGGAAGCGGGCCTGGCCCTGGCTGCCGCGGGGGTGCACGCCTTGATCGAGAAGCCGCTGGCGCCAGACCTGCCCACGGCTCGCAAGCTCGCAGAGGCCTTCGCCGCAGCGGGTCTGGTGGGGGCAGTGGGGCACATCGAGCGATACAACCCTGCTCTGCAGTCAGCGCGTCGCCGGCTCGAGGAGGGCGAGCTGGGCGTGGTGCACCAGATCAGCACTCGTCGACAAGGCCCGTTCCCTGGGCGGATCGGGGACGTCGGCGTGGTCATGGACCTGGCTACCCACGACATCGACCTGACGGCTTGGGTGGCAAACCAGCCGTTCCACTCGGTGGCGGCGCGCACTGCGCACAAGAGCGGGCGGCGGCACGAGGACCTCGTCGCCGTGGTCGGCATGCTGGCTGACGGCACAGTCACCAGCCACCTCGTCAACTGGCTCTCCCCGCTCAAGGAGCGGGTGACGGTGATCACCGGAGCGCGAGGAACGCTCGTCGCCGACACCCTGACGGCAGATCTCACCTTCTACGCCAACGGCTCGACCCTGACCACCTGGGGCGGCCTGCAGCAGTTCCACGGCGTGTCGGAGGGGGACGTGGTCCGTTACGCGATCGCGAAACCGGAGCCGCTGTGCACCGAGCATGAGAACTTCCGTGACGCGGTGCTGGGCAAGCCGGCTGACATCGTCACCCTGATCGAGGGGATGGCAACGGTGCTCGTCGCCGAGAGCGTGATCGAGTCAGCCGACCGCGGCTCGACCGTCGCCGTGGAGGTCCTGGCGTGAGGGTCGCCGTCGTCGCCCTGGGCAAGATCGGGTTGCCGTTGGCCGTCCAGTTCGCCAGCCGCGGCCACACGGTGGTCGGAGCAGACGTCGACCCCTCGGTCGTCGACCTGGTCCAGCAGGGCATGAGCCCATCTCCCGGTGAGGCGGATCTCAGCGAGAGGCTCGCCTCGGTCGTGAGGGGGGGCCTGCTGACCGCCACCACCGACACGGCGGCCGCCGTGGCGGCGTCCGAGGCCGTCGTGGTGGTCGTGCCGCTGTTCGTCGATGCGGATGGTGCCCCGGACTTCGGCTGGCTCGACAGCGCCACCGCAGACATCGCACGGGGACTGCAACCCGGCACGTTGGTCTCCTTCGAGACGACCCTGCCGGTCGGCACCACTCGAGGTCGGTTCAAGCCGCAGCTCGAGCTCGGGTCGGGCCTGGCCGAAGGAGAGGACTTCCACCTCGTGTTCTCCCCCGAGCGCGTGCTCACCGGACGGGTGTTCGCGGATCTGCGGAGGTACCCAAAGCTCATCGGCGGGCTGTCCGAGCTCGGCGCGAAGCAGGCTGCAGCCTTCTACGAAGCCGTGTTGGAGTTCGACGTCCGCCCGGACCTGGACCGGGCGAACGGGGTGTGGGATCTGGGGAGCGCTGAGGCGGCCGAGCTGGCGAAGCTGGCCGAGACGACCTACCGCGACGTCAACATCGGACTGGCCAACCAGTTCGCTGTCTTCGCCGCCAGCGAGGGCATCGACGTCTACCGGGTCATCGAGGCGAGCAACTCCCAGCCCTACAGCCACATCCACCGGCCAGGAATCGCCGTCGGCGGCCACTGCATCCCGGTCTACCCGCAGCTCTACCTCTGGGGCGATCCGGGCGCCACCGTCGTGCGCACTGCCCGGCAGGCCAACGCCGCCATGCCGGCGTACGCCGTCGGCCTCGCTCGTGGTGCCTACGGAGACCTCGCCGGCGCCCGAGTCGTCGTCCTGGGTGCGGCCTACCGCGGCGGAGTGAAGGAGACAGCGTTCTCCGGCGTGTTCCCCACGGTGGACGCCCTGCAAGCAGAGCTCGCAGAGGTCACGGTGCACGACCCGATGTACTCAGACGACGAGCTCCGGGCACTCGGGTTCGAGCCGCACCGGCTCGGCACGGCGGTCGATGTCGCCATCCTGCAGGCTGACCATGTCGGCTACCGAGACCTCGCGTCGACCGACCTGCCCGCGGTCGCGGTGATCGTGGACGGACGGGCCGTGCTCGACCCAGGGCGATTCCCCGAGGCGCAGGTCCTGGTGATCGGCGGCGGGCAGCCCTGACCTGGAGAAGTCATGCCGCGACTGGCCCCTTCGTCCCGCGGTGGGACCAGAGGTCACACACCGGTTGGGCGCATGCGGTGAGGAGTGCGCAAGGTGCCCTGGACCCGGCGTTGAACGCGTTTCGCCACCACCGCCGCCGGCCGCTGGCCGGCAGCAGGAACCTCCTGAAAACCCTGCCGGAAACCCCGATCTTGTTACCGGCTCCGGCTAGACGGTTCCAGCGGTTCTCTGCTCATCCGACTGGTGCGACCGACGATCGGGTGGATGACGAGGAACGAAAGGCGTCGAATGCGCTGGTATTCTCGCGGTGTGTTGATTCGATGGCACACCGGCAAGAAGACCCCGTGAGCCACCGAGCGCAGCGAACGCGGTGAGGCGGGCGATTCGCCGCTGGTTCTCCCTGGGACGCCCGGCTTTAACGGGCAGCGAAGCCTTCGTAGCGGCAGCTCCGGAGGATCAAGCGGGGCCTCCACCCGAGACCGCTCCCGACCCGGCTGGCCACCATGATGGCGAATCCCAGCGCGTCAGCGAGCTGCTGGCACTGATCGCCACCCTTCGCCTGAGCAATGATGCGCTCTCGGAGCGCGTCCGCTCGGTCGAGGCCACCGCACCCGACCGAGACGATGTGGTTGCCCGAACATCGGAGCCAGGCAGCGCCCTCAAGTCAAGGAACGATGTCCTTCAGGAGCGCACGCGCCTGCTGAAGGAGACCGTCGTCGCGCTGCAGAAGAAGAACAGTGTCCTGCGCGATCAGCTGGACGGCTTGAAACAGCGGCTGGAGGTGGTCAAAGAGCGGTTGCGGCTGGCCGATGAACGCTTTCTCCAGGAGCGCTCCCGGCGGGAGGCCCTCGTCACGCGCAACAAGGAGACCAAGAACCAGCTCACCGCCATGCGGGATCTTGCCGCGGAGCGGCGCGAGAAGTTTCTCCAGAGCTTGGCCGCCACGCGGGAGCGGTTGGTCACCACGTCGGCACTCTGGGACAGTGCCCGACGGTACTTCGCGCTCTTTCGACAGGGCCTTCTCTACGACGAGATCGAGAAGTCCGATGTCGACCTGCGGGCTGACACCTACCTGTGCCTCCTCCCCAGCACGGTACCGGCTGGCTTGGCCCTGAGCCGCAAGTACGGCGGCCGGGTGGTCTGCGACTGCGTTGAGAACGTGGAGGTCCACCGGCACTCACTTCCGCCGAACTTGCATCCTCCCACCCTCGAGATGGTGAACCTCACCGCGTACGGGGCGCTGACCAGCTGTGACGGACTGATGACCGTCAGCGCGTCGGTAGCGCGCACCCTGACACGGTTCGGTCCACCTGTTCGCCTCCAGCCGAACTATCGACGGTTCGAGGAGCCGGCCCCGGCTGGCGAGCTTCGCGCGAGATGTGGGATCGGGCCGGAGGCCACCGTCCTGATCACCAGCGGGAACGTCGTGGAGGGCTTCGAGTGCGTCCTCGATGCCATCGCCTTGCTTCCCCACGACGTCCACCTGGTGGCGCTCGTGCGGCTGAGTCCCAAGTCTTACGAGTTGCAGGTGCATGAGCACCTCGCCAGCCTGGGCTTGTCGAGTCGGGTGCACCTGCTGGACTTCGTGCCGTACGACGAACTCGCCGGGCTCCTGGCCGACGCCGACCTCGGGCTCATCACCCTCGATCCCCACAACCCCAACCACTCGGTCTCACTTCCCAACCGGGTGTTCGACTTCGTGACGGCGGGACTGCCCTTCATCGCTCCTCCGCTGACCGAGATTGAAGAGTTCGTGCGAGAGCATCGATGCGGCGCAACCATCGCTGATGTCTCCGCGGAAGCGTGGTCCAGTGCCATCGAGCGCGTGCTAGGGGAGTTGCCATCGTTTCGCCGTGCGGTTCTGCAGGCACGGACAACGGTGACCTGGGAGAGCTTGGAAGACGGTCTGGTCGAGTTCCTCGGCTCACCGCGGACCGTCACGATGCTAGGGTTCCGCGACCTGACCAGGTATCAGCGATTTCTCCGCGTGGCTGATTCACTGAACGGACGCGGTATCCACGTCAAGGCAGCCTTCTTCTCGGAGAACCCGCTGCCCGTCGAGATCCCCGACACGGAGTTCTACCACTTCACAGACCGCTACGGACGTGGGCCCGGCCTCATGCGCGTTGCCGATGTGGGCGCCTAGGATGCGGAGCGACAACGGAGCTCTGCCTTCCGGCGAACAACGGGCGCACACCCCGATGGGGATCTTTCTCGGAATGCAACGTCATTCCGCGGAACGCGCAACCGCCATCCAGCGTCGGCTCAGCAGTCTTTTCGGCGTCTCACCTGATGCTATCGCCCGGCTGGACGGCGCCGCGACGGTGTCCTACTTCGTGCCGGGCGAGCCTGACCCGTTCAGAGATCACTGGTGCTACAAGGACAACGCTTCCCTGAGTGCCAGCGCCCATCCGATCCGGACGCCCGAGGTTCTGGGCGACCCGTCCGGCAAGAGCCTCCGACAATTTGTCCAGAACCTGCGCCACCACTCCACGGAGCTGGAGAGGATCGCCCCACCGGTCAGTTACCTGCACCACAACGCCATCCGCGACACCATCGTCGCAGCCAATGATCTCATGGGGATCGGCAGGCTTTATTATGTCCGCTCGGACGGCGGATCTGCCCTGTCGAACAGTGTCCTGGCAGCAGCGATGACGCTGGAGGACGACGCCCGGCAGGACGACGAGTTCTGGGCGGCCTACTACGTCACCGGGGGCGCCTTGAACGCGACGTCCTACGTGCGGGGAGTGACGCTCGCACCGCCAGGCAGCATCGCGAGCATCTCCGAGGGGCAGCTGGTCCTGCGGCAACAGCACCCGGTTGACAGGCTCTTGCACGAGACCAGGGAGCAACCCCGAGACGTCGATTGCGCGCTCTCCGCAGCTCGCCGGCTCGTGGACGTCGTTCGCCCCTATCTGGGTCCCGACACCCGGTTGCCGATCAGCGGGGGCCGGGACTCGAGATTCGTCGCCGCTGTCGCCATCGACTCGGGTCTGGATTTCCGCGCCCAGACCTACGTTCCCCCCAACCTTGAAGGGAAGATCGCCAAGCAGCTGCACGACCGCTCAGCTGTCGCCTATCCCTGGCAGGAAGTCGTCGTCAATCCCGGAACGGTCCGTCAGGACGCCGGCGAGCCCCAACCGCTCGGCGAACCCCCCGACCCGATCCTCGCGCGCGCCGACGCTTGGTTCTCCTACTTCGGTGGCGACCACTGGTCGTCCCTGATCAGGTCGAACGCTCCAGGACGGAGGACGGTCGCTGCTCCCCTCGCCCTTTCCGGTAGCCACGGCGATCTGACCAGGGGGCACTACTACGGTCCGCGAGACCTGGCGGGGGCCGGTCCCGCTATCCCGCTCAGGCGCTTTCTCCACTCCTTCACCCAGTACCGGGCAATCCTGCCCGCTGACCTGCGAACGCGAGGTGCCCAGCTCATGAGCAACACGTTGCTCGAGTTCATGGTCGGGGGCATGACCGGGTACTACGCCCTGGACTACGCGTACCTGTGCCATCGCGTCCGCCGCCAATTCCCTCCGGTCGTGTCCTCCGTCATCCTGCCCATGCTGACCCCGGAGATGACCTTGGCGACGTTCTGGCGGACTCCCAGCGAGAAGGCGACGGCGGCGGTGGTAAGAGAGCTGACAGCGCGACTGGTACCCGCGTGGAAAGAGGTGCCCTACTATCACGAAGCGGCCGAGGGGACCCAGGCGGGCCTGACCAACAAAGTGAGCGTCCAACAGACATATTGGGAGACCGACGGAGCCGACTTCTACGCGTCGATCGAGGTTGCGCTCGAGGAGACGAGCTTCTCCGGCATCACGATGGACGATGTCCGGCGGGAGATCGGCTTGCTGCCCGAGGGACGAAACCGGACCAACCAGACTTTCGAGTTCATCTTCTGGCACTGCGCCGCTGTCAGAGCGCTTGATCGGGTGAACCGGATCCGCCGGCTCCACCCTGCCTAGTGTGTGGGGAAGCACCTGGGTGATATCGGGGCCGAGGGCTCGGGCGAGCAGGTGTTCTCTGCCGGCGGTCCGCGTCGAGAGTCGCTGGTGTGGGACTCCCGGACCAGGCCGAGGTCGACGCCCGAGACCCATCCGGGCACCACGGCTCAGCGCGAGGTCAGGGCCTGGACGACAGCCTCGGAGGCGTGCCCCTCGCCGTAGGGGTGGCCGATCCGTTCTGCTGGTGGCCGACGCAGCGCCAGATCGCCGAGCTCGGACGGTTCTCCCGGCAGCAGGACGTTCCACCCCCCTTGCAGCGTCTCCGGCCACTCCGTCTCCGTCCTCAGCGTCGTGCAGGGCGTGCCCAGCAGGAATGCCTCCTTCTGCAGGCCACCCGAGTCGGTCACCACGGCCGCAGCGCCGACGAGTGCCGCGACCATGTCCGGATAGGCCAGCGGAGGAAGGGTCCGTACCGCCCCGCCCTCGAGCTCGATGCCCGCCCCCTGCGCTCGGCTGACGAGGCGGGGGTGGGCCGCCAGCAGCACGGGGACCTCGAACGCCTGCAGGGCCCCGATCACACCGCGCAGGCGGCCTTGGTCGTCTGTGTTCGCCGGGCGGTGCAGGGTCGCCAGCACGTAGTCGCCGTCCCCGACCTGAGCGCGGACTGCAGCCGGGCGCGTGCCGGCGACCAGATCGCGGACGCGCAGGCAGATGTCGGCCATGACGTCCCCAACCTCCACGGAGCGGTCGGCCAGCCCCTCGCGAACGAGGTTCGCCATCCCCAGCGCAGTCGGGGCGAGCAGCAGGTCTGACGCGTGGTCAGTCAGAACCCGGTTGTGCTCTTCCGGCATCTGACGGTTCCATGACCGCAGGCCGGCCTCGAGATGAGCGACCGGGAGGTGGAGCTTGACCGCGGCGAGCGCTGCCGCGATGGTCGTGTTGGTGTCGCCGTAGACCAGGACCCAGTCCGGGTTGTGCTGCTCGAGGACCGGGTCGAGCTCGACCAGCATCCGTCCGGTCTGGAAGCCGTGGCTGCCTGATCCGACGCCGAGGTGCACGTCGGGCGCCGGGATGGCGAGGTCGTCGAAGAAGACGTCGGACATCCGCGCGTCGTAGTGCTGGCCTGTGTGCACGACGACGTGGTCGGCACCCGCAGCCCTGAGTGCACGGGACACCGGCGCCAGCTTGACGAACTGGGGTCGCGCTCCGACGACGCTCAGCACCTTCACCCAGAGTCCTCCTCGTCCGTCGCCGGCCCGTCACGGCTTCTCCGTCTCCACGAGGCGGGTCATGAGCTCGCCGAACTCGCCGTAGTGGTCCGAACGGGACAGGTTGGCCGCCGCCCAGGACCGCGCTGCTGCCTGGTGAGCGCGGAGATCGCCCGGGGCGCTGGCCCAGCGGCGGAGGATGGCTGCGGCCGCCTCCACATCGGCGGCGACGACACCGGCACCGCTCTCCTGGACCAACGCGGCGGACCGGGGCAGTGGGGTCGTCACCACCCCGAGCCCGCACGCGAGGTACTCGAGCACCTTGCTGGGCAGCGCCGCGACGAAGGCCGGAGTCGGCTCGAGCAGGCTCAGCCCCACCCATGCCCCACTGGCGAGCCGCCAGGCCTCGCGTGGTGGATGACGGCCGTGGAAGGTGACGCGGTCCCTGGCTGAGGACGTGCTCCGCCACTGGGTGAGCCAGTGCCGGTCGGCGCTGGCCACGGGACCGACCACGTCGAGCGACCACTCCGGGCACGCCTCGATGACCGCCAGCATCGTGTGCAGACCTCGTGACCGGCGCACGTCGCCCACGTACAGCGCCCGGGGTTGCGGTTCCGGGGTGGCGGGCGGCGGCAGCATCTCGAGCAACGGCACGTTGCGCACGACGAGCCTCGACCGGAGCTGACGTGGCGGGAGGTAGTCGTCCGCGACGAGGGTCACGTCGGCCCGGGTGGACGCCCGGGTGGCACCGGCGACGACCAGCCGGGCCAGCACCATCCGCAGACCACGGGCCCAGGACCGGTCGAACAGCGTCGTGCGGTAGTCCTCGTGCACGTCGGCCACCACGACGGCGCCGGCAGATCCGCCGCGCCGCGCCACGGACCGCCGCAGCAGCGCCGGCAGCACGAGCTCCGGGTCGAGGACAACGACGATCGTCCCACCCGCCGTCCAGGGCAGGAACAGAGCCTGCAGCGCCCGACGCACGAGTCCACGGCGCGGCCGCGCGCGCACGGTGGTCCCGGGCGGTCCCGCGCTCTCGGAACCAAGACCGTGCACCTCCACGGTCAGGCCTTCGTCCAGCAGCACGGCCGCCAGGCGATGCAGTCGAGCGTCGGCGACATCGTGCCCGGTGGTCAGCAGCGAGACGTCGGCGCGGATCCTGCTCATCGGACCAGCCCCGCGTAGACACGCAGGAGCGTGGCACGGTCACGCGGCCAGGACAGCTCCTCCGCCGCCCGACCGACGGCGGCGACGAGCTCGGGGTAGCGACGCCGAGCCTCCTCGACGGCGCCCACCAGCGACGCTGGGTCGCCCGCTCGGTAAAGCACACCCAGACCGTGCGCGCGGACGGTCCGCGCAAGCTCTCCTACGTCGCTCGCCACAACCGGAACGCCCGCGCTGACGGCATGGAAGAGCTTGTTCGGCAGGGCGATCTCGTGGTTCCCACAGCCCGGTTCGAGGGTGACCAGCGCCAGGCCTGCGGACCGGAGCGCCGTACCCACCGCGCCGACCTCGACCGGGGGAAGCATGCGGCAAAACCCCTCGTCGAACCGGGCCGACCAGAAGGAGTCGACCGGTCCCAGCAGGCTCACGGGCAAGGACAGCGATCTGCTGGCGGCTGCGACGGTGTCGAGGTCACGCCCGGCCGCCAAGCGGCCCGCGTAGACCACACCGGTCGGTGCGGTGCGATGGCGCGCAGGGTCGAGGGCCATCAGCGGAAAGGTGTTCCGCACCACGCTGACCCGCGTCCAACCGTAGGAGGACCGCAGCCGCTCGGCCAGCCCGTCGCCGACGGTGAGGACCGCGTCCGCACGGCTGCCCAGGGCCTTCTCGGACCGGCGCTCCCAGAGCGTACGGACCGGCGTCGGACGGCCGGACCGCCGCCGCTCGGACCACATCTCGTGCGAGTCGTACACGAGCGGCACCTGCTGCTGACCAGACAGCCGGCTGCCCAGAGGGAGTGCGGAGAAGTCGTGCGCATGGACGACGTCGTAGGTCAGGCCGCCGGCCACCCGGGCGGACGCAGTGCTCCAGCGCCGGAAGGAGAGCGCGCGGTGCTCTGGCAGCAGCATCCACCGAGCGGCCCGGAACGAGGCTCGAGTGCCACCGGCTCCCGTGGCGGAGGACAAGGGCAGGCCGCCACCGCCGGAGGCCGTGAAGAAGGTGGTCCCTCTCGGCGGGCGAGTGCCGGCCGGGATGTCCTTGCCGATGATCGACACGACGTGCCCGGCGTCGACGAGGGCCTCGGCCTGCCGCAGGACCCGTGCGTCGGCGGTCACCGACGTCGCCACGAGCATGAGCACCCGCACGTCAGCCGGTCATGCCGCGAAGCACCGGCGAACAGGACGCGGGCCGCAGGCAAAGGCCTCCGGTAGCCGGAATACGTGTCCCACAGCCCCTGTCCGGAACTCCCATGATTCGGAACCTTACCGCAAGGGCCAGCGTCGTAGAATACGGCCGAGCCGCGCCCGGCCCGGGACGACCCTGACCCATTGACTGTGTCCTGAGGCTCTCCGGCTCCTTTTCCCCAGTCCTCTGCGATTGCTGGCGGGACCGCCAAATCTCCATCTCGTGATGATGAAACGCTCCTGTGTACAGTGCACGCATGGATTCGGTCTGCTCTGCATTTTGCGAGTGGGACCTGATGATGACGAGAATCAATCCATCGGCTTGCCGCACGGACGGATTACCGCGATCACCCGCGCGGGCGGAGCGGAGTGGATCCTGGTGAAAGAGCACCAGGTGGTGGCCCACGACGCGGGCGGTGGTCCAGCGTCCGTGGTGTCTCATCCAGGACGCGACCAGCCTCCGCGGGTCGTGTACGTGGCGATGAAGCCGCAGCTCCGTGGCCGTATCCGACGCAATGTCACCACGCTGCTGGAGCTCGGGGCAGACGTGACCGTGCTCACCGTCCGCACCGACAAGGACTTCTACGTCGGGATGGAGCACCGCCACCTCGAGGCCGAGTACTTCGAGGCTCGATCGCTCTACGTCCGCCTCTCCCAAGCCACCTCGCGCCGCAGCCGGGAGCAGGCGGACCGACGGCAGGCGCGAGCTCGAGCGCGCCGGAAGAGCACGGAGCCCGCGCACCGGGTGCTGCTGATGCGCCTCTACCTGGTTTGTCTGGTACTGGCAAGCCTGCTGCGGCCCCTGCTCTTCGTGCTCCGAGCGCTCGCTAGGGCCCTGTCCGTCGCGGCTCGAAGGGCAGGACGGGCGCTCGGCTGGGGCTGGAGATCGTTGCCACTCCGGGTGCGTCGAGCCGGTTGGGCCGTGCGGCGCCGTCTCGTGCGTCGCCACCGCCGAGCACGACTGCGCTGGAAGCGCCGCCTTCGCCCCAGACTGCTCGGGCGCGTGGACCAGCTCGTCGGCTGGCGGCGAGGCCGGATCTCTCGCCCGCGTCCTGCCCTCCTCCGCCGCGCCAGGTCCTGGAACCGGTGGGCTCCGGCACGTCGTTCCTGGCGTCGGCGTCGCCTGGTGTTCCGACGAGCGGCGCTTCGGCGCCGCAGAGCCATCGCGGCTGCGATCCTCCGCCGCCGCCTCAGGTTGGGCCGGTTCAGCGTGGGCTGGGCAAAGGGCGTGCTCCGGCCCTGGCACCGGACCAGCCGCTTCTTCGCCTTCTGGCGGGAGTCTGCTCGGCGCGGCGTCGAGCTGGCCCCCGACCTCGTCGTGAGCTCAGACCTACCTGGTCTCGTCGGAGCCGGCCGGATAGCCCGCCGCCTCGGGATCCCCCACCTGCACGACTGCCACGAGCTCTACCTGGAGAGCACCTCCTTCCGGCCGATCGAGCGTCGAGTGCTCAGCCCGGTGGAGCGGCGCTACATCCGACGGGCCGACAGCGTCCTCGCGGTCAACCAGAGCATCGCCCTCGCGTACGGCCAGCGCTACGGGCGGGAGCCCGTGGTGGTGCGCAACTGCGCGTCCCGCCTGGCGGCAGATCCTGAGGTTCGTGACCTGCGGGTCCTCGCGGGTCTGCCCTCCTCGGCTCGCGTCGTGCTCTACCAGGGGGGCTTCTCTGTCGGGCGCGGCCTTGAGGTCTGCGTGGCGTCCGTCGCCGAGCTGCCCGTCGATGTACACCTCGTGCTCCTGGGCTTCGGACCACTTCGTGAGGAGCTGGTGGAGCAGGCGGATGCCTTGGGCGTTGCAGACAGGGTGCACGTCCTCGACGCCGTGCCGCCGGAGGAGCTGGCCAGCTGCACCATCTCCGCCACCGTGGGTTTGATGCCCTACCAGCCGGTGTCGCAGAACAACTTCCTGGCTCTGCCCAACAAGATCTTCGAGTACACCGCGGCCGGCGTTCCGATCGTGGTCTCGGACTTCCCCGAGCTCCGGCGCGTCGCCGTCGACGCAGGATGCGGAGACGTCTACGACCCCTTCGACCCGGGGTCGCTCGCCGCGGCCCTCCGGCGGGTGCTCGAGCCGATGAGGTACCTGCAGCACCGGACGGCGGCTCGGGTGTTCGGTTCGGTGAACGTGTGGGAGAAGGAACGCGACATCCTCATCGGCGAGCTGCTGCGCGTGTCATCCCGGCTGAGGGAGGGTGAGCATGGCCCGCAGCGGCGCCTCCAGCCGGTGGACTGAAACTCGCACGCGTGTGAACCGGGACAGGCTGCGCAGGATCGCGGCCTCGGTGCCGGCGGGAGCGTCCCTCCTGGCCCTGGTCGCCTGCACCGCCACTCCCCAGCTTCCTGCCGGTGGCGGCACCAGGCCGCTGCACACCGTCGCCCCAGCGCAGGACCACCATGACACCGGTGACCGCTCGGAGCTGGTCACAAGCCTCCCGGTGCTCCGGATCGCCACGAAGGACGAGAAGCGGGTGGTGTTCTCCCAGGAGATCGAGCTCACCGAGGGCCAGGTGCTGCTCGCGGTGGCCGAGTTCCAGATCACCAACGACCTCGGCGTCAATGTCTTCGTGGCCTCTCAGATCGTCCTCTCGGAGGGGCCCGGGGTGGTCACGGGCCGGGAGATCACCGCGGCGAACGGCGAGAACGTCACCCCCGACATGCATCACGGTCAGCAGACCAAGTCGGGGACCTACCAGAGCACGGCGACCGATACCGGAGTGCGCTACGTCAACGTCGTGGTCTGGGCTGCTGCGTCACGCGCCGGTACGGGCCAGCGGCTGAGGGTCGATCAGGGCTACGGTCGCCTCTCCGTCGTGACCTGGTAGCCACGCGTCGAAGCGGCCCTGCTCAACCCTTCCGGCCGCGTCGGCGACCGCGGCGGCGGGACCGGCTCGCGCCCAGTCCCTCGATGCTGCTGAGCAGCCGGGTCAGCCGCGTCGGTCCGCGTCGCGCCTCGAGCCGACGGCGCAGGACGCGCACCAGCGCCGTGGCCAGGGGCACGACGAAGGCCAAGAGCAGCCACTGGCGGATGCGGGAGGTGAGGAAGAGCCACATGGCGTTTCTCCGGTCAGGGGTGGGATGGGTCTGAGCTGGTCCCGCTCAGCGCGGGAAGATCTCCGGCCGCGGGGTGAAGATCAGATTCTGCCCGGTCACCGTCGAAGGACGCGACACGGCATGCACGATCTCGGCGGCCACGTCGGCGGGGTCCATCATCCGCTCGGCCGGGATCTTCCACTGCTCCATCATCGGCGTGTCCATGGCCGCCGGCATGATGCCCTGGATCCGGCAGGGGTGGCCGAACTCGCGCACCTCGGTCTGGAAGATCTCGGTGGCCTTGGTGAAGGCGGCCTTGGAGCTGTTGTAGGCCACGGCCCCGCTGCCCACGGTGACGGCGGAGATGGAGAGCACGTTGAAGATCTCGGCCTCCCGCTCGCCGTTGCCCACCTGCAGGAAGCCGTTCAGGAACTCCTTCATCAAGAAGACCGGGCCGTGGCAGTTGACCGCGAAGACCTGGGCGTAGGCGGCCTCGTCGACGTCGGTCAGGTAGCCCGGCCGGTCGATGCCGGCCACGTTGACCAGGATGTCGAAGTCGCGCCCGTGCCGCTCGAACAGCTCAGCCATGGCCTGCACCCGCTGGGCGGCGTCAGTGACGTCGAAGGCCCGTGCCTCGCCGCTGCCGCCAGGAGCGAGACGGTCCACCGTCTCCTCCGCTCCCGGCAGGTCGATGTCGGCCGCGACCACGTGCACGCCCTGTGCGGCGAGCGCCACACAGGTGGCCCGTCCGAGCCCGCTCGCTCCCCCGGTGACGAACGCGACCCTGCCCTGCAGTGCTGGCACTGAGCTGTCCTCCTGTGTTCTCGGTCCTCGGGCCCGGTCTGCCCGGAGCCTCCGCCACCCTAGCGGCGGCTCCCTCGCCGCCAGGAACCACCTCCGAGCAGTCCGTGGCGGACCGGGACGGTACGGTGACCGCTCCTGCCGACCGACCGAACGGCCTCGACGTGCGCATCCTCCTGTGGAACATCCACGGCGGCTACACCGACTCGCTGCTCCACGGCGAGCACCAGTACCTCTACCTGCCCGCCGACGCCTCCGGCAGTGGCGGTCCGCCCACGCCACCGGCGAGCGCGCGCGGCGAGGTCTGCGAGGTCACGGCTGAGCAGCTCCGCGACGAGCCGCCGGACGTGGTGCTGCTGCAGCGGCCGGAGGACCTGGCTGTGTGCACCGACGAGCTCGGCCTGCGGCCCGGTCGCGACGTCGGCGCGGTCTTCTGCGAGCACAACATCCCGCGAGCCGAGGTTCCTGACAGCCGGCACCCGCTGGCCGACCGGGACGACCTGACCGTCGTCCACGTCACCCATCTGAACGACCTGCTCTGGGACTGCGGCAGCACGGCCACGAGCGTGGTGGAGCACGGGATCGCCGACCCGGGCCTGCGCTTCACCGGCGACCTGGCGCACCTGGCCTTCGTGGTCAACGAGCCGGTGCGCCGCTGGCGCAACACCGGCACCGACCTGCTGCGGCACTTCGGTGCGCACCCGGTGGATGCCTTCGGCATCGACGCCGACCTGCTGCCCGCCGCCCTGCCCGAGTGTCAGCAGCTGTCCTACGCCGGGAACCTCAAGCCCGAGGAGCTGTACGCCGAGCTCTGCCGCCGGCGGGTCTACCTGCACCTCAACCGCTGGACCTCGCTCGGGCTCTCGCTGATCCAGTCGATGATGCTCGGGCTGCCGGTGGTGGTGCTCAACACCACCGAGGCGTCCTCGGCGGTCCCACCAGAAGCCGGGGCGTTGTCCAACGACGTGGCCGCGCTGCAGGCCGAGGCGGCGATCCTGCTGGCCGACCGGGACGAAGCCGCCCGCCGCGGTGAGATCGGGCGGGCTGCTGCCCTGTCGCGCTTCGGGATCGAGCGTTTCGTCGGGGACTGGGACGCGGTGTTCGAGCACGCTGCGCTGCGCTGAAGGTTCCCTTGACAAGCTCGGGCGCTGGCAGCCTTGCTCAGGGGGTTGCGGTTCTGAGCTGGCCCTTCGACAGGCTCAGGGCGCGTGCCGGCCATGATCCGAGCGCGGGTGCGGTCGGACCCTCAGCGGGGTGCCGTCCTGCTGAGGGCCCGGACGGGTCGGAACCGTGCCACAAGCAGAGACGGCGCCCACCCCGAAGGGTGGACGCCGTCTCAGCGCTGACGAGCCGAACCTCAGGACCGGTCCTCGCCGCTGCGCTCGACGTCGGGGAACATGTCGGCCTCTTCGGTCTCCACGTCGGAGCTCGGCGCCTGCTCGGTGTCGGCCGCAGCATCGCGCTCCTCGGTGCCGACCACCAGCTCCTCGCCCGGCGTGGTCTCGTCGGTGCCGGTCGACTGCACCTCGTCGTCCGGGGCGCCCTCACCGGCGGGAGCGCCGGCCGGGGTGCTGGTGGCCACGGGCTGGACCGGGTTGGACGCCGCCTTGCGGGCCGCCACCGGCGTGCTGTTGGCCTTCTTGCTGTCCTCGACCGACTCGGTGACGAGCTCGATCATGGCCATCGGCGCGTTGTCGCCCTTCCGCGGGCCGACCTTGGTGATCCGCAGGTAACCGCCCTCGCGGTCGGCGAAGCCCGGCGCGATCTCGGTGAACAGCGAGTGCACCACGCCCTTGTCCTTGACCGTGGTGAGCACCAGGCGCCGGGAGTGGATGTCGCCCCGCTTGGCCTTGGTGATCAGCTTCTCCGCCAGCGGACGCAGGCGCTTGGCCTTGGCCTCGGTCGTCACGATTCTCCGGTGCTCGAAGAGCTGGGTGGCGAGGTTGGCCAAGATGATCTTCTCGTGGGACGGGCTGCCGCCCAGACGAGCGCCCTTGGTAGGTGCTGGCATGTCTACTCTCCGTTAGCGGTGGTGGTTCGGGTCGGGGGCGCCGGGACCGGGACCCTCGAGGCGGGCCGGCTACCCGACCCCCAGGTCGAGTCCCCCGCCGAGGCGGGGGTCCAAGGGGGTCGCCCCCCTTGCTCGTCGGTCAGTACTGCTCGGTCTCGCTGAAGTCGGCGTCTTCCTCTTCGAGGTCGTCGAACCGGCCGATGGCGCTGAGCGGGTCGAAGCCAGGAGCGCTGTCCTTGAGCGAGAGACCCATCTCGTGCAGCTTCAGCTTGACCTCGTCGATGGACTTGGAGCCGAAGTTGCGGATGTCGAGCAGGTCCTGCTCGCTGCGCGAGACGAGCTCGGACACCGTGTGGATGCCCTCGCGCTTCAGGCAGTTGTAGGACCGCACCGTCAGGTTGAGGTCCTCAACCGGCAGAGCCAGGTCGGCGGCGAGCTGCTCGTCGATCGGCGACGGGCCGATCTCGATGCCCTCGGCCTCGACGTTGAGCTCGCGAGCCAGACCGAACAGCTCGACCAGGGTGCGTCCGGCGGACGCCACGGCGTCGCGCGGGCGGATGGCCGGCTTGGTCTCGACGTCGAGGATCAGCTTGTCGAAGTCGGTGCGCTGCTCGACGCGGGTGGCCTCGACCTTGTAGGTGACCTTGAGGACCGGGGAGTAGATCGAGTCGACCGGGATGCGGCCGATCTCGGCGTCCACCATCTTGTTCTGCACGGCGGAGACGTAGCCGCGGCCGCGCTCGACGACCAGCTCCATCTCGATCTTGCCGTTGTCGTTCAGGGTGGCCAGGTGCAGGTCGGGGTTGTGCACCTCCACGCCGGTGGGCGGGGCGATGTCGGCGGCGGTGACCGCACCGGGGCCGGCCTTGCGCAGGTACATGGTGACCGGCTCGTCCTCTTCGGAGGAGACGACCAGGCTCTTGAGGTTCAGGATGATCTCGGTGACGTCCTCGACGACGCCCTCGATGGTGGAGAACTCGTGCAGGTTCCCGTCGACCTTGATGCTGGTGACCGCTGCGCCCGGGATCGAGGACAGCAGGGTGCGGCGCAGGGAGTTGCCGAGCGTGTAGCCGAAGCCAGGCTCGAGCGGCTCGATGACGAACCGCGAGCGGTTGTCGTCGACGACCTCTTCGGCCAGGGTGGGGCGCTGTGCGATGAGCATGAGCTTCTGCTTTCTCCGCGCTTTCCGCTATTTGAAGGCGCGGTCCCCGACGTGTCCGACGTCGGAGGGTCATTCACCTTCGACAGGCTCAGGGAGCGTGATCTGCTCCCTGAGCCTGTCGAAGGGTGGTGCTGCTTACTTGGAGTAGAGCTCGACGATCAGCTGCTCCTGCACGTCGATCACGATCTGCGCCCGGGTCGGCAGCTGGTGCACCAGGACACGACCGCGCTCGGGCAGCGCCTGCAGCCAGGCCGGGATCTCGCGCTCGCCGTGGGTCTCACGGTTGACGATGTGCGGGGTGGTCTCCCGCATCTTCGGCGCCAGGTCGATCACGTCGTGGCCAGAGACGCGGTAGGACGGGATGTCCACGCGCTGCCCGTTGACCAGGAAGTGACCGTGGACGACGAACTGCCGGGCCTGCCGACGCGTCCGGGCGAAGCCCGAGCGGTAGACCACGTTGTCCAGCCGTGACTCCAGGATCTGCAGCAGGTTGTCACCCGTCTTGCCCTGGTGCCGGTTGGCCTCTTCGTAGTACCGACGGAACTGCTTCTCCAGGACGCCGTAGGAGAAGCGGGCCTTCTGCTTCTCGCGCAGCTGCAGGGAGTACTCCGACTCCTTGGTGCGGCCCTTGCCGTGCACGCCGGGCGGGTAGGGGCGGCGCTCGAACGCCTTGTCGCCACCGACCAGGTCAACACCCAGCCGACGCGACTTCTTGGTCATGGGACCGG
>Ga0210040_10003004_pt1 | contig 23184 bp, 25 predicted proteins | sample CryGeyCG12114_NA_FD_185462 | JGI IMG/M metagenome (GOLD analysis project Ga0210040, IMG submission 185462) | Groundwater microbial communities from aquifer - Crystal Geyser CG19_WC_8/21/14_NA (SPAdes) (version 2) | ecosystem: Environmental > Aquatic > Deep subsurface > Groundwater | place: USA...
TAACATTCTGATCCAAGCCACCATGATCAATAATAATTTAAGCTGCGGTTAACTTAAATAAATCCAATTATGATTCCAAGAAAGCACAACGTTGGTCTGCTAAAGTAATACTACACCATCAAGTCTACGTTTTATTTAGATTACCTTGAGAAGCTCAGATAAGATCTCTTCAACTGATTCTAATTTCTCGTCCATGTCCTCATCCCCTTCCAATATTCCAACAATATAAGGTACAAATACTGATTCATCGGCTTTCAAAGTTTGTAACTCAGCACTGAGCCATAAATTGAAGTCATTTATATCCATAATGACTATAGAGTTGTATGTCGTGAGAACTAGCCGCAGTTCACAAAACACAGAAACCTTAGATTTGCAGCTTGGAATCAGTTAACTCGGGAGATGGATTATTCCAACTGCAAAAGTTTTAATTAAACTATTCGACAACAATCAACTGACAGCTTAATGCAAGCAGAAATATTAGTAAGTAGTACTAGTGTGCAGTGTGCAGCATGTTGGGATTCGGAATGGGGAAGTGAAACTCAAACATTGCGCCAGAGAAAATATACTTTCACTATGAGCAAGTTCGGCCTCTTTCTTCGCACTACTGATACTGATACTAATACAGCAGTAGCATTGCTCTTGATATTTCATTTCATATCATCATGCATGCAAATTATTTTGACCATGCACATTCCCTATGTATAACTAGGGTGGGTTGGATGAGCAATTTCGGTCGCCGAATTAACTAGTTTAAGTGAACAATTAGGTCATTACCGATATGCTTAGTTTTTTAGTTTTTTACGATTAAAAGAATGTCTAAAATGAATTGAATTCCATTTAAATCATTTAATCCATTTAGTAGCTCCACTTTTCTTTCAATTAAAATGAGCGTGAAAACATAAGTCATAAAACATGGTCAGTAAGCTATAAAAATTACGCTATAGATGATTATACATTAACTTCTTGAACTTTGAACATTAAATATTTGTTACAAATTATTTATTATTATTCACTTGTTACATGTACGTCATCCTTCTACTGTAATATAGTATAGTTATACATAAATAATGAATATAAAAACATTGTATGTCACATTATGTAAAAACGATGCGAGTAATTGATAAGGAAATGAAGCTAAAAATATTAAATTATATTACACTAAAGACTAAAGTCTTGATTGAAATGAGTTAGGATTCATAAATTAGTTTTTAATATGGCCTGAGTTTTAATACGTAACGCAATAACTTATGTAGATGGCACAAAATTCCGTGAAAAGGGAATAAAGTTTGCAAATATAGGATTGAAACTTCACTTTGACGATATGATTGAGACAAAAAAGTTAATAAATTTACAATAAATTAAAGCATTGCATTTAAAAAAACACCTGTCAATCGTCAGTAATACAATTAAAAAATTGAGGTCAAGCTATTCATCCATAAATACTACAAAGTTCACTGCATTTTTTTCAGTTAGAATCAATACCTGGTTTTCTCAACCTTTTTTTTGAGATCTGTATGCAAAGGTAGAATCCATAAATATGAATAAATTCTTTACACAGTATTATGCTACCGGTACCCAATGTCTTCTCATTGTAACAACATTTCTATACATTGGTATATTTTACAATTCTATATACCTTGTTCAATACTAGGTTGGCCAATGCTCTTTGTAATTCAAATGGTGAGTTCCAAATAATATTTTGGTTTCGATTTGCTTGACAGACAAGGTTATGGAAACAAACACATTGAACACAGAGAAGTGCTCCTGGCAAGAGGGGGGGGGGGGCAGACCGCCTATAGTAATTTTGCAAAAACTCATTAACAAATGATGTTTTCGCACGACCGGTGGCGAGAATTCCCTCAAAAATAATAGCACAGGAATTTAAAATTGAAATTAATGAAAAAAAACTAAATGATAAATTAAAAAATTCCGTCATTGCTATTATAAGCCTGTGAAAATGCCTACTGTGTATTCTGTGGCTGTCCTCGGCAATCAAAAATTTAGTTCAATCGTCCGAATTCACGTCACTGTAATCTTCAAAAACTATACAGTCGCTTTCATTGACACATTAACTGACTAATTATCACATGAGGTTTTTAGAAAGAAAATTTCTGTTTTCAATCAAGCAAATTGGTTAAAACTACATGTCGTTGAATTAAATTTTAACGTACGAAATCTAAATTTTACAAGGTTTGAAATTGTGTGGTCGTTATACTTGGAAAATTGGCTTGAATTGAAACTTTCTATTTGAATTACAAGGAGCATTAAGGGCTGACATTGTATATAAAGTGTTGGTTCTTTGTCTTGGTGTTACCCTCATTTTTGAGCCGCACAAACATAAGATTTATAAATACAAAATACACACAATAAAATTAAAACAGTCCTTAAAAGGCGCGCATCAAATGCATAAATACAACTTAATTTTGTACAATAATTTGGTTCTAAAACGGTCGAAAACATTTCTTATAATACCCATATGAGCATTATTGTTATAAATCAACATAAAAAATTAATAATTAAACTACTAGGTATATTATTACAAAACTAACTAACTGAAAGGTTTAATAAAGATGCGAGACTAGGTTTTTAGTTTTGAATTTTAAGTATTTCTTAAGCTGCACACATAATATCGTTTTGTTCTCGTCGTGTTTAGAACCTGATTGATGGAGTTTATCAGTTTATACCTAAATATCTCCTAAATTTAGAAAACTCTATGTACAAACAGTGCAAAATAATAGCTTGCTTGTCTTCAACAAAATACAAGTTCAATAAAAAATTTGTTTACCTATTTGATATGATCAATAATTGATTTTAAACGAGTCTTATAATCATCATGATACCTGAATAAAATGGACAGTATAATCGAATCTCATCACTAGCTAAAAGTGAACAGTTTCCCAATCATGGACACAATAATTGGAGTAAACAATTTAAACACGGCAATTGCTTTCCCAGAATCACTACTGCTGGCATGATCATTACCACTAGTAGTAGTCGTTGTAACTACTTTGGGAGGCATTTTATTATGATAATTGAAGTCATCCACAGGTTTTCTTGTAGTTGGATAATTATAGGACGGTTTCTGTGTAGGAGAGAAGTTAATAATCTCTCTATCAACCTGGGGTGGCAATGGGGCAAAGTCATCGGCATCTGGTTTAGCAATGGGTATGCTTGGGATTGGATACGAATTGTCAATTGGCTTCCAAGGCTCAACAAAATTTGTGTTGGGGTTTGTGTTGGCTCCCACATCATCTTCTTTAAACGGAGGAGGTATAAATTCCGGTTGTCTTCGTGGAGGTGATGGTGGTTCGACCGGGAATGTGAATACTGGATGCTTCTTTTTGGGCCAGATTTGTCCGCTTGGATCATCATCATCGTCATCCTCCAAATCACTGGGTTGATCACCTGAACCGGATCCCATAGCACTGCCTAGTTCTAGTTCATCTGTTGAGAAAATATGAAAAGTTTTAATTTTTAACAAATTCTTTCGTTGACAATTTATATTCAACTAACTATGAGGTGAGTAAAAGCGGAGAATTAAAAATGGACATGCGCACTACAACTTGCAACACGACAAAGAATCTTTAAAATAACGCTATGTCGCATTTGTTTGATTTGTGCGACTCATGGAAGTAGATTTATATATAAAGCATTACATACTACATTGTTTACTTTTTACACAAGGGAAAAGTTGCAGTCCGACGTGTAACTACTACAATAGTTTTTTGATCGCGCAGCATATAAAAGTTGTATGGTACAGTGTAGAGGTGTGCGTCGATTAAGAATCAGCAACGGCGGCGTAGAGAGTGATTTATAACCGACGGCGGCGACGCCGTCGTCGACGTCGATCATTCTCGACGGCGGCAGAAAACCATAGATTTTACTGTAAACCATAGAATTTTTCAAACTAGAGCGCAGAATTTTTTAGAAAAAATTTGAAGTTCAAAAATAAAACTGTCCACAATTTAGCAAAAAAATTTGGCCGAGAAAATTTTGAAATTTTTACTTTGAAAAATGTCATTTCCTGGCCGATATTTGCAGATTTTAAACAGTTTTTGTAAATTTTTGATTTGAAAATTCCACGGCGGTGGTTTCTTATCGACGGCGCATCGACGCGTCGGCGCGTCGACGCGTCGATTAAAATTATCGACGGCGACGGCGTGAAATTTTGACCTAAAAACTGCGTCGACGACGGCGTGATTCGACGGCGCACACCTCTAGTACAGTGGGTCATAGAAATAAGATATACGATACAGTAAGTAATTATTTTTTCAGTGTTTCTGTTGGGTTTTGGGACATTATTATTATTACATCATTATTACATTAATTATTACATTATTATTATTTGAGTCATTGGGACATTTTCTAAAATCTAGAAAGATACTAAACTAGGAATCTTGACTGTAAAAAAATTTGGTCCATAGTAGCATGCTAATCCTTTAGGAGAAGAAAGACTACAAAATTTATGTATGCTGAAAAAACTGAACTGAAAAAAAAAGTCTGTATCGTTGCTAGCAATAAATTGCTGGCTACTTTCATTACGAGTTTCAAAAAGGTACTTACCAAGTTCTTCCACCCATTTCACATCCAAACCATTGTAAGAGGCTCTCAGCTTGTCCGTAATAAGTTGAAGAATTAAAACCTGCTCTGCCACCAGTAAATTTGGTGGACCTCTTTGAGGTACCATCATGTCCCGATCGTTAACAGGAATCGACATTTTGCTATCCGGTTTCATGGCAGCAGTTCCATTCCAACACAGTTTGGAAGAATAGTCTCGGGCCATAGCCCTACACACCATTTTAGGTAGAGCATCCCATAAACCCTTGGATCTCTTAACTCGTTTTTTCACATCTTTCAAAAGCTTTTCCAAAGACTGCTCATCGGTTTTGGAGTTGCCTTGATTTCCTCTATTGGATGGTATTCGCCGTTGATTTTGACGGCTGGACGGTCGTCTTGCTTCTCGTTTACTGTAACTATGTGTCCAAATAGCATACATCATATTTATACATCGTGCCCTAAACCTATCTCCAGAATTGTGCATTTGTATCAGCAGTATTCAAATAGTTTACCTGCGAGAGGATTTCAATTTGGGCTTTCCGCAAGTAGCAAATACTGCTTGACTGAGTTCAGGACCAGATTCTTGAAAATTCATAATTGCTTCCGAGATTTTTATATGGATGGGTTCCACAACTGCTTCGACATTGTAAGACCCCAGGAGTCGCTCTAAAATCCCTTCCAGTGCTGTTGCAAACTCATTCCATGGCTTCACGATTGAGACAGTGGGGCTTAGACATCCATTTGTTACAGACAGGCAAAGAGGTAAACACGGCTTGTGTACCATGCCTTCTGAGCATATAGGACAATGCATCATGGATGAAAGTGACATAAGACAGTCTGATCCCAGTTTGAGCTGTAGTTATGAAAATTAAGGATTTTCTGGGTATTATCAAGAATTAAAAAATACTATTGGTAGATTACGTACTACTAACTAACCATTATCTTTTTTTCAGGTTTAAGAGTTACTACAGTGTAATCATGTGTGTACTTATGTAGGGTGTATGCAAATCAAAGGTAAAAAAAGTACCTTTTGGATGTTCGTTAACACTCTATCCGCTTCATATAGACCCTGAGCTAAAGCTCTTGTCGCCACAAACGAGCGTCTTAAACTGGAAACAATCTGTCTATGTAAATCTCCTCCTTGCTTCTCATTGATTACCACCGTAGCACAAGATAAATACGTGTCATCAAAATCGTACTGGGCATTCAAAACTTCAAACATTTTTTTAGTCAAGATTTCAAAAAATTCGTTCAATTTGTCTTCCAAAGAATCGCGTCCATTGTCATAATAATCTTCCAAGGTGGAAAATAGTGCATGAAAAATGGGTGCGTGTTGAATGTACAGCATTCCGTATCTAAAAACATGATATCATTAATATTTTGTTTATATGCATGCAAAACGATAGGAGAAAAATATTTTTAGCATCTTACGTTCTCTCAAACATGGCGTGAAAAGATGCATGGGCTCGAGTCAGTAATGATTTGAAAGTGACATCGAATTTTGTTTTCCTCTGCTTGAATGTATCAGCAAATAAAGAGAGTTTTGTCCCCAACCATCTCTCGTTGAAAGTAGTGGCCATTTCACTTTTGTGACTATGAGTATCAAACCCAGAACAACATTTTTTGTTCACCACACCATTTCCAGCAGGGCAACTATGGCTGTTGGAATCCGCTGGAGTTTGCTGCCAATAGTCCCACCAAGGGTAAGAGAACCCTTTGGATCGTATGATTTGACCTATTGCTTTGCATTCCTGATCTACATGGGGATCTCCACTGACTACACATGTTTGTAGATATAAAACGGTAGATATTAAAATTAGATTTACTCCAACTATCCTCCATGTTGGCATTGGAGCAAAAACGTTCTTCATCTTTAATTTAGTAAGATAGATCTTGCTTAGAATTCCCCGATATGATGGAGGAAGTAGTGTTCACCACAAATATTAACTCCAAATTCATTCAGTGTAGAGGGGCCTGAAGTTCATTCTGAAAATAAAGGATGAATCAGTCCTTTTATTTTTGGATTAGACTGGTATGTAATGTAAAGTAGCATGACATTTGCTTGACAAGTGTGTATTCACTAGTATTCAGAAAGGGAAATCAACAAAAGTAAACACTTACTGCGTTTAGAGCGTTGTTAGTGACTCGTCACTTCATTAAATGATTTGTGAGCATCTAATAAACTGTGAAATATAAACATTTTGTTGCAAAAATATTTAGGTTAAAATAGATTTGGGCAAACACTGACTGCCAGCCAAGTCAGAAGTATTTAAAGATTGTCTATTTATCTTTATTTTGTATTCAATACCAAATGTTATTGTTAGTGCCCCCTTATTGATCATATGATACTTCGTTTGCATGTATTTTTTCCCCAATCTTATATTTTATCTTATCATCGAATGTAAACATTGCAAAATACATAAATGAAATAAGATCAAGTAGTAAGTTAAATACCGTTGGGAAACACATAGCATGAGCACCCGTTTCCAAAGTACATCTTTACCTTTTGGATTATCACCCTGATTAAAACTATAACGAATGGCTAATGCTAACTTACGTTTGTTTATATTCCCATCATTGAATTCTCTCCAGCTTATAGTATCCGCAGAAAAAATACCACTATTGGCGACAAACACTTGATGCACTTTGTAACAAAACTAATACTTTGCGCATTTTCGGCACCAATTTTACATTAGCCAATTGTAATAACAAACTGTCATTACATTCCACCACTTAACATTATACACTTACGACTATTATTTTGAAGCTGAATAATTCTATACCTTATCCCTCTCACTCACTCATCAGTTCACTAAATCGTACGTATTTTGTCTAAATGTCTCCATCGCTAACAAACTACTATTCTCTTTAGGAAATGTCAGCTCAAATTTTTTGTTCACTCACTCACTATATACTCGAACTCCAGCTAGCTAGTTAGTTACTGCACAGGACATACAGAAGATTATTTACACTTTCGTCTTCTGTTGCATCTCTTTCCATCCCTACTAGCTACTAGAATCCCTGTACAAATAAAGTTAGAAATACTTGCACTACTGACTGCCGCTGCACCTTGTATATGCCTTGTGTTTGTGCAGGCAGCAAGTTGAGACACACTGCAGCCAAGTCTAAATAACTAACCAGTCAGCTAAATGAATGGAATGCTTAATGTTGAAAAAAGTTGAGAACAAAAAACTCCAGAAGCTAGTTTTCTTACTTTTAGCCCACGTATATTGAAAAAGAAGGTGTTCTTGCTTACTAGTTCCTACATAAGGTCATTGCATGATAATATGAACTGCTGGTATTAAAAGTGAAGCGTATATAGAATGCATGCATAAAATACTTTGGTTTCTCCTGGCTGGTACCCTTCAAGTTAGCTAGTTTCACCACTATATAATTCTGTCTTAGTGCTACTTGCATGCAGCGGAAAGTTGTGTATTACTAACTGGCAAACTTATATATACCATCTGAATCACTTGTTTTTCCTGCACGTAAAATCCTTGTCCACCCTTCCTACCTACAAAATTGGATGCAAGCTATAACAATGCAATATATGTTAGGGGTGAAAATAGTTTGGTAGTAAGTAGGTGCCCCACCAGCACAAAGGGTCGTCTTCCAGAGGTCTCTTTTTTCTCGTCATTTTAAGATATCCGTAGTTTAGTTGGTACAAATCACATCTTGCAGTTAGTTAGTATATCTATGCTACAACTTGTTCTGAGAACTTTGGAATCCGTAAAACGAGACGTGCTGAGAGTTAGTTTCTTGCTCAATAAAGATTGATCTATTGCGTCCTTTTTTCGTTCCTTTTGTTTGCTTAGCTTTGATTTTGTCTCGTTTGTTAGAGGTACTCACGCATGTACACTTTTCCGTACACAAGCATTAATGACAAACAAAGAAAACTTTTTGAGGTTAGAGCTACGGCATGTGCGTGCAAAATGCCTAGTAGTGTATGGCAAGCAATCGACTTGTACAGTGAACTGTTGACAAATATAGAAATCACAATCCGATTTATCGGGGCTAGTAATAGTGGGTTTGTTTGATGTTATCGCAAAGACAGTTATACGCACAATTGATGTAATTTACGTTAATAATTATTTCTTTCATGAAGCACGCACAGGTTGCGGTTGCAGTCACAATCTCACAATAAACCACAGTAAGTGGACAGCAAGTAGTGAAAAAGGTTCATATTGTAAAGTATAGTCGGATTTTCAATCCTATATTGTTTGCCATTTTTTACAACTTCAATTGCAAATTTGCATACAACCCGACCAACATTTGAGAATTTTGAAAAACCAAGTATGCTTGGAAACTCATATTTTTCTGTCTTAGTGTGTCCTTTTATGATAGGTACAACTTTATCAAAATAAAAGTATATATCGCACCGAATGATTGTAACTGTACCGGATATTTTGGACACAGATATTCCAGACAGTTAATCGGACAGACAGACGGACAGAGTGACTTGAATTGCATTATTATAAAGAAGCTTCGCTTCGCTCCACCAGTTAATAATGGCATGCACGCACAAAGTTGCATGAAGCAATATGGGTTTGGCGATTTTGAAGTTTGGTACAGTTAAGAAAATTTGTATTTTAATATTTATTGCCTAAAACGAAATCCCATGGAATGAAAATAAATCGGATTTCTTTGCATTTACAGAACGGCATACCGATATAAGCTTTAGTCTACCTAACATCAGAGAATCTCAAATTCTCTATTTGATTTAAGTACTGATTACAAGCATAATAAATTAAAGAAAAATTGAAAAAGGCGTGTTATCTGATTTAACATTAGGCCAACCGAATTATTTTCATATGTAGAACCCTTTGATTTGTTGCATTGCATGTATGTACAAGTTTCCTGGCAATACTAACTTAAGCTATACTGAAAAATTGCTAGAAATAATTCTCTTTTAGACGTGTTTTTTGTAAAAGTGTAAAGCTAAGTAACTTCTCCATAATTTTTGTCACGAGAAAATAATATATACAATAATGCAGTCGATTGTTAACTCTCAATTATGTTACTCTGTGTTACATTTATAGTTTTATTGCTGTACTGCGACCTGCGACTATCATGCAGTCATGTTCTGTAGTTACAGTTTACAGTATGTTCAATTCAATTGCCCAGCGAATTGCATAGGCTGCTAAACTTTCCCTACGGTTCAATAGATGTCCTCACTGGTAACATTCGCAGTATCTTATGTTTCCTTCCCATCCAAAGCAAGCTTGTCTCATAAAATATCTGTTAGCCAAGAGAGTCATTGCCCACATTATGCTGAAACTCTAAGCTTACGAATCCGAATTGTCTGAAACATAGGTAATTATCAATAAATGGTAAAGTTAATCATCATAGAATCATATCAAGATTCAGCCAAAGCTTGCACACACCATATTCGAATCTCTTTACAAGTCTGATTTACAAACTAATTCGTATTCTGTGGGAATAACAAATGGTTGAATATATTGCATGAATTCCAATCCAATCATTTAGTTTATTATTCAATAATTAGATCAAGTTAGATCTAATTTCCAGAAAGTACCTTTTGGTTTAAAATAGTTTTATTTATGTAACTATAAATACAAACTGTACCGAACCAGCACTTAAAAAAAGCGATGCATTTTGCAACAAAAACTGTCACCTAATCCCAAACAAGGTACACTGAAAAGGCAGTAGGCTGTTGTCTATTGTAAGAGTTGTACTCCGCCTATAGAAATTCAGAGGCAATGTTTAGCCGGCTCAAATGTTTAGTACAGGAGTGGAGGAAACCATTGAATATAAACCACAGGCACTTTTCAACTTGCTCAGTCGCTGACATGGACGGGATTTGAAAAGAGCAGGCACGCTGCCTTTCTCGACATTTTTTTACTCTTTAGGGAATTTTACTAAATTTTAAAAAAATGGGTAAATATTCCTACTTTTATTAATTTATCTACTGTGTGGCATTGTATTGTATTGGGTTCTAATAGTTTTTGTGTCCGTTTATAGGTATTTCCAGAGATCATTATCATAAAAGGAGAGCAACCGGAGGAAAGAGGGTTGCCATCCGGAAGAAAAGGAAGTTCGAATTAGGAAGACCGGCTGCCAATACCAAAGTATGAGGAGTAATATTTTTGGAATTTAGTTAATAAATTAGTATTAGGGGGGTCTTCATTTCAATAGATTTCAAGATAACTTGGGTAATTTTTTATTTGGATGGATTGTGGGTGTCGGCCTATAGTTAGTTTGTAATTAGTGGTCTGTTAAATCTTTATCGGTTTGGCTAAACGGCAATATTGAATAATGATGAAACAAGCCTATCACTTAATCACTGTGATGATATAGCTTTAGATCACCTCTAACGTTCTGAATTCTATTGCCTTGTTTTAGCTGAAGGGTTTACTAAGGGTTTGACGTACCGGTATGGTCAAGTGGGACTTTATATTGAGAAAGATTTGGTTGTAGCAAGATTATTTTTAGGTGGTGGTTGATGCATAATCAATTATCATTCATTTTTTTGTGCAGTTGGGACCTAAGCGAGTTCACACTGTGAGAACACGAGGAGGAAACTCTAAATATAGGGCCTTGAGGCTGGAGCACGGCAACTTTTCATGGGGATCAGAAAGTAAGTTGTGTTAGATGCTCCTATGATTCGTTGACTAGTTTAACTACTTAATTTATAGTTTATGATGATAACGCGTGTCAACTGATGTTGAATGACTGACCACACTTTGTATTCATCCTACAGCGATCTGAACTTAACAATCATAAATATAAATTCCCATTACAACCATTGAGAGCTATGAAAATGAAACCTAGTGTTGTAATATTAAATCTAAATAAAATTCTCTGCATTTTTGTAGGTTGTACGCGTAAGACTCGTTTGATCGATGTTGTATACAATGCTTCAAATAACGAGTTGGTCCGTACAAAGACATTAGTGAAAAACGCTATTGTCGTTATCGATGGAGCTCCTTTCCGTCAATGGTATGAAGCCCATTACGGACTTCCCTTGGCAAGAAAGAAGGGAAGCAAATTGGTAAGTTAGCATGTACCTTGTTTGTACCCGTACCTTTGCTAAGACATTTGGAATTTAACAGGTTGTGAGCTAAGAATCTAAAATATTTATAAATTACAGTCAAAAGATGAAGAAGAAATTCTGAATAAAAAGAGATCGAAAAAAGTGGAGAAGAAGATCCTACTCCGACAAAAAACTTGCAAAGTAGACCCTGGATTAGAAGAACAATTCCATACCGGCCGTATCTTGGGTATGTTTTAATGTTGCTGTTGCCTTTTTGTTTGCATAAATGAGTCTAGAAAAAATTCCTATGATGATCATTCCTTTTCAACGCTATTCTTCCATGAGCACGAATGTCATAGTTACTCTGAGGGTTTTGCATAAATTCTTTAGTTGCACCCTAAAGTCATATCCAGAACCATGGAATTAAGACTTTTTAATTCTTTTTACAGCGTGCGTGTCCAGTCGACCCGGTCAAGTCGGTAGATGCGATGGCTACATCTTGGAGGGTAAAGAACTAGAATTTTACATGAGGAAAATCAAAGCCAAGAAAGGCAAATAGACTTATATTTAGGACACTGCTGTTACTTTTATCGATCCGGAATGGTGGTTCTTTCATAATAAAGATTGTCATAATCTAATTCAGTATTTTTGTAACAACAATTTATTTCAATCCGTTCATGTGCATCATGTTCTTCTTTCGTCATTTACCGTCTTTGTTTTAGCTGAGTTATTTATAGCTTTTACATACTGTACACAAATTAGGGCTAATTTATTTGACATCGTTGCCTTTCGCATAGTCTTTCACTGCGTGGGCACACATTCGTACTTTCATTTTAACATACACATTACATATCACATGGGAATGAAATGGCAGATTGCACATACAGGCTTGAAAGTACGTCATATCATAGACTTCGTCAGATAATTTATCTCTAGATTGGGCTATCATTATTACGTCAAATGCATGATAATCGTCCATAATCAGACTTTTTTAATTTTCCTGTTTTCCAAAACTTTCTCCTCTTGGAAACGTTGCTGTGCAAGCTCCGAAATTTTCCCATTGTTTTTCATTTCTCATAGTCAGTACTTCAAAATAAATGATGAAGCACTCTTCATCTAACCACCAATCGGGCCCATTCCGATGAATTAAAAACATTGGTCCACATTGTCAATGATATATGGACACATTAGTTTGTCATCCTATGATGAAGTACTAGAGGATAGAATCATGCGTGGATGCGTCACTGTCCATTCACAAAAGCCGCCTACAGCTCGCTCGCGCTTTCCCCTATTATGTACTACGCTGGTATGTACACCCTGGAATGGTTGTCTATTGTACGTGTACCCTCATTTCCTTACTACGGCATTTCAAGTAGTCCTGGGCATCACTCCCTTTTCTGAACTCCTCGATCCGATGACATGGAAAGGAAGGAATAGATTTTTCTGTCCATAGATACTACATACCACTTTCTCCTATCTCCTTTTACATGGGTGATGTGGTGAGCCGTGCCTGTGCTTTCTTTCCGCGGCCCAAAATTCCATTGCGACGGCCAACTGACTTACTAAAAGGAGTTGAGTGTTCACTGCTTTGCACCACCAATCTCTGCTTCATATGGCTTGGTCGTGTATCTTTTTGGCTGTGATGAAAATTCACCTCTCATCTCACTCCATTTTCTTTGAAAACTTACTCACTTACTTATGTAGTGCACTTTGCCTACTGCTACGCGAACAAAGACTAAAATCCTGATGCTTTCTCTATTTAGTTTACTACGGACAAAAGTATAGACAGCTGCATATGGGTCGCATTGTTAGTTTATAGTCGGTTAGCTAGATAGTGTTCCTTGCTTTCCCATTTTATTCTTCAAAAATTGCAAACTACTGCTGCATTCATCTGTAAGTAAGTTTTCTTACTGAAACTAGTATGTAAAAAAAGCCTCATTAACTTGTCTAGCAGTTTCACACACATGTATGGAGCCGAAAATAGTGATAACTTGTGTGTGTGGAGCCAAGGATGCATTCCTGTGCGTCTTTTCTCCTTTAATGCAGTAGTTGTATCACCGTTGAAATGGTATTCATGATTTCATCCTTAAGTAGCATATTCGTATAGCAGCATAGGAGTTAGGAGCCACGATAAAAACACCATGAGTACACACTGAATCATTCCGGGTTGTTTGCAATCCCGGTCGTTGTGTGCATAACATGTAGGGTGAAAGTCTAACGGCATCGCAGCATGTAAGATTACTTACTTACTAGTTGTAGCTTAAATGGCATCCTAACAGTCTTGATAGGACGACAGACTCTCTCCTCCTCCTTCCTCCAGTTAAGTTTGTATGTAAATTTTTAGCGCTACTACTCCTATTCTCATCAAGCATTTTGGGAACCATAGTCTTTTGTGGTATAATAACTGGCTGGAGGAATCCTCAACTTCCGTCTGCAATCATAACAAAACAACAAGACAACTAAGCAAAGAAAGTAACTATATCTATATCCAGTCCCATAAAGCTTACAATGTGGGTGGTACTTTTTGGTCGCTTTCAAAAACCAAACGAAACCACTACTACCACTATTATGCAGATACCAGCAGCACAGACTTTTTAAAATGAAGCCGACATGATAATACTATATAGTAATAGCGTCATATACACTGAAGCCGGACTACCATTATAATTTGTATGCATGCATAGAGTCATCGTGTTATGTTGTGCAAGCCTACATTTAACGTTTAAAAATATTAGATGAGCCCAGTAGTAGTAGTTTTGTAGCACACTCACTCAGTCAGTTTGTACTATACCATGTACTGTGTGAGTGATATATAACAGTTGTCCAACCATCCAGGGAAAGTAAGCACACACTTGCTGTGAACATTATATAAAGTAGGCTGGGTTCCGTTGCGTTCTTCTGTTGGGTTGCGGAAAGGCGAGGAGAAAAAGAAAGCGATGTGATGTGAGAGGAGGCAAGCAGCAGCAGCAGCAGCAATGTTCACAATCAATACAGTACTGACGTCAGCAATTCCTTTCATATGTATGTACTCCATGAGCATGTTAGAGTATATGCCGGAGAAAGTGGGAACTCTGACTCTGTCTCATATGCAGGCAGTGTAGAATCTATGTGTTGGCTGGTTAGCTAGTTAGTTAGTGGGTTATATAGAGAGGGAAAGATAGGTAAGGAAACATGTGAAAACGGGTTGGAGAAAGCTGTGCTGCATGGCTAAAATTCTAACTCTCGTCAGTCACAACTACTACTAGTGTGTAGTAGTTGGCAGTAGTACTACTAGGGAACTTTCACACATACTAATGTAGATGCATACGACAACAGCACTACGACTACACTGCTGCACTAGAAGAAAGTCCCATGTCTGCGCAATATACGTAAGAAGACACAAGCACACACACACTGTGTGTATGTAATAAGTGAGAATCAGACTGCAATATTGTTAAAAGTCTGATTATTGTATGAGTGACCTGAAAAGAGAAGTTACAAGCAAGAGAAAAGGTCATATGTTTTAGAATTTTGTTCAAAAATTCAAGAGGGATATGGCGATCCTTTTCATCGGCAAGTGAAATTTGAACGCCGTGTTGTACAAATTGGGAATTTATAATTAATATTAACTCAACTGAAGGTTCATCAAATGATCACGGGTGAAAAAGAGTAATAATGTGATAGTAGGTATGAACAAGTCCATTGTTGTATCACTATTAGTGTCAGTGATCAACATGGCGTATCTTCAGTTTTGTAGGATTCTCCTGTTGTAGTCGTGTTAAAAAAACGGCCAGTTTCCGAGTGCACACTCAGAATGCAACCATGAGATTATAGATTTTATTCAATTATGGTAAGTTTTTAAAAAATGTTTGAAAATTTCTTAAAACATGATTTTCCAGGGGCTTACTTCCTGTCAATAGAGTTGAAAAAGTGTAGACAAGCTGTATACTAACTAACTAGCTGAAGCAAGCTATGTTGAGAATATAATCATTTCGTAGTTACCTGCTTGTATGGATAATTAAAATGAAAATTTTCGTCTATCAAACCAGTTGCTTTACGAAGGAGTCAGACATCTTCAGACAAATTCACCACAAATAAATGGCATCATGAACACATTGACTCAGTGATATGTGAGATATCCATGTCCAACATTCTAGGTATAGGACGAAAACAGTGCACGACGAATCATTCCCTACAGCTCGAGTGACAAATTATTGAAATGAACTGTGTAACTTCTAACTTATTGCAAAGCTCAACCAAAGTTATGTGATGATGATGAAAGGTCAAGTGCACAAGTCAGTAGTTGTATTAATCGAGCCTAAACATAAACTGCTTAGCTACTTCGACAACCATAGGAAGAAATACTTTGAGGAATCTAGATTTGAAACGATTAGTGAAGTTTACAAAGTGGAGTCATTATCAACTGTGTGTGTATTATTTTCATTAGTGGCGTTATCCATTGTGGAGTGTATTATTGCTATCATAAAAATTACTGTGCTTTTGTATTCTCACTACTGCAACTGTTTGTATGGTGGTGACTTCCACTCTGGGTCGAAACAGTATAGAACATCCCCTTTCCTCAATGGTGCCAAGTCTATCTTCCATTGTGAAGAACTAGCTGACACTAGAGGAAACTTTGGTGCAGTCAGGGAAATGTCAGTATGGCAAGTACCTCACATGTAATCAACGATCCTTCTCTTATGCCTGATCTCTCACACCTTACTGAAGAAGAAAAGCAGATCATTCAAAATGTGATGCTGCGTCAGCAACAAGAAGAAGCTAAGGAACATGAAATCGTCAGGTGAAAGAATAGTTTTTTACCTTGCTCTCAAATTGACTTGAAGTAATGTTGAAATATGTGTCCATTTTGGCTTTTACTTGGTATGTAATTTAACGATGTGACTTTCTTTTTGCAGGAGGAAAGCAGAGGAGGTGAAAGTTCTCGAAGAGACAATAAGACATAGAAGTGAACAGCAACGAAAAAGTGGTCCTGGCGTTGATGCCACATGTCAACTGTGCCTGAAAACCAAATTCGCTGACGGAGTTGGCCACGTGTGTGCATATTGTGGAGTTCGGTGTTGTGCCCGATGCGGGGGGAAAGTGACGCTCCGGTCCAACAAAGTCATATGGGTGTGCATCTTGTGTCGCAAAAAACAAGAGCTCCTCATCAAAACAGGCCAATGGATGACCCAGCCCTTCAGCTCATCTATGCCAGAGAAAGAAAACCGTGGTCCGGACAGTGGGTCCAGTCACTACCATCAACACTATCGTCATCCTCCACCCCTTCAGCGAACTTCCAGTTTACAGCACCAGGGACGAGAACTCCCCGTTCCTCAGCTCAGAAGACAATACAGTCAAGAGAATCGGCCCATGATCCCCATGGATCCACGCATGCCACCACGACGATCCACGTCCTCTGACGCACCAGACTACTACTCCCCTCATTACAGAGACTTTGACCTTGACTACGGCCCCCCACCGCCACCTGCCCCCACACATCCTCCCCATCATCATCAGTCCTCGTACACGTCGTCCGGGGCAGTCCCTCACTCGTCTACTTTGGGACTTGGTCCACCTCCTGCCAAACCACCTCCGGTGGACTGGTCCTATGACAATCCAAATCCTCCTCCCCCGCCGACTCAAGGCTCGCCCAGGCTTGCCCACCATTACTACCCAGTCGCACACTCGAGCTCTCAGCAAAGAATGCCGCCGCAGCAGCAGCACACACTACCTGGTCATCCCAGTCGAAGTGCCCTCATGGGCACTCCCGCTGGTCTTGGTCAGCGGTCACTTAGTTCTTCCGAAGAGGAGTTGCGCTCCACCCCTGACTACACGTCAGGAGATGAGCTTGAGTCTAGACTTCATCATCAGCACAGGAGACAGCAACAGCATGGGCCACCGGGACAACATATGCCACCAATGCCGATGCAAGTACAGGGCTCCTTTTCTTCCGTTTCTTCCAATAAATACATCATGCCCCATCAGCATCACCCAGGTCCGGGTCGTGTAGGCATCAGCATGGGTGGCACAACCACAGGGTTTGCCACCAGTGTGGACAGTAGTGGACTTGTTCGCAGTGGCTCAAGCAGAGCAATGGTCCACAGTTCGTATGACAGTGGTGGTGCTATTAGTAGTAAAAGTAATTCTGGTGCAATGGTACTGGGTCCAACGGGTGGCGGAGGCCCTAGTGGACTCTCCGAGTTCCATCATCGCTACCATCAAAGTAATAATAATGCTAATGTTAGTAGTACTGCGGGGATTATGTCTCCTGGGGCTGAAAGGATTCGAATTGGCCCGAGGAGTGGTAGTGCTCCGGGTGGTAGTGGTCCAGTTCCCGCCAGTAGTACTGTAGTTCCAGTGAGTGGTGTTGTTGGGGCCTCCTTGAGTGGGGCTGGTAGCTACGACAGGGATCGAAGTAGGCAGAAGAAAACGGTTCGGTTCGACTCGGATGAGTTTGGTGGGGATGCGAGTTCAGTGGTAGTGGCCCCAAGTGAAGAAGACCAGTGGTATGGTTGGGATCAAAGTTCCTCGGAAAGACAAGGCTCACAGGATTCAACGACCAAGGATTCGGGCATTGACACCGGTTCCAATTTTACTTCTAGTGAAGACTCCAATCGAGAACTGGTGCATACCAAGGTTTTTTAACGGGTTTTTGCACTGTAACTAGTTTTGCATGAGGTTGATGTCGCTTGATGATTTTATACGAACAGAACTGAAATAGTTTAACCAAGTTGAAGTGCAAATTATAATAATAACCGTGAAGAATTTTTTGATGTTTGAATCTCGAATTGAAGAGTTAAATTCAAAATGTTGCATTCTGCTTATCAACACATTTTCATGCTGTGTTGTAGAATATACTAGGGGTACACCCGATGTACTGTAAAGTCGTACATTTCTACGTGCGTGAATCTTCCAGCCAATCAGATCAGTAAGGAGAAGTTGGAAGTCTGCTCTGATTGGCTGAGAAATTTACGCACGTAGAAATGTACGACTTTACACGGCATCGGGTGTACCCGTACTGAATATACTGTAGGTTTTGTATCCGTACGATAGCGTCAATTTTGCACGCGCATGCGCGGTTCGCCGGGCTTGAAATTACGAAACTGCATCAATCAATCATCGCAATTTGTTAATAATAGGTAGGTGCAGGTAGTTATTGTTCAAACAAGCGTAAAGCGTTGCATACGAATGAAAAATTGTTGCGTAATAAATTATCTGAGAAAGTGGCTGATGAGATAAATTCAAACCATTATTTGTTGCATTGCTCCAAATGGTTCGTTCAATTGCACTTCTATATTCACTTGTTTGTTATACTAACTAAGACCAGGCACGCACAAAGAAAGCTACACTTACTTAACACAACTCTTGTAATATTGCCAGTTGACACATGAAATTCGAAGTAAAAATGAGTTTGGTGAACTAAACTTTTTACAGCACCAAGTGTCTTGGAGGCCAAATGGAGAGGGGACAAAAATGTTAGGTCATATGGTACTGAAGAAAAATATGCGTAGTAGTGGAAATGGATCTTCCGCCCATATTCTTGGACTCAAGGTGGTCGGTGGGCACTTAATTGATGGTGATCACATCGGCTCCATTGTTGAGAAAGTTAAGAAAGGCTCATTGGCTGATTATGTTGGTAGAGTACGACCTGGAGACGAAGTGTTAGAATGGAATGGCAGGTAAGGGATAGAAAATATAATTTAAGAGTAGTGTGTAGGGAGAATGGAAATTTAATATTCAATTCGACAGGTGTAAAAAAAATGTTTTCGTTTGCTTTGCAGGAGTTTAATTGATAAAACATTTGACGAAGTTCACGAGATCATATGTGAATCCAAGTTAGATAGCCAAATAGAACTAGTAGTGTCCCGACCAATTTCGGGATCTACGAGTGGTGGCAGTAGCGGTGGGCCAACGTTGGGCAGTGGAGGCACCACGACATCATCCAAAAGCTACCTCAGTATTCGAAAAGACTATAGGAGACCTAGTGTGACTGTGACAAGTCCAACGTCTCCGGATCCTAGACCGCCTAGATATGGACCAGTTCAACAAGGGAAAATCCAACTCAAAATATGGTTTGATCCTGTTGGACACCAGCTCGTAGTGACTGTGTTGAGTGGATGTGATCTTGCTGCAAGACATGGACTTCCGAACCCTTTTGCCAAATTGTGCCTCCTTCCTGATAGAAGGTATGTATGCCACACTACTGTGTATTCCCTTTCACGTTCACCATAATATTAATAATATAAACATATTTTTGGAACAACAAAGATAATGCCGGATTAGGATTTGGAATATTATATAAATCACAAACCAGTCTAAAATCTTTGTTGCTGCATGGAAAGTTTGGATTTTTTCCTTGTATGTTTGATGCTATTATCATTCAAAGAGTATCTAGAGTCAGTATAGTACCTATAATAAAGTCGCCATTTCTGCAACTTTCTGAAATTATCGGTGAAAGTGTAGCTATGGAATGGATTCAATGAACCTATTTAGCTCTTTATGTTTTACATGGTGTGTGTTATTGGGAATAGTGAAAAATGGAAGCGGAGAACGAGGACCATACAACAAACCAGAGATCCACGCTGGAATCAATCATTTGTGTTCGCTCCTATACGTTTATCTGAGGTCCGAAGCCGTATTCTCCAGGGGTCTGTTTGGGATTGTGATCGCTCTGGGAACACAGAATATTTAGGGGAGACTTCCATAGAACTCTCCACGAATCCACTAGACGATGAGCCTGAGTGGCATTTCCTCATTTGGGACGTAAGTCATTCACTTATTATTGCTCTTTTTTGCTTGATTAATTTAACAAGATTATTTTGTATTTCTATACTGTCTCTACATTGGTGAGCGTTTGTTAGTTAGCACTGAGAGAACCACAATACCTGAATTCTATCTGAATTCAGGTATTGTGTAAATGATGTTGTACATGCACAACATGTAGAAAGAATATTTTTTTCATTTATTAAGTAAGTGTGGTATGCAACCTTTTGTATTATTATTACATTACTTCAAGTCAAGGTCTGAGAGCATGTGCACATCCACTTAATGTCACCGCTGACACATCACATTTTCTTGGACAAGATAATTAAAATCCTATGACTCGGTGATGCAGAATTTATTTAATTATCCATCGTGACAAAGGGAAAATGCATTGACTGCACGGTTTATTTTTCATCCCATCTGATTATTCGATAATAATACGTAGACTTGTGAGGCTTCTCATGTGTTTCAAAGGTTACAGAGTGGAGTGAGTTACATTACTAATGCACATGCACAATCTCTACATGTGTGTATATAGCTATAGTTAATACAGCACAGTTAATAAAAGTTGTAAGTATTCTTGGAACAACAATATCACAAAAGCACATCATAATAAATAACTACCCTCCCATTCATTCCTCTGCTCAAGAAAGGAAGTTGGGTTTATTTAGTGGACTCACCATTCACATTAAATGTGCTGTACAGGCAAACTAAACACGCGAAAAAAGAGCTCTCTCAAAATTTTCTTTTCTCCTTGATTCACGCAGAGAAAGTCAAGTTTATTCCTAGACACGGATGCGCCTTCATCGGGACAACCTACTTCAGAACATTTATCACCTCCTAGCACCACATCTCGTCTCTCTGATTCAGATACTTCGGAGCTGGATTATGAAAGGCGGTTGGAGATAGCTTCCATTTCTAGTTCCTCAAGGTAAGTCCTTTTAACCACATCAAAAGTAGACGAAACCACAAAAAATAGTATTCAAGTAAATAATTTGTCTAAAAAAAAGTTGAAAAATATCCATTGTGTATGGCTCGGTATACTATTGATCCCTTGCCACTGCATGTTGAGTACCAGCAAAACATATCGCAGCATTAAAGGTCCTACAATGTACAGTTCACTTTATAACTAACGAGAAAAGCATGATAATTTGGAAACCTGATAATAGTACTAATTAAGTTTATAAACTTAAATAGAGTAAATTTGTAGTATTTCTTTAACGGCTGACACAAAATATCTGCTACACCTTTAAACTTCACTACTTAAAATTCGCAATGTGTTATTGTCCCGCCAGTCCTCCTCCTGACGACATGGCGGGTGGTGAGCGGAGGTCACGACGAGATCTGAGCCCAATAACACGTCGCATGGCCTCTGACGCCGAACCTTACTCGCATACGCAAAGTAGAGAACCGTTAGCTCCTGGTCGTAGGTCGCTCTCCGCAACGTCCCAACTTCGCTCCAAGAGTCCTCCAAGACGAACCTACTCCCCTGTGCGAACCGAATCAGTGGAATTCATGGGAAGTCATCAACCTAGGCATCGCTCTGCCACTGCCACCCCTCAAGGCTCCCCGAAAAAACGGCAACTTCCCATGGTCCCACCGGCCAGAGAGCGTCTTTCACAGGTAAATATGTAAAACTTATTTGTCTAGTTGTCTTCACATTTATCTTCCCATGCATGGAACTAACTAAACTAATACTCATTCCAATCATGGTTTGTGTTGCATTAATAAAACAGGACATCGATGAACGTGCTCGACTTATGAAAGCTCGAATGCTCTCATCCCAATCCGGCTCATCCTCGTATTCTTCCAGAGTTGCTAGCGTTGAAAACGAAGGTTCCGTTCGATCGAATCGTGGACCCTCACCTGACCGAGAGTGGGTAGATTCGGATTTAGAAAGCGTCACCAGTGCCTTTTCAACTCAAAGTGAAAATCCTAATCGACTCAGGTAACACACTCTCTCATTTCTATGCCCACTACATGTACGATGAGTCAAGTCGTCAGTGACTAACTATACACAAGGCGTGTAACTCTAATAACTAACTACACTTCTGTATAATACAGGCCCCAATTTTCCTTAGATCTTTCACATGAGCGCTTAGCTCAAAGCTCTCATCCACTAGAAAGCAAATGTAGCAGTAATAATTGGTCCAAACGAGATTCTAGTAAATTATCACGTCAGAGCACATGTCCCTCTTCCTTTAATACTACTACTTTCCCTAGTAACATGCAAAGACCCTCCAAAGTAGCCTATGTAGACCAAGATACATTAGTTCAAGAGCCAGGTCCACCTGAGCGTCGTAAAAGTATGGTTAGACGTCTTAGTCAAGACTTGGTAGCCACTGTAGATTCTATAAAGGACCTGATGGTCGATATTCGCCAGAAACTGCATCGTCAGAAATTTTCGGATCTTCCGGACCAGAGATTACAAGCACCGTTGTTAGGCCAGAGGTTTCTCTCTATAGACGAAGAACAGAGAAGTAGTGAGCATACACGTAGATCTCATCATGGGCGAGCAGGAGGCAATAATAAAAGCTCTGCTGGCTGGGCCCACGAGAGTTGTGTCAACAATAGTAAAAGTCCACTTGATAATAGGGAAATGGGCAATGAAAGCAGACGAAGGATGATGATGATGACTATGAACATGGGTAATAAATTCGATGGGGCGACCGACAGGAAAAGTGAAAGGAGCTTTAGTGACGAGAAAAATGACAATGGTCATAATAGCAGTAGTAGAAGTGATGTTGTGAGTATTAGTAGTAATACTAGCACTAACTTTGGGAAAAGGAGAGGTAGAGGTGCCACCAATAGCAGTTATTGTAGTAGTACTGGTTGTAGTACTAACAGACGATTGGAAGTTCCTGGTAGTAGAAGTATATCTTATGAGGATG
>Ga0210040_10003005_pt1 | contig 23181 bp, 19 predicted proteins | sample CryGeyCG12114_NA_FD_185462 | JGI IMG/M metagenome (GOLD analysis project Ga0210040, IMG submission 185462) | Groundwater microbial communities from aquifer - Crystal Geyser CG19_WC_8/21/14_NA (SPAdes) (version 2) | ecosystem: Environmental > Aquatic > Deep subsurface > Groundwater | place: USA...
AATATAGATTCTATAGAAATCTAAAGTATAGAAACTTAGAAGCGATACGAGGTAGGTAAAAAGAGAAGGTAAAGCGAGTATAATAATTTAAATTAAGCTTAGCGTAAACGAATTATTACACTAACGCTTTTATATATAAAATTAAAGTAGGTTAGGCGAGCGTAATAATTTAAATAAGCTTAGCGTAAGCGAATTATTACGCTCTTAGTAAGAATCGCGATTATATACTAGTTTAACCTAAGTTTACTAAACTAGATTATATCTTTTAACAACTATATATTAATAACTAAATAAGCTATAAGAAAACGAATTAAAGATTTAAGTTAAGCGTTAGTAAATATATATAAAAAAGAGAAGAGTAGAAATAAAATCGCTAAATATAAGATAAAACCTAACTCGTTTCTCTACTATAGAGTTTAAAGAAGATAAGTAGTTATATATATTATATTTAAGCGTTCTAAGAAGTTTAAATAAGATAAGTAGTTATATATATTATATTTAAGCGTTCTAAGAAGTTTAAATTAAAGTATAAACTATCTTTAAGCGTTTTAAAACGTTTAAATATTCTTTAAATCCTAAAATTCCGCTAAACTTACTAAGAATTTCTACGCTATAGTAAAAAGCGAGTAGAGAATAAAAGAGCGTAATAATTAAGTATAAAAAGAATAAAGAAAAATAAGTTAGCTTAAGTAAGAATATACGTTATTACTAGTAATATTAACTACGAGGAAGTTAATTTATTTAAAAGAGAAAGTTAAAGCGAGTATAATAATTCTACTAGGTTTAGCGTAGAAATTATTACGCTCTTAGCGTAGTTAAGCTTTTATATATTAAATCAACGTAATATTTCGAAGAAAATAAGAGAAGATATAGTTTTAGAACCTCGATATATATATAATACGTAGGCGTAAAATAGTTTAAAGAGTATATTTAGAAAAAGAATCTCTAGAACTATATATATAACGAGAGAGTAGTCTTAATATTTATTTTACTAGTAAAAACCTAACTCGATTTTACTCTTTAGAGTTAGTATAACGAGTAGTAAGCGTAATTAAACCTTAGTTTAGTACTAAGACTAGTATATCTCTATTATATATTAGTTCGCGGGACTCTTATTTTAAGCTTTAAAAGGTATTTAGATAATAGCTACTTCGTAGTTATTTATAGAATACTAGCGATACTAGTTTACTACTATAACTCTAAGAGGTTACTACTAGCTTAAAGACTTACTAAAAGTAAGGACTTTCTTACTAGAGACTAATTAAATATAATAAGCTTTAAGATTATTAATATATTTATATTTCTTAATAGCTTAACTTAAGTTATTATCTTAGCAAGTCCCTATAATAAATCCGTACCTCTTATCTCTTCTAACTACCGAATATAGATCCCTTCGTATCTATTCTTAGAATACGGCTTTAAACGCGAAGCCCTTATATATACTAGTACCTATCTCGTAAAGTTTATACCGCACGGTATCGAGATGCCTTACCTAGCTGCAAGTAGTAAAGTCTAACTACTGCCTCCTAAGTATTAAGAAGCTCCTATATTTTAGTTAGCGGTATCCCGTAGCTGGCGAATGTATAGTGCTTATCGCCCTTCAGTTTAAGTATCGAAAGTCTTGAAGCGATATGGATCGTGCTTCGAAACGTGTATAGTTAAGATCTCATAGCTAGTGTATGCTTTCGCTCGAGGTCTTTGCCTTTTGTGGAGGATCGGTCGTATGTGCTAATGAGTATGCTGATTGCGGGCGTTCTGAGACTCGTTGATGCGGTGCCGTTTGATGGTGGGGCGGTTATGTCAGCTCCCTTCGATCCATTATAGTATGGAAGACTTTGTTGGGGTGTCAGATAGGAAACCGAGATGCCGCTGCACTTGTCTTCGCTTTCGTGGCGTGTTCTTGTTGGTCCTTCTCTTCAATCGTGACTCCTCCCTCTTCTTGGCCGATGTGAAAGTCGTGGTCCTTCCTCCTCTTCGTCACTTGCTGCTAGAGACTGACTTGAGCCGGCTCCTGTGATGATCCTTTGCTTCCTCTTCCCAGTAAACATCCTCCTCACCTCCACTCAACAGCACCGTATTCCTCATACTCTTTCTCAACTTGCCCCTCCAGCTTGATTCTGCCGCCGTACATTCCCTTCCCAAGCTCGATGCTCTCAACTGCCCCTTCGTAGAAGTCACAATGTCAGTGAACGACATGTCTTCCCCGTCATAGCCTCTCACTCCTGCTGATAGTCTCCAATCCCCCCCAGCCTTATTGGGAAGGAACTCTTCTTGGTACCGTGCTCCAGACTCGTGAACTTCTCCTCAGTGACCAGAGTTTGATACCTGCTCCTTCTCTTCAGTGCTCTGTAATGTAGTCGTACTGATCGCGCCTCGTCCTCATTTCTTTTTGTCCTCCAGGCCTTAACCTGCATCCTGTGCTGCCACGGTCTTTTGCTCTCGCCGGTTGTGTTGTACCCTCGTGTCAATTCAATCCTTCTTCTGATGTCCCTGATGCCGCCATGCTCTTCTCCTGTGGCAATGACCTGGTGATCTCTCCCATCCGCAACTAATCAATGCTATCGGACCGCTAATAACCACTATGTTCTGTCTGAATGCTCTTCGTAGCGTAGCTGCGAAGTGTTGTTTCTACCTGTTTGCTTCTCCGGAGGATCCGTAAAACTTAGGCTGCTGTGGCAGTGGCTGTGGATGTGTGGTCGTCCAAGCCTTGTCCGCTAGGGGTATGTCTGCCCAGGTGTTCTGGTTGCTCTAGTCTCTCACTGTGATGTCGAGGACTTGCTCAGCTGGTCCCTTCTCACTGCAGCGCTTGCTGCCACTCTACTTCCGACTCTGGTCCTTGTTTGTATTGCTGCTCTTCTTGCGATCCGTCAACTTTCCTGCTGTCATAGGCCACATTCCAGGTTGTGTTCTTTTGGCCTCTTTGTTGCTCGGTATGCTCCTGCTTACTTGTGGTCTCGCTCTCGTGGTCTCTCTGTGGTCATCGTCGCTCGTTGGTCGGCCTGTGCTCGTTGTCGTCATTCTTTGCCATCACTCGTTGGGGTTCTCCTTGGGTTACTCGCTTGTTGTGGATGGGGCTGGGTGGCAACACTCAGTTTGGTGTTGATTGGATACCGTGTTGTCCCATCTCGTCCAACTTGGTCTCATCTGGCTCGCTCTGGTACCACTCAGGTTCGCTCGAATCGTCCTTCACCGCAACGATGAATTCGTCCGGCAAAGTTCGTCGGCTGTGGTTGTGTTGTGGGCTGCCGGTTTGCTGCTCTCATCCTGTTGCTTGAGCTGATGGACGAAGAAAGTTCGGCGCTAGCTGGTGTAGACTGCATCAGTGGCAGCAAGAACTAGTCAACATGTCGACTCCCTGAGGTCAGGTGTTGTGATGCTCCCAGCTGCTGCGAGCAGGCGTTGCGGCTTGTATGGTGGGTTTCGCTGATGAGGCAACAGGTTGAAACTTCGTCGTGGTTGCTATTGTAGTAGGACTCCGACCCAGTTCAATGTTGTGAAGTTGTGGCGAGCCTGTGAGCCAGAATGATGAGCGAGCAGCCTCGAGACAAGACAAGACCCTGAAGTCACATAGTTAATATCAATCAAGTCGTGGGACCAACCCTTACCTTTTGGATCACCTTTCTGCGCCACCACATCCTCCGCTGCTACCAACACCTTGATGACCAGCAACTCAACTGCAGTTACTCTTAGGTCTTGCCCTCTTGCAAAGCTTAGCGGTGGCTCAACTGTAGCACACCTCGCTTGCTTCCTCCCTCCCCACCTTGGAGCACAGCTTAGCGATTGTTCAACTGCAACAATCTCGCTGGCTAATCCTCCCGTCCAACGCTGAAGGATAGAAGGTCCGAACACCGACCTCTTCCTTGTTTGTACCTTGTCCTGGCCTCTTTCCTTGATGGTTCATCTTCTGACCGATCGGGCTGGCACTCTCTTTTCAGAATTGCGACGCTTGAACCTGTCAATGCATTCAGTTGCATTGGTGCAATCCCCAGATTTTACCATCCTCTCCTCCAAGTCTGTTCAATCGAACGCACAAGCCATCTCTCTTCCCGGCGTGGTACTTGCACTTCTCTCGTGTGTACACACTTTCGTGTAGAATATAAAAACTCGTTCTTTGAAGTAGTTGGCGCAAGAAAGGCGAACTTACTTTGCCTTCCACCGTAAAGCACCTCTTGGACGTATTCTGCTCCATACGGCACGTTGTCGCTGGGGGCTGTCAGTCCGCCGACGTGTTCAATACGATTTGTGAGTGCTTTTAGTACCAGTCGCTCGGTAATTTGGCCAAGCCACTCCAACCAGGATTCACGAAGTAGTGTACAGCTATTGTATGTTAGCAGGTACTAAGCAGGTCAGTAACAGTCATGGGATCTCTAGCTCTGGACCTCATCGCTGAAGACTGCTTTGGCGAAGACATTGATAGCGGCCGTCCTTATACGGTAAAAGAATGTCGATTTGCGCATGAGCACTCTCGTCCGGCGTCAAGAACAACAAGGACTTCCAGTTACGTCCCTTTGTCCAGCCAGATATGACTTCCCGGATCATGGTAGTCGTCCAGCTCGATTACGCTCATGCAGGATCGACCACCAGGTGTCAAAAGCGAGGCCCATCCACGATATTGACGTCTCTCTAGGCTACGTATCTCGTTGTTGCTATTCATACATAGCACCACACGGCCGATACATAGGCATGAGGGAAACCGGTCCATCGAATACTCAATTGCTGACACTGATCCCGGAGACGACAGCAGTTCTTTCTGAATTTGCTAGCCGTCGAAATCAAGTCGATGAGGCACCGACAAAGAAGGCGGAGCTGTTTGTTCTTGGTGTACATGCCTCCAGGGGTTTGACCCACTCCCATTCCAAGGATCGCCCAGACGCAAGTTCTCACCCATCTTACAGCCTCAAAACTCATGACAATCCGGAAGTCAAATGCATCTGATTCAAGACTACCGCACCAGAACAGAAATGAAGGGACTCGAAGTTGTTTTGATAACGTCTTCGTCGGAAAGGTGTCGTTGGAAAAGAGCTTCTGTGGACCCGAGCGGCGACGAGCGGCTCAGCACGTGTTTCTGTAGGCTCCGATTGGCTCTGAATTTCATGTCTCTTCAAAGCACCAGCATCTACCTTTTTCTCCCGTATCGCGGTTACTGAATGCACAAGTATGAACCCATTTTTTCGAGTCGAAATATGCATTGCGTAACCACAGTGTTATGAGGTATCATATCAGCCTGGCCGGTCACTATGGTCTTAGGTGCAACTTATAACCTTTGAAAACCAATGATCTGACACATGCCGATGATGGGACCAGAACTGACTCTATGACCTGTGATGTGTTTCTAGATAGATTGCTTCGTTCCTCAGAGCACGCAGGTGTATATTCAGGTATATGATCTCCACCAGTCTATATCTCAGAGGGAGAATGTCGGCAAAACACGATGTTCACGGCACTCTGCATTGCGGTGCACCTGTGGCTGAGCTGATCTGCCTTATCACGACAGCTTGAACCCCGGGTACCCCTCCTTCGCGCAATCCTCCAGTGTCTTGTAGTAGGTAGGCACACCACCAAGGTAGATGAGTGGTTCTCTCGGTTTGCCGGGAATGTTGTCTCCCATGTACCACTACAATGATTAGTAACGCTCGTGTCTTGGATCGACATCAGCACTTACCGACTTAGTACTTGGCAACAAACTCATGTTGGCCAACTTCCAGATACTCTCAGCCCAAGCCTTCTGACTCTCAATTTCAACCTCGACCTTCTTCAGGTCCTTGACCTTCATATGGTTCACTACATCCACAATCCAATCACCCTGTATCTCGGCGCACGTAGGTCCATTGCAAAGCGCGGTCGGTGCCTGCGGACCATACGTGAAAAACATGTTCGGGAAGCCCGAAACTGACATGCCGAGGTTTGTTGCTGTTCCATCCTTCCAGGTCTCTTTTAGGCTTTGGTCTGTTGTGCCACGTATGTCAATGGAGGTCAAGCCACCAGTGATGGCATCATATCCGGTAGCACAGATGACAATGTCGAACTCATGTACCGTACCGTCAGAGGTTTTAATGCCAGTCTCTGTAACGGACTCAATTGGATTGGTCTTCATATCAACAAGCGACACGTTCGACTGATTGAAGATCTCAAAGTACTTATTCTCAAGACTGATTCGTTTGCATCCGAATGCATGAGGTTGTTCCATCGGAGCGAGAATGTCTTTGAGCTTGTCATCCTTGACTCGTGCCCTCGTCTTATCCCGCCAGAAATTATAAGCTTCTTTGTTTGCTTCTGGTGTGAAGAGCATGTCGTAGTAGGTTGCTAGCCAGTACTGGAAGTCACCCTTGTCCCAAAGGGATTGGTAGAACTCCTGTCTCTGCTCGGGTGTGTCATCCCAGGTTGATTTGGGTGCGAAGTTGAAGGAGAAACCGGAAAAGCTATCTTTGCGGTGGTCGAAGAGTGATTGGTATTCTGGTCGAGGTATTTCTTGGTCGCCATTCGCGTAGTCAACTTGGCGCATGGGAAGTGCTAGGTTTGGTGTACGTTGAAAGACTGTCAGATGCCCTGCGACCTTCGCAAGATCTGTGGCTAATTGGACGCCCGTTGAGCCTGTACCGATGACTGCAACTTTCTTGCCCATGAGATCTGGTTCGTCATGTGGCCAGAAAGACGGATGAACCCATGTGCCTTTAAAGCTCTCAATGCCGGGCCAGTCGGGCGTGTATCGTTTTGCTGCGAAGCCTGTGTTGAGCAGCAAGAATTTGGCCTTGAACGTTGGGCCATCTTTTGTCATCACTGTCCATTTGCTCTCTTGCTCATCCCATGTGGCGGACTCAACGTATGTGTTGAACAATGTGTCTTTTCTAAGATCCCACTTCTTCGCAGCGTACGTGAAATATGCTCTGAGCTCACTGGAATCTGGGAATCTCTGCTTCCATGACCATTCTTTGTACAAAAGCGGATCAGAGAATTCGTAGTGAGGTATGGCACTATCTACGCGAGCACCGGGATATCTGTTCCAGTACCAGACACCACCATAGTCCGTGCCAGACTCGACGAGCTTCACGCTGTAACCCTCGTCTCTTAATCTCTTCAACTGCCACACGCCTCCGAAGCCTGCGCCCACAACCAGAGCATCAAGCTCTTGCTCGTTTGAAAGATGAATGCCGTTAACCTTTTCTGTAACGCCATTGATGGCATGGTTCACACCATGAACAGCTGCTGTCATCTTGAGAATTTGTCGGAGTCGATGACTTGGGGTTCGCAAGGAAAGATACCATTAGCTTGTACAAGATTCGGCAGACGAAGGATGTTTTCCAAGATGGTACGCCTTGCTCCCAGACCTTTTGAGTATACTTCTGGAAGGCTAGCTCGACAGCAATCTCGGTCCAACTTGAAACAGCACGTTTTTTATGGGCAAATGAGATCAACAGACCCCCTTGTCATCGGCAGTTGCTCGAGCTCGAGTCGGCGGTCAGTAAGCGATGAGAGCTAAGTGTCGAAGAATTGATGGGCACAGGGCCTCACGTCCCAGGTGCCTCAAAGCGTGCATCGTTAGACATGCTTCTCCGCGTCTGGAGACACTCGAAGCGCACTAGGTAACGATCTACCACCGTTACTGCAAGGTCGGTGTTAACCGAGAGTAAAATGTATTGCACGTTGTCTTAGACATGCACTGGGAAGATTGAGGATAATGTTACTCCAGTAGACTAAAAGCATAGCAAGCGTTGACGTACTACGTTAGTGGCGGCGACGCGAATCTTATGCTTACCGTACTGGAACGCGACGAGACGCTAATGCACCAGCACTTGTGCGGCCAACTGCGTTCAGGAAGTGAAGTGGAGCAAGCAGGATGAGCACTTGATACCAGGTACTTTTGGAACTTGCATGAGCGGTGAACGTAGATCGCTCGTGCAGGACTTCAACGGTTGGACCAAGGTCTCCCCAAGATCGGCAGGTAGTGGGTGATCAAGCTTCAGCGGCGCAATAAGGTAGTTGATCTATTCTGTGATTCTGGCAGTGCCGCCGAACTTCAGTGTCAAGCATCTCACCGCAGCCTGCAAAACGCGTGGCCGGCACCTACACTCTGTGAGGGCCGCGTCCGTGATGGAGAGTGTTTGTGAAAGTAATTACCGTATGCACTTACCGAGAGCGGTGACCTTCCGGCGAAGCCTGTGGAGCTCCACGCTGATAGCATCTTGCAGCGTTCGGAGCGTTGAGTCGACGTTCTCGAGCTCGTTGTTGAAGTAAGCCGATTTCGATGAAGAGCTCTTCTTGGCCGTTAGTAGCCTTGATCTAAGGAGATAGTGAGTCGAAAACGGAAGGTGTCGAATGACAGCCGCATGAGTAGCCGGTTTTTGATCGGCATCAAGGTCCAATTCGAGGTGTCTGCTCCCGTTATCATTGGACTTCACTGTTTTTGGCCTTCATGGAGAAATTTGCATGGTCGACGGCCTGGTGCGACGGGCCGGAGAGATCGCCAGGCACGACGCGTGAGCTTCGTTCCGTGTAACTTAGCTTAACTATCTTAGGCTTAGTGTCTTAGCTACGGAAGCAGCCCCGCCAAGTCACGGGCATCGACACTCATCCTTCGAGTCCTCTCCACCAAGGTTCCACACCCTGATAGTACAGCGGGATCAAACGAAGCTCACTGTGCGGAACACGGCATTTGAGCGCGTTCGCAACCTCTATGTCCTTCACAAGATGAAGCAATGTCCGAACTGTCTAAAAGATCACAGGTTGTGAGCATCCAAACATGCGAATTCGCAATCATCAACATCATTGCTCGCATATCTCTCCAAGACGACTTCGGATACCTGAGGAGAAACTGCATCTCTTACTTGGCGCAGGGTGGCTTGTCTCGGCAGTTCGAACATGGTGGTGCTAATTCGTGGTGTCCCTCCTGGGCAACAAAGCCTTTTAGGCCTCGTGTACCCCTGCTGAGTACGTCAGGATTTCTTCATATACCGAAAGGTTGGCACTTATTCCCTACTATTTCGATACAGTGTGGTTGATTCCAGTCCGGTTTTTGTAATCAGCGCGTAACGATCATGTTTGAACTGACATGCTAGTACAATCTAAGGCTTGCAATGCGTGCAGGATTATCGCCCCACCAAGCTCCTTGTTATCTGAAGACCGAATCATACCAGTGACCGCTACGCTAGGACAGACTGCGTTAGGGAAGTGGAATCTCAAGTAGAAACCCAGCCTTGCCCAGCTTGTCAAGCGTGATGGGACTACTCGCTCTCAAAACAGACCATGCTTCGCAGGAACATCCATGTGGCTCGGCCTATGGTCTCAGACATAGACCTCAACGAGAAAGCTTGATATAACGGAAAAGCCTCTCCACCCTGGAATGGCTACTCAACGGGCTTCTTCACTCCTAGTAGACTGGGGCGACCACTTTCGGGACGTTGAAAACCCACTACGTGATCGACGTGACAGACGTGATCGACAATACTAGACAAAAAGGACCATCTGATGCTTCATTCGGCCGGATGAATACTTGGCATGTCACAGGGCAGACACCGATATAACTCGCATCCCTTGAGGATAAACCATCTGATTGCCGGTCAACATCGAGTCAGTCTCAATCCGCCAGGAGTCTCCCTATCAGAACAAGCATCATGTCGGCATCATTACAAGCAGCACTCATAGAGACCTGGACTCTCTATTCAGCAGGTGTCATATTCATTGGACTTAGAGTCTTTTCTCGAACCAGGCTTGTTGGCGTTCGAGGCTACAGGCTTGATGATTACCTCATATGGATATGTTTGGTAAGACAGGTGATCACATCTTTGGAGCAGTACCAACTAACTCACGTCCATAGGCAGCATACACCGGCATGACAGCTGCAGCACACATTGTGGGTGGGACAGGTGACACTTCTCATCTGACCATGGAGGAGAGGCTTGCCATGACGCCGGAGCAAAGACAAGCCCGATCTCTTGGCTCAAAATGGTTCATGGTCGGTTGGTACACGTATATCACACTTATTTGGACGCTCAAGTTCAATATGCTGTGTCTGTATCAGCGGGTCGTCAGCGGGGTTTGGGTGGAAAAGTTTATCAAGCCCACCATGGGTCTGGTCATCACCTCGGGCATCTCGATCTACATATTATTTGCAACCGGCTGTCGACCATTTCACAAACTCTGGCAAGTACTGCCCGACCCAGGTGGTAAGCCAAGAAGTGAATACTGAATATCTGCAAGCTGGCTAACTTCCTACAGAATACTGCGCTCCACAAAGTCCGGCATTTCTCATCACCGTCCTCGTTTTGAACCTAATGACCGATGTGTGCATCATCGCCATTCCCGCACCCGTAAGTATTGGTTATTTCTGTGGTTTACAAGCGTGTGCTGACGTGAGCAGGTCATCATCCCCTTGAAGACCTCAATCGCACGCAAGATCGGCCTTCTGCTGCTTTTCAGCGCCGGCCTGTTCGTTATGCTTGCAGCTATCTTACGGGTTTCCTATGTACTAGTCTTGAAGCAAGGTCAGACAGCCGCGATCTGGTCATGCAGAGAAGATGTTATAGCAATTCTCGTCGGTCAAGCGACCATGATCAGTCCCATGTTCAAACGCCGGTTCTGGAATGGCAACCACTCGACGCAGGGCTATGCGAACTCATACAACTCGAAGCCTGAGGGAGTCGAGCTTTCCGCCGCTTCTCGGCAGGCAGCCTTCCGCAACAAGTTCTCCAAGCCCAAAGACCCCTACAATGTGTCAGTACTCGAAACACGGAATGAGAGTGAAGAGAGGATCGTCGAAAGCGATGGCAACGGCCATCTTTTCTCTGACTTGCGATCAAAAACTCTGCCTGAGCATCCTTCTACCTCTACAACCTCGTCTCGAGGAGCGAGGTCTAGTCATCACGGTAATACTGAGATCAATGTGCAGAGGACTGTGGATGTCGAAAGCGTGGCAGATGCGGAGGGTGGCTTGTCGCCTGATCAGAAGCCGAATTATGGGCACAACAGCCGCATACACAGCAAGTGGCATGCTTTCTGAACGGCTACTGGCTAGGTGGGATCCCGGTCTGCGAAATCCCCATGTACAGCAATAAATAGATATTTCGGAACCACATCTTTTCGGTCTATGTTTCGACTCAGGCATGTACTCTGTCCTGTTGGTAGATCTTTTGGTAGTGTTGTATACTAGTCCGTGCGCTGATTCGGCAAAAATTTATGGTGCACCAAACGTACCGAGTCTGGAGAAAATGATAAGGATATTGACCATAATCAAATAACAGCCTAACACTGTGCTTCCTCGACATCTTGATATGGTTACAATGTTGTCCGTTAGCCAGTACTGATCTCCTTGCATCCTTCACACATCATGACGCTCAATTCTGGCTCTAACTTTGTCCTGCCCCAGTCACTTCTGGAGCACCCCTTGCACCACGGCACAAGCCAGCCTTGACAGACACGGTCTTGCTCACCTGCTACGACATGTAAAACACTACACGCCAGCAAGATAATGCTTCAACATCGCAGAAACAAGACACTCTCGTATTTTAACTCGCATTGTCCTATATACTATATTCCTCGAGGATCTAATCTGGTGATTAAGACATCCTCCATCAGAAAATGCTATCCTCCTCACACATCGCGATGCTCAACCCTGTATTCGTCTTTTTCAGTACCAGTAGTAAGCGAATTCCCTCGGCCAGCTGGCAGGCCAACCTTGATAGGATCAACATCAGCAACCTCAGCATTGGGTCCATCGAAGATCTTGGCAATCTCCTCCAAAGTCGGTCCCTTTGTCTCAAGGTAGAAGAAGTAGACAATGGTGAGCTCGAAAAGGAGCCAGACGCAGAAGACAATGTAGTACTTGTATGATGGGACGAGTTTCTGGAGTGCGACACCGTTGACGTAGTTGTTGATGGTAAGCGCAACTTGAATCCAGAAGTTGAGCAACATGAGACCCTTGGCACGGACTTTGAAGGGCAGGATTTCGACAGTGTAGCCAACGAGCAGTCCAGACCATGCCAGTGCATAAGCAACACTGAAGAACCATATCATTGCAACCACGGCTTTACCTGCTGCCGCAGCCCCTGTGGTCTGATAGACTCCAGTACAGGCCGTAAGGATGGTGAAGAAGAGGAGCATTCCAGCAGTGGCCGTCAGGAAAAGTGGTCGACGTCCAAACTTATCGCAAAGCATAGCGAAGGTGATGGAGACGATCAAGCTGAGAATGACATTACCACCGTTGAGGCCGAGCTGAGTGTCTTCATCGGTAATACCGATAGCCTTGAAGATATCGGTAAGGTAGTAGGAAGTCAAAGAGTTTCCGGACCATTGCGAGAACAGACCAAGCGACATAATAAGCATAAATCTGTATCGCATGCCCTTGGTCTTGAAGAAGTCGAGATAAGAGCTGGTCTTCTTCGCAAGGAATTCGAGTCGGATCGTCTCTTTGATCTCAACATATTCGAACTGAACAGTTGGGTCTTCAATGTTGCCATTTGCATGGTACTTGGCTAGAGTCTGAAGAGCTTCATCACTTCGATCCTTGGACATCAGCCATCGCGGAGATTCTGGGATGAAGAAGATGAAGGCAAGCTGAATGATCGATGGTGCACCCTGGACAAGGGTAGGAATTCGCCATGACCAATTGTTGTCGATTCGCTTGGTACCGAATGTGAGCCAAGTGTTGATGATAGCTCCCAAATTCCAGAGACAGTTGTAGATTGCAGTAACTCTGCCTCGATGCTGTGGGTGGCAAAGCTCGGTGAGCAGAAGAGGTGCAGAAAGCTGCGCAAGAGTGTTGCCGAAACCCATAAGAAAACGACCTCCTTCAAACATGCCTAGGTTCTGGGAAGCTCCCTGGATGGCTGCGCCGATAACCATAAGAACACATCCTGTAATGATTGCTGCCCGTCGTCCGAAGCGGTCGGCGATGAATGGAGCAACAGGCAAGGACGCAATAGAACCGATGCTGTAAAGAGCTGTGAGCAGACCAAGCTCGCTGCCTTGAGGATCGTTGAAGTATCTTGTCCATGTACCGAGGATTCGAATATTGTTCAGCATGGATCTGTCATCGTTAGCAATAGTCTCTTTCACCTCATGTTGAAAATTACCCATCATAACCAGTGGTCGCAGAAGCAATACAGATGATAGCCGCGTAAAAGTATAGCTTCCTCAGACCTTTGTCCTTGCGCCAGTTGACTCTTTCAAGCTCAGGTGCTTCAGCTCGAGCAATTTCAAGCTGATCTTCGCGAGTCGTACTCTGTCTGATCTCCTTGAGCTTGGATGCCATCTTGATTGTATTGGTGCTTTGAATTACTGTGTTGAAGAAATTGTGGATGGACTATGAAAGGTGCTGATGCGATGAGCTTCATATATGCATAGCCATCAGCAAGACGGCATTCCAGTAGACCGCATGAGTTGAGGCTAATTGTTTGAGCCAAGCTCTATGCTTATGTCCACTCCAAGCTGGGCAGTCCAGCCTGTAAACGCGATGTGAGGAAGAGGCGTAAACTCATGACCATCTAATCAAGGTCTAGAAACATAAGCGAGACTACATCAGGGATGTGATTGCTTAGCAGTGGCAAGGGTTGCGGAGCATCGGGGTCCAGATATTTCCATCAGCCTCCCGCCTGGGGTGCTCTCGATTCTGGGGTTGGCGTCGATGTTTCTGCTGCCTGTTACGAGCTGTGGAGGTTTGAGTCCACGAATCAGTGGACGTGGTACCTTTCGGCAACTGCGGGAAAGCGTGCTCATGAGCTGGAGGCGTGGTCCAATGCGCGAATGATATCCGAGAGATCATTTAGCCTGAATGTGAATGTAATATGAAGGCTAGACTTGGCTCTGACGCGATACCTCTTGGTCAAGAGTTCTAGGTGTCGCTGATGTAATGCTAATCAGAAAGCAGGATGCTGAGGAGAGAGCTGCAGGCTTGAGATCTTTCAGGCTGAATTAAAGCACAGGCCACGCGAGCGCGATGATCCGCGACGTTTCATCACGCTAAGGAAGTCAACCGCGTCGCTCGACTTCCTCATCGAGGCGGCAACCTCGTCTCTATGATACGAAGAACCAGATGCTTCGTTTCACAAAGGGATAGTAAATCATTGAGCGCAAGGTCAGTCCTGAAGATCAAGGACAGCTGAACGTTCTCGTCTATGCTATGGTCAACACCAAATAGTGTGTCACGGGATAGAACCGCCTTCAAACAAAATGATCTGTAACTGCATTATGAGCTAGCTGACAGAGTACAACCGAGTTGCCTGGTGCTCAACATGGCTGTCACTTGCCGCTTTCGGGACTCGATTTGCCCCTTTGCGGCCATCTGATACCATCCAGAAAGTGCGCGTGACCCAAATTCTCCTAGATCTCGACGCGGTGCTCCGGACGAACCATTCCATCGACCGGTACCCCTTGAAAAATACCTCTTTGGAATAGCTGGTCAAACTTAGCCCCATAGGGCAAAGGAACTTGTTCTATGGGGAACCTCAGTCTTCTATCTGTCGCCAACAAGGTGTGGAAATCCTACCAATCCCCGAAGCGAAATCTGCCGAGATTACACGCGATAGAAACACCTCGCTTGGGCGGTGTGATGGAGACACGGGGACGAGCAGTCCTCGTTGCAGCACGGCAACAAACAGGTGGTGTAGGCATCTGCAGGGCCAGTAGTGATGGCTCTGATTGGACCAGTAGGATATAGACCACGCAATGAGGTGTCTACCACGCCTGAACCTGTCGCTTCATTCGTCCTCTTTCCCTCCTTCCCATGCCTCAGAATTGACACTCATGACCAGTTCACTCGATACGCGAACATGACATGGATTTAGGCTAAAAGGCCTCATCTCCTAATGAGGACGAATCAGACGGCTGTGACTCCAACATCGAGTTGCCCAGACGCTCGTGGCTACAAAAAGCCAGCAGACAAGCTTCCCCTACTTTGGTTGCAAGCCACCAACACATGCTCGACTCAAACCGCATCTCCGCGCTTGTTAATCGAAAGCCCCCCTACTTCTTCCTGCATGATCGAGCAGCGACCTACCTGTCTCGCTTAGTCTTGCGGTCCTCCTCCGCGTGCAGGCATCACACACCACCTTCTGAATAGCTCGACTTCGTAATGGCCTCACCACTCAACTCGTCCGACATCGACCACTTTCTTCAGCACGGGTACGTCAAGATACCCAACTGCTTCACTCGCGACGCCAGCAACAACATCACATCTTCCGTCTGGACTCGCCTCGGTGTCTCCCCATCAGACAAGTCAACATGGTCCAACATCCCGAATCTCGTTGCTGGGCGTGTCAACATGCCCTCTCATAGCACGTTCTCTGCCAAAGAATTTGCACCCAAAGCATGGTCTGCTATCTGCGACCTGGTGGGTGGGGAAGAGAGAGTATCTGAAGAGAACAGAACCTGGAACGACGGACTGATCGTCAATCTCGGCACTGATGATAACGCTGGTCGTGATATCCGTCCACAAGAGCTGCAAGGCTGGCACGTCGATGGTGATTTCTTCGTGCATTACCTTGACAGCCCAGAACAAGCTCTGCTCGTCGTCCCACTTTTCACTGATATCCGACCCGGTGGTGGTGGCACATTCATCTGTCCCCACGCTATCAGTCACGTTGCCAGACATCTGTACGACAACCCAGAAGGAGTTTCGCCACGCTTTACACCTCGGTCAGATCCTGAGTTCAAGATGGAGAAAGACCTCCGTTGGTTCAATGAGCTCGCCGCGAGTATGCCAGACGAAGCCTTCGTAGAGGTCACAGGGCAAGTTGGAGACGTGTACCTGCTGCACCCTTTGATGTTGCACAGTGCCAGCAACAATAAATTGAGGGAGGTGCGAATCATTACGAACCCACCAGTGAGCCTCAGAGAGCCCTTCGAGCTGCAGAGAGGAGATAGGCAGTACTCTGTGGTTGAACAAAAGACACTCAAAGAGCTTGGTAAGGCGGATGGTGTTGGAGAGTGGAAGATCGCCGCACCAAGGGAAAGGGTCGTGCCAGAGAGGCTGAAGAAGCAAGCGCAGATGAGAGAGCAGGAGCTTGAAAGACTGAAGCTGATTACGAAGTCGAATGTAGTTGAGGAGTCAAGACCTCAGGCAATTGCGGCCAAGTGATGAGACTGTGGTAGCACAATTCCAACTCAGAGCACACCTTCATCGATAACAGTTAAAAGACCTGTCTTTACCCTCTCCACGTGCTTTGATTAGTGCGCCGATCAAGTCCCGTGATTGAGTGGTGGCAGACCTTGTCAAAGGAAGGACGAGCTCCTGTCTCTTCCTAGGACGAATCTAGCGCATCGTTCCACAGAAGGAGCGCATTTCTCTCGACTGTTGCAGTCTCAATGCTCAAGGTAGTGTCATACTGGTTTTGGACCATGTACTTGCTGATAACTCCTTGGATCTTTCTGAACTTCTCGCTTTTTGGGAAGCATCCTCATCATGATCTATGGCTGCGATCCTTGATGGAGTTGCAGAGTGTGTCGCCGTGAATCAGGTGGCCGCTTTGGCGAGAATTCTAAGCAAGCGCAATGCGGAAGCAGTGCAGGTGAGAGGAGCTGAGTGTGATCGGGTGCCGGAATTCTGCTGGTGATTGATGTATGCAAGGGTTTGCCGACAGAACCCGGAGGCAGAGGACATGGTGGGATAGGCGTTTCCTGCAGCTCATGTCGTCGGATTGTGGGCAGAAGCTGTACCTGGCAAACTTGCGGTTCAGTTGAAGTCGGCCTCATCAGCTCTTCAAGCGATGGCCTATCATGTGTTGCCACTCGGTTGTACTCGCAGAGCCTTCTGGACACTAGCGCGCGAACGTGCTTCGTTGAGGATGGGGTTGAGCAGAACCCTTGGCTCTCATGCTGGCTATGGTGCGATTTGAAATGTATGGTTTAGCAGAAGCTTTTCGGTCGCCGGATATTATACATTTTCTCGCCGATGGCCGTGACTATTTGTAAAGTCTCGGCTATTCAGCTTGCCGTACTCTGGCATGTGCCTGGGATCGGGGTGATCCTTCTAGCAGAGCAGAACGTTGGGTGGAGATCAGCCAGTCTACGGGTAAGAAGATCGGGCGGATGCGACAGATACCAGGTGTAGCGTGGATAGCAGCTTTCCGTCTTTGCTGCCCTGACCCACAATTACGCTTGCACGGTCTCGAAGGGGGTCAAGGACTGCGTAGCTTTCGGGCTGCGATAAAGTATGGGACCAGCTCTGTGGTGACAGCGGACGCCGAACGGTATGCTGAGACTTCTTGGACCCTGCGTCCTTCGTTATCATCTTCGCAGACCGTCCCAGTGGAGATTAAAGCTTTCTTGTGTTCCACCTCCACCAGCTCGAACAATTTTGACTACTCGGCCTGAACAGTCGAAGTTCAACTCGTGTATGCTTGTAGACCGTAGGAGCCTCCTCCCTTCGGGTCTAGCTTGCTTGTTAGACTTTGATTCGTCACGAGCCTACGCTGGCCAAGGCATCTGTTAGGGTAAGACAAGTACCCCAACGCGTCCCTTTCTCCGTGACTTGGTGTAAAGGCTTGTTTGCATGCTGCGCTTGTTCTCCGACGTGGCTGCCCGTGCTTCATTCATACCGAGTATTCTTTGCTGAGCTCAGGACTGCAGTTGGTGACTGTGCTTAGTCGAGGCTCCATTTGGGTGTGCCAGTCAAGGGCATGGTCGACAGAGCGTGAAATCAAGGCCAGCGACTGCGATCCATTCTGTGGAGCTCCCCAAGTGTGTCGACGGCCGAGGAAATGGTCTGATTCCGTTGCTTCACTCGAGCTGTGGATGCATCATCCCGATGGGTTCATCATGCCATACAACCAACTAGTTGTGGTATAGAATCACTATCATGGCTGCTCGACTCTGCTGCTTTGACAGCAAATAATCTGTCTACGTCATACATGCAGACCCTCGCGCTAGGTTAGTCATCATGCTTAGGCAGATCCAGGGGCTGTACGGTAATTAGGTACCAGCCTCAGTGGTACCAAATCTGAAACCTTCCAAGTGCTATCGGTCTCAGCTTCCCACTAGTATGATAGTCCACATGGCCTGGTCGAAGGCACAAATGTAGCACTCTCTGTTCAAGATGTATGGGAAAGCTTTATCTATTTTGTATCCTGCACGATGGGCGTCAAAGCTGTCTTAGGTCTCATCTTCCGCATCTTGAGTCGCCTGGCACTCTTTGCTTTTGCTATCACCCTCCCCATCACGATCTTTCCCATCATTTTTGGCATCGGAGGCGCTGTCAACTTCCATTTCTGGAATCATGGGCAGGTGGAAAAGCACGTCAACTCTTTCACATTCGAGGTAGAGCGAAGGGAAGGGTTGAATTACTGGAATGTCCCCGGAGCACTCACCATCCATGAATTCTTCGATCAGAAAGGGCCTTTCCATGTCCCTACTCTCAATACCTTCGACTGGGCCGAAAAGCTAGACCTTATCTTACCAAACGAGCATCAATTTGATCAGGCCACTGGCATTGACAAGATAGGAAGACTCAGTGGCCTCGTCCGCAGTACGGACCTCAGCCTTCCCAGTCGTTATTGGGTCTACGTGACATCTTTGCCAGAGTGGAGTGCCGATCCCTGGGATGATGCATTCAGCTCTTTGCTTCAGCATCTCTACGTAAAGCCTCTGCCACTTGACACAGACATCTTCTATCTCGACTGCTCAAATGCTGGCTTCCTCTGTGGTGTCTGGGGTGTGAAGTATCCCTCTCTTGTCTACTTTGAGGTTGAGGACAAGTCATTGGCAGACCTCAAGTCTAGCATCTATCACGACGTCGCAGATGATGATTGGCTCACCAATATGCTCACTCCGGAGCACACCTACATCTATCCAGAAGATGCTCTCCGACCCGTCACGGCTCGCGTCATAGAACTACCTTTGGATGGCGATGAAGCGTCCAAGCTTCTTCCTCGTAGCACTTTCCCGAGTCCGACCCTGCAGCTTCGGACTCTTATCCTCGATCTTGTGCCCGATGATATACACGCGATGTGGGAAGAATACTCCCCTACCCAGCAAATGATGCGCCGTTTCCAGGACCACTTCAATGCTCTCACCGAGCGAAGAGGAACGTGGTGGCATTACCTCGACGAAGTCGACAGTTGGTATACAGATTACATCCTCGAGCCGATTTTCGGTAAGACATTCACTACTGGCGACGGTGGAGCAATGGTGGAGGCTCAAACCATCGTCTTCTGGATTACCACACTCATAGCTGAACTCGTTCGCATGCCCTTTCGCGTGGGCTGGTCAATCTACTCTTGGTACTTCGGCCTTGGCTGGGATGGTTTGCCGTTGGGAACACATACTTTACCAGATGAGTGGCTAGACGATGGAAATGGTGCAGGTGGTACTAACATGTGGGACGACATGATGGCAGGGTTTTGGGAGTCGGTCGCGAGAAACATTAGTGCACAGGAGAATGACAAAGCGGGCAGAGCTGCTGTGACAGGCAATGGTGATGCTTGAGGGTCTGTGAGTTTGGGTTGCACATCGCCATCACTTTCGTGCTCCTATGAACCAGCTTGCGTTTCATCGGAGACTGATGCTGTCTAGAATTAGCAGCGTGAGAACATTGTTCCATGATCAGCAAAATGCGATTGAAGTTCAGACACGATCCATAGTGTTGCTGCGATCACGACTAGCATGCCAAACAAAGGTAGGTGAGGTGAATGGTAGGGATCTTCTAGTGTTTTTACTAGCTTAAGCCCCCAAAGTCTGCGAGGTGTACACACGGTGTCTATACTGTTTCGTGCATGGAGAAGAGGAACTAATCGTTTGCTGGCAAACCCATGCAGCTAGCTCTAAGCCTCGATAGTCTCTGAGCCTACAGCCTTTTCAACCCGGCATTTTCCCTTGTCTCATACTTGTGCAAGCTTCGACATAGCTCTTCAGTTCTCCTGGGACCCAACATGGCCAACGTCGAGTCCGGCGATCCCATCCTCCTTCCTGGCAACTCAAAGGACTTGATCCAGCGGAGATTGTCTGGGATGGTCACGATCCGACCAGGATCCGAAAGGCAAGTTATGTCGCATGTCTTGGTTACACCTGTAGCCGACACTCGCGCTACCACCGGCAGCACGACGACCAGGGTCCCGTGGGTTAGCGGAGTTTACGTGTTTATTGCTGTTGAGATGCTTGCGTGCGCTTATTTGCCGAATCGGGGCCACCTGCATAATCAAGGGTGCGAAACGAAGGGTGGAAGTATGTGTTCAATGTCGTTCGCTTTGCAGTCATTTGATTATCCTCCACAAGGCCGAACGACAAGCACCATAGTCGTTATGAAACGAAGATTGGCAGTATTGATTCATGGTTCATGGGAGCGTGTAATCGATTCATTGTCTATCATCCGGGATCTCGCAAACCAGCTTGCGCAAGTACGCTGTTTATTCGCATATAGCAAAACCTAACCTGCCGCTCAGCACACATTCATCATGGTCGCCGCAGGCGCCAAAGAAGCTGATTTTGAAACCATGCACGGAACCAAATACTCACATTTGTAGGAGTTTATGTGAATTGTCTTTTCAGTGAATGTCGTGATGGCTGTAAACATGACCAGCACTTCTCAGTCTCGGGAGGTTAGGAAATCACACACGTGCTGAGAATGCCGTGGCTGTGAAAGCAGTAGTTCGCAGGCGATTGAGAGAGACATCCAGTGTGCACTCTGTCGGAACACATGACAGAAATTACCCTCGACTCTTGTAGCTCCTCTTCATATGTTTTCGTGGTCCGTTCTCCGGAACCTGATCCACTGCTTTGAGACCTAACACTATTACAAATGACTTTCGTGATCAACGTCGAATGCAGCATTCCTGTTAACCACAGAGCGAGGTCGGGCACCAGACACATTTGTGACGCCCATCAATGTTTTCATCCTCCACAAGCCAGCGCCCTCTCCAGTCTCGATGTGCTCCTACACCATATTCAATAAGCTGCTGCTCACACCAAGCGTTTCCAATACTGCAACGCTCCCGCGCCGACCTGCCGAGGCCGAAAGAGATGGAAGCCACGGAGCTTTCCTTGTAGTCGTCGGATGTGTGCTACCCGTCTTCGAGCTGTGGTTCCATCGAATGATGGCGCTGGGCTCGGGATGTCTATGATGGCTGTCTCTGCTGCGTGAGCGCTACGACTTTGGACATCTTGAGAACCTTGAGAACCTTGAACAGTGTGCTCATGCAAATGTGCCCCATGCTCTGTAGAAACCTGTGTGGCATTGTTTTCCTGCTCTTGTCGAAGATAGGTCACTAGCTTGGAACCACAGACCAGGCAATGTCTGGCAACATCGTACGATTCGTGATTCGGAATGAGGAAGGTATGACTGTTCGATTGGCCGTGAGGCTCGAACCTCGTACACATCTTGAGTTGGTGAACCATTGTAGAGACTGCCAGTGTCGGTAAGTGATCAAGCGACGCAAGCACATTATGGTAGAGAAGAAACCAGTGAGAGGAGCAGCATAAGGTAGCAAACTGTAGCGGGGAATCTGCAGGCTCTTTTCGCAGTCACGTCCTCGGCGAACAACTCACACGGTGCTCAAAGTTGAAGTCGTTGTAGCGTCCATGGAAGGAGCGTTTGTAAGCAGGTTCAGTCGGCGCAGGCGCGCCAAAATGTGTCTCTCCAGGCATTGGATCATGGTAGACGTAAGGAAGGATAGGAACATTTCTTCTCAGACGACGTCGCAAGTCGCCGTGTCCCACGAGAGGCCGCATCGCGGGCAGTGACCTCCGCAACTGTTGCTCGGTAATGACCTGGGCAGTAATAAGTCGAGCATGGAGAGCTCATCACAACTAGCTCAACGTGGTCCGACATTAATGGAGAGCTGCATAGCTAAGTAAACATGTAGGTAAGCGCATAAGAAGTGGCTGTTGTGATGATATGCAGAATGCAACGAACAGATGTAGTGCATTGCAAGAGGCTGACCTGGACCTCAAGGTGACAACACGAAGCATCAGCTGCCACTGGCGCGGAGGAAAAGTGCTGGTAGGGCCGTTCTTGCAGTCCGACAGTGCAGCCATGGTCGGCAGCGGAGAGAGCGGTTGAAGCACCCCTGCCTGCTTGGCATCTCCTCGACAGCGTCGAAGCTTCAGCTCAATCAACTCGTAGTATGTACGCCTCGCACTCCTGTCTTTCGGCCTTTCAAGCATAGACCCGGCTTAGTTCTGCCTCGATCATGAACCGCGGGATCTCTGCAGCGCACCGCGCCTACCGGGCCAACCAAGCTCTCACAACCACCTGCATAAGCACTGCAATCGGTATATTTGGCACATGGAACTACGCTCGTCGTGGCATTGTCCACGATGTGAGCAACGATATCACAACTCGTATGAAAGCACTGGGCCTGCTCCCCAGGTCCGCACATTTACCGAACGCCACACGTCTACATGACCGAATGTCAGAATACCTCGTCTTGAATGCTGGTCAGCCAAAGAACTACATCTCCTGGATCGGTAGCGAATTCAGTCATACCAACCTGGGGCACATTTTCTTCAACATGTTCACATGGTCGAACTTTGCGCCTTTGCTCTTCTTCCTACCAATGAGGCATTACGCGGCATTGATCTTTGGTGGCGCCCTCGCTTCAAGCGCTACATTTCTGTACGATCAGCGCGGCACACAGGCGAGGGGACTGGGCTCAAGTGGCATCGTATCCGGTTTGATGACTTGTGTGACGATGTTTGCGCCTACGGCCAGAGCGAGTATTATGGGGATCCTGCCAATGCCATTGTGGGCGCTAACTGGAGGGTATTTCCTTCTGGATACCTACTTCATGCAGACTGGCACAAAGACAGGGATTGGACATTCAGCGCATGTTGGTGGCGGTGTGTTCGGGGCGCTGTATTATGCTGTGTTCTTGAGAAAGTATGGAGGTATCCTGGGAAGAAGGTAGTGACGAATCCAATGATGGGACAGAGGCACGATCTGGCTACTCTAAGCGTTCAGCTTCGTGCATAGCAATGATCGTGCTGCACTTGAAACAGAATGCTGAAACCTATCTACGCCACTTTTACGACGACCTTCCCAAAATGTCTACCACTCTGCAAATACTGCAAGGCCTCCTTAGCCTGGTCGAAATCGAATACACGATCGACCACTGGCTTTACGCCCTTATCCTTGCCATACGCGATCGCAATCATTTCCTCAAATCTATCCTTCGGACCGTTCAGGATTCCTTTGAGTGTGACATTCCTCTTCAACGCCATGACACTTACGTTCCACCTCTTCTCCGGCTCATCCTCCTTACC
>Ga0210040_10003006_pt1 | contig 23180 bp, 11 predicted proteins | sample CryGeyCG12114_NA_FD_185462 | JGI IMG/M metagenome (GOLD analysis project Ga0210040, IMG submission 185462) | Groundwater microbial communities from aquifer - Crystal Geyser CG19_WC_8/21/14_NA (SPAdes) (version 2) | ecosystem: Environmental > Aquatic > Deep subsurface > Groundwater | place: USA...
GCAGTGGACGTGATTTTATCACATTTCTATGTGTGTGTTCAGGAGAAAGAAAAGCATTTCCTGTTCCTTACATGAAGTATTGGAAATTGCAAGAGACCTACTGGTCAAAACATCATTCTTCGGGAAAACTAATGGTCATTTTCCTGTGAAGAAATGTACTTTCCCTTTCGTCAATAACGTACTCTATCATCAGTATGATCGCTTCAGTGGAAATCAACTGTGACATATTGCAATAGGAAATGGAGTTTTCTCTAGTGGACGGGACATTTCCATCTTTCGCACACTACATGCTGCATTTGTACTTCTATATACAAATGCTAGTTTATACCAGAATTTTTTTGCCAAAATGCATACAAATAACATAAAAGAAAATATCGAAATAATTGTTTGCTTCACATCCAAATACTTACTAAACTTGATAAATACGACTGAATGAGCACATGATAAATAAATGATGCCAACAAGGCAAACTCAAGGTGACACTCTTTCTTGTCACAGCTAGTTTCATATGATTGAGTGAGATAAATGCGCCTACGTTCAAATCCCTTTAGGAAAAGAAACTTACGTAGCATTCCAATAATCACAATTACTATAAGTGAAGAGATGGCTCCACTCTAAGGACGTCGACCTTCTAGTTAGTTACAACACAGTTGAGGTATTCACGCGGCCACCGCAACTTACTCCAAGTAACTTACTTTTCTCAATGCAAACAGATAGGGATTGGTCACATGAATACAGTATTATAGGAGAAAGCAGGAATACTAAACGGCATTGTTTTATGAGAGAATGCACTAGGGGTATACCCGATACCGTGTACTGTAGTAGATTTATTCGCACGTACTTCTCGCAGACAATTAGATCAGTATGTATTAGGTAGAGTTAGTTAGTCTGTTCTGATTGGCTGAGAGAAGTTAGAAACCTACGACAATACACGGTGTCGGGTGTACCCCTACTATATTGTGGCTTTCACCCAATGTTGTCATCAAAATCATTAGTTTCAAGAGTTAGCTTGAGATACTCTCCGAATCCCATTGAAAATGCTATTCACGCAGCAAGTTCATGATAAGTGCATAAAATCGATTAAATTGAACACACTACTGCGTATTGTCAAAAGCTTTCCGTGACACTACCCAACCACGGACTTTTCAGATTTTAATTACCAATCTATTGTAACACATGGACAAACTAACCTGATAATTATAAAGGCCATCTTTGGTGGAATGTTCAAACACATAAAAGAAGGATTTTGTGACCAAACTGGACTCTGTGGCAGCAATCACTGGAGCCAAACTGAGGCAATCCGTTAAAGCATTCACAGTCAAATCTCTGGTCGCAATCGGGTGTTGAACAGATCTGTATTAGACAAACGCAACAAATAATTAGTTGTATTTCGATAGCAGTGACACAAGTTTTACATAGCATTTAGTATTATCATGCATTAAATATATTGTCACAAAATATATCCATACAATTTACACTTCCAAGAAAAAAAGAATAGAAAACTAGATGGGAAGGCTATAGTACTTTATGTATCTTCTGTGCAGTACGTAAGTAGCACACTGATCTTCATCTACAGAATATTAACTAACTGGGTTGCGTTGAGAAAAAAGTCTTCAGACATTCTCCAGAAATCTGTTCATTCTGCACTTTTCCTTGTCCTACGCAATAATGATAAGCTACACACTGCCACACTGCGTCTTTATCAATCTGTTGAAACTACGGAATGGAGCAGTTTTAGTCTGTTTGCACTGTGAGTGAGTCAAATTGAATCTTGGGAGTGAGCACTTTCTCAGCTTCCCACATAATATGCGTGTGTGTATTCCTATTCACACAAATGGACAAATAGATAAATATAAAATATTATTTATCCAAGATCAGAAATGGGAAAGAGGATTCAAGGGAAAAATGGCCCATTATGTATATAAAGACGTTTAGCTAATATGGATCATGATGAAAAACTAAGCGAGTTCAAATTCCCAACTCCGGCCTTGTTTCATCAAAACAAATTGGACAATAAATCCAAGAATAAATGAACATTTGAAGTGTACTAAAAACAAGTGAGCAAGTTTCTATCTTCCTATCCAACAACTCACAAAACTAGGGGTCGAATAATATGGAACGAAAAAAATTGTACTAATCAAAAAAAGTATACTAACAGTACACAAATATTTAATTTTCATTGCAGGAAAAGCAAACTTTGAGTACCTATACCTATACATAAATATTTGTACACTCATACATTTCAGAGCAGGGTTGTTTACTTCCTTACTTACTTTCCTGAGGTTTGTTCATAAATTCATGTTTGCCCCAAGAATACGGGTAGGATAATATTAATAATACTAAGAAACCAAGTCTTAACTTAGAACAGACTTAAAAGCTTAAAAGACGTCATTAAGCTGTCTCATGCACAAGCATCGTAATGACAGAGGACAGGAAGATGAGTGAAAATGTAGACGACAAACTAAATCAAGCAAGAGAAGGAGCGCAAATGCACATACATAGGCATGATAGGAAGAAACTTTTCTACACACAACTGCCCACATTTCCTTTCATATTATACGCTGTGTAGAGAAAATCTATAATCTTCGTCAGTCACTATATATATTCACCCTGTTACTTACAAACAAGCAAACTATAATACTAACTCCCTCTGAGTAACTTACTTTGGCGAAACTTTCAATTAAAATCATCGGGTTTGAAACAAGCCATTAGCTAATCAAAGTGGAAATCTTTCATAATAAACGCGCAAAAAAATCCTTTACTGAAATTATTTCATCCACACGCATTAGCAAAACATACCTCTACAAAATCTTTCCCTGACTCTCTGTATCATAGCGAAAAAAACACAGATATTTTCTAGATCTACATACTTTTTCCACAATACTTGTGTGTCAAGCAAATAGCATATATACAATTTTTCACCTTTTCTTCCTTCAAAGATTTCCCTCAGACATGAGAGATAGACAGAATCGTGCAAATAATAACCAGAATCTATCTGTCAACCACCGTTATATGCATAATAGGTTGTGTGGCTGGGCTGGGAAAGAAAATCATGCAATAATGGTTCGTTCCATACAAACATAACATGCATACGAACAGATAGATAGTAAGTTAGCAGTCCCAGTTTGGTGACAAAAGATGAATTCACAGAGAAAAGAGTCAATGGGCACAGTCACGTCAGGATTGTCATGTCTTGTGTTCAACATATAACCATAGCGGCAATTGTAGTATAGTGGCAACTATTCTTACGGACCGAGTCCTACTTACAATATGGCAAACCCACCACAAAGTGTCGTGATGAATGTTCTGAGGTCACGCAACTTTGGATTTCGATGTGTCACACTTGGCTGATGTTCTGCTATTTGAACTTGTATGCCCATTTTGTTGGGAAAGAAAAGGAGCACAAGTAGTACCATAGTGGTATTCACAGGGGAGTTCTGATTAAATATCTGCAATATGTTTGCAATGTTGGGAACGTGATGTTGCCTACAGCCTTCCCAATCTTTCGCTTTGAATTGCAAATGGAGACTGACTATCGATATTTGTAGTATCGGGTTTCCCTTTCTTAGGGAAGAACATTATACATTGTACGTTTTATGCCTTCTATTATGCGCTAGAAAATAACATAGGGAGAGAGACATAAGACTACTTACTTTTCCCAGTCGATGTACTCATTTGTGACAGTGGCGAGAATCTCGTTCAAATGAAAGCTAAAAGAATTTCTTATCAAAGTCCGAAGAATGGCATCACGTCTTGGGGCTTCGAATCCAAATTTTAGGTCAACCTGTATGTGATAAAATGAAATGAGGGTTGTTGAGTATACGGTATAGGATTTAGTCTGTAGAAAGAGAGTGAACTGAATCAGTTTTTCCATTTTGTAACTTTCATAATAATTTATTTATTTCTTCTCACCTCACTAAGCGCAGTCAATTTCTCCAGGGAAGAGAGACCGAATAGTAGCTCATACTTTTTGGAAATATCCCTTTTGCCCACTTGAGACTCCATAGAGGACTGCTCAAATTCAGCCAAGGAAAATCATTTAGAAGGACAAACAACTTTTTTCATTAATCACGATAAGTTCCCTACGGACAGCAAACAGATCTGAGCCGTGCTCCAGGATTTCATATTATTAATATGCGCTGCACAAAATTTTCTATAAAATCTGCTACTACTAAATATAGCATTTATACTACACTAAAAACATGGGACACCAATGCAAAAAAACCACATTTAACCCAAAACCTGCTGGTGATTATAGTTTTTCCTTATAATAAGGTCACTTTAGTTACTTTCTATTCACTCCAACCATTGTTATTATAATCCCTAAGCACAATAGAATATACACAGAGCTCTAAATCATTAGCCCTACTATTACACACAACAGACTCATTGTAAGCTGCGAGTTGCCTACAGCAAGCACAAAAAATCAAGTCAACCCAAAACTACAAAAAAAGTGAAAGGGGGAAAAAGTAAGTAATAACGAATTCAGGAGATGCTCGCATTAACTCCATATATATAAGAAGCAGCTCATGTGTCAAAAGTGACTGCTTTAATATTTCCCTCGCAGCTTTCTCCTCAGTCCCCAAACTATTTCTCTTCTTTTCTACCATGTCTACCATTACATTTAGTTTAGTTCCGTCTAATCTACGGCCTCCCGTGTTTCTAAAAGTAGCAGACAAAACTCTACCATAGAGGAAAACTAAGGATGATGAAATGTTTCTTCAATTCTGTATGTCAAATTTGTAACAAGTTTACAAACAGGAGATTTGTTCTATATACAGCCAGCAAGCATTGCTATCCATCTTGCTTGGAGGATATAATATAGTCAGTTGATGAAATATGAAACTCGCACAGAATTTTTGACTTGACGTACCCGAAAGTGGGACCTAATCACAACGCCATCAATACTGGGTCCAAAGTCTACAGAAAACTTGGGTGGAGAAAAGTTTGAAAAATAAGAGAAATGTTTGCTCTTCAAACAATCTAGAATGTGGTCAGTGGAGGAGGACGTGTATGAAGTGGTTGACTGGTGTTTCCCATGAAAACTCTCTCGACTGGGCTGTGGAGTGGCTGAGTCGTGAGCAGAATTGTGACCAGCGGCTTCTCCTGATGAGTTTGATGAGGACTCGTTCGAAGGGCAGTTTAGGTTCTGAGCTAATGTGGAAGCCGCTTCTGCAGGATCAGTTACCAAAGCCCAAGGGGCATAAGATGAGCCCGCGATCAAAATGGACCGATGGAATAAACCTGGCAAGCGAGAAGGAGAATATTGATATTAGTGAGTTAGTATCCTTTTTCTTATTAGTAGACAAAGGATCAGTTCTCAAGGACATGATGGGAATGGGGATATTAGAATTGATGATAAATCTTTCTACTATTACCAACATAATCTATAGTTGTAGTTAGTAGCGTTTAGCGTAACTCTAGAGTTAATGTGGGTCGACTCGATGATTTGAAACTATTTTTGGAATGCAAAAACTCCCAAGGAACTTTTGAACACATTTTTAAACTAAAAAGCATTTCAAAAATAACTTTCTGTGCGTCGCAGTTTGATCATGAATGACGTGTATCGTACCTTAGATACAAGATTGACTAAAAACATACTTGCCAAGTCAAAAGGTATACGATGTCTTAATGAGCAACGTAAATAAAAAATAATGAGCAAAATTTTAATTTAGAACCAAGTGATATCGGATCTCCACTGGGAATTTAAATTTAGCTACAAAACCAACAAAACTAAGGGGAACTAACTAACTATCTCCATCTCTAAAATTTATTGCCGCGGGTCAATAAATAATGAGCACAAGTAACAAAGCTGGTAGTGATTTTTTTATCACGTCGATGTACGCCCGAGGATATTTTACTTGTCATTAATAACTAACCAACTGAAGTATCTAATGAATAACTTTCCCAAAAAAGTCTGTCGCCCATCGGACTATAAATAAATCGCCCATAAAACTGAAGAATTCCTCACCTGGAGTGACAGCTGGAGATGACATTAGGAAATTAATACACGCTGCTCCGGCTTCATAGCCCATCAAAGTAATATTTTCTGGATCACCACCAAAAGAGAGAATATTTTCTTTGATCCAATGCAATGCTGCTATTTGATCCATTAGACCATAGTTTGCCACTCGAGGCTTTGTCCTTGGTGTAGGATTTAGGTTTAGAAATCCTGGAAATAGTTACAAAATGGTTGATATACAATGGATACTCGCAGGACAAAACAAACAACCACATACTTTGTCATGCAAGCAGCAGGATATTATGAGGTTGGCTTCAAGAATCCCTAGGGATATAACATAAGAGTTTAAACTGTTTGTTTACCTAGTACACCCAGTCGATAATTAATAGTCACAAAGATGACGTCTGCATAGGCTGCAAAAACTGTGCCGTCTGATAAGTTCCCACTTCCCCATGCAAACATGCCCCCATGAATGAACACCAGGACAGGTCTTAATTTCGGATCAGGGCCTGAAAATTATAAACCACCAAGTAAGTAAGTGAAACTGTTTTCTCCTGCTACCACCAATCTATTTTGATCAAATAGCATGTTTCTTCAGTGAACTCAATCGAATACCATTCTCCAGAAGTGCAAGTAATTAGTCGGTAACTATATCCCAACTCATTGTGGGGACATCAAAATTCACAAAAGGAATGCACATGGAAACGACACGGTGCAAGAATCTTTATATGTATTACAGAGCACGATTCTATTCATTACACACCGAAACTACTACTGGCATCCATATAGACACATTGTCTGAAAGCCCGCATCTGCAATGTAGTATAGCCACTGGGATGAAAAACGGTCTTAATCTTAGGCTCTGCATGACAAGCAACTATTTGCCAAGATTTAGTGTCCGAAAATTCCTTGATTCGCCATATTAAACTTCTCCCGCAGTATAAACTTAGGCAGACAATATAAACGTTCACAGACATTTATCCCAAATATGCTTTATTGCACCATGAGCTTTTTGGGCATACAGAATTAACATAAGCATCGAAATTAAGCACACTAACAAACACAAAATCGCATATATTGCCAATTCATTAGACAATAATATAGTGGAATCCCAAAAAGGAAGCATGCTGACCATTTTACGGAGCGAATTTAATAAATTTAATTGCTCTCTTCTATGTTAATAAATGCAATTTCCTTCCCATTCCATTAGTCATGCTTATACGGGTTTGTAGCAACAACAGTTTTACTACAATAACAACCACAGAATAGAAACTTGGTTAAAAATTCAGAATGACCACATTAAGCAGTACAACCTAATATTACGCACGCACATTTAAAACACATATGGTACATGACGCTACACTGTGAAACGATCCTGCTGGGACACAAGTGGCACTTTGAATAAATAGATGAATCCTTATCTAACTCCATTTAGAAACCCCTGGAAAACAAATACTATAGCTAGTCACATTTATACACAAAAGTTCTACAACAAGCTCATGAAAATAAGACTTGAGGGAGCCACTTGAGGAAGAAAGAAGCAGTGCTTTAAAAAGCAAGTGAAAGTCGTCAACCATTGTTTAAATGGGATTTACATGTATATATAGATGAGTGTACATTCTTTTTAACATAACAACGTAAACACTTGGTACATAGACTGCACTGTGAAATTGGAATGAGATATTCATGACCACGTGCTGTTTCCTTCCTATACTTTTTTCCAAAAAAAAAAAACGCGTAGAGTAACTTAAAATCACCAAGAGCGACTTTTTGTCCGTCCCCAGGGAAAATTCCAAAATGGGAGCAACGATGGATATACCATTTTGTAGCAGTAGTTAAGAAGATTTAGGTAAGAAGATTTAGGTAGCTAGCTAGGAGAAAACGCCGTCGTTTCAATCCATCCATCAATAAAGGGAAGAAAAAATTTAGATCACAAGATTATGGCATGCAGAGCCCATTCCCGAACCCATTTATCAAATCTGAATCCACACAGTGATGATGACATATGTCCCAGTCCCACTTCTCATATAACGGCTCAATAATAGATCCTCCTTTGGTTTATGCATTAATTTGCGTCCTTTGAAAACTAAAGGAACATTACTTACCCTGGGTATTCAATGTGAGTAAATTTATTCGTAGGATACTTTTTCCATTTGTAACCTTTCTAAACTGAGATGTCCCGAATTCCGGAACATGGTCCAATAAGAAAACATATAGCATGATGGTAGTAGACAGTTACAAAAAAGGTTCATTTAGTCATCTTTCTAGGGGAATAAGGTAAGGCGTATGTAGCTCAAAAGAAATCTTTAATGCATGTGGACATCACAATCACAAACTTAGATCGATGTAGAACAAAAAGGGTTCATACTTCCTTACGGACTACACATTTCAAATTCTTGTACTCTATAGTCCCAAAACTAAAACTACGCATTAAGTAACATTCTCACCCAAAAACTCACTCTAAATTTATTTTGCATTTTTTCCTTGCTACTAACTTACTGCTTACATATACTACTAACGGTCGTTTACAACTCAACTGGTTATGAACAAAAAAAAAGGCTATTTTGCAAACTCATCGTTTCCACTCGTGAATCTTATCTTTCCTACTCCTGCTTATTGAAAAATCCATACAATGCTCTCGCAACCAACTAACCAAACTATAGTACTAGCTGATGATGACACAAACTGCACGTGAAAACAGTACTTGTAACTTGACATCGCAAAATCGCTCAAATTCTATGACGCTATTCCGCGAGTCACACACCAACAAATGATGCACATTAGTCCCAGCTGTCAATTGCAGCATGGAGCACACAAGTAAATAGCCTTGCTTAGAATGCAGTGTCACGGACTAGTCATAAATTCGCATTATCCAATATCATATCAAAGGTTCAACTAACTTACATGCGTGCAAGAAAGAGAAAGTTTAACACCAACTAAATCCAAACTCTATTGTTCCAGCCAACTTCCACTTTTCATTCAAGACAGAAACAAAAAACATTTATCTTGCCTCCAAAAAATACACTATTTTGCTTTACAACAATTTAGACCAGAACGTCCCATTGATTTAATTTATAGAGCTGCTAGCCTAATGTCTTGCCTACCTGCAGTAAGAAAGTACCCAAGTAAAGAAGTCCTAGTACTTCAAATTAACACGCAGTAAAAATCCAAGCACAACAAAACAAACATAGGATTTAGGAATCAACTGAAAAGTAACTAGCGGAGTTCAAGCGAACAAACAATACATGAAATCTTCCATATGAAAAAAACCACGAAAAAACGAAGAGCGTACAAACAAATACAGCTTCTTAAGAGCATTGCCAGAATTACTAGAGGAAAAACAAAGAGTATAAATAGGATTTTAGAGTTCCAGTTTGGACCAGATGGTTGACTCTCGCTGTAGAATCAGGATTTACGCTAACGAGAGTTTTACAAAGACTTGTACCGAAGGACATGCTTGTTAAATTAGATTCCATAAATACTGAGATTCGGAGAGTGAGAGGAGCACGAGTTGTGTGACAACTGGCCTTATACGGTTCCTGAATTGCGTCCAAAGTTTATATACTAGACACAATTACGATCCTCTTTATAGCTAGTTAGTTAGTTATTTCCCTGTGTCCACGAGCGTATTATCAACCATATTGTAACTCCAATTTTCCCCCTTTGTGGCTCAAACTCATCCGGCGAAGCAATTAGCGTAAATAATCAAGCTCCTTTGCAAACCAGTAAACTTACCCTACACGGTGAGTTTAAGCACATGATAATAGGAGCAAAGGGAGAAATCCACAGCCATTTTGTCTTATTCAGTGCATTTAATGAGTGAGATAGTCGAAAAGACATTGGGGAAACAACTTTCACAAGAACTTATTCAGAATAAGCAATTAACTTGATGCAAACAATAGGAAATGAAAATTTTGCGAAATTCCCATTTTACATGGATATCTAGGGCTAACTAACTAAGAATGAATAAATAACGCTTTCAACATAGAAATGAATGGGGAATTTTATTGAAGCAAAACTAGTACGGAGTTTAAACAGCAATGCAAGTGGACACTAAAGCCATGTTTCGTTACTATAAAACCACAATGATTTGATACCCAGAGCAGTAGTAGCGATTTAGTGTCCATTATTATTGCTCACAACGAATCCTTTAATCCTCAATTCGGACCAGGAAAAGTGACTCAAGGGAAACACAATTTTCACCACTACGAGCCCAGTTGCCAGTGTAATAAAATATGAAAACCAGAATAATATCATTGACTGATCCTGGGTTCTGATTAAAAGGATTCGAGTGAGTGATAATAATCAGTTTATAGGAGATAAGTTGCCAGGAGTAAGTAACCAACTAACTAGTAGCTAACCATAAAGCTTTTAAAAGTTTACACACAAACTTTTCATTATGCAAGTGCTTTTAGTAATTAAGAGGCCAAAGTGACATCACATTACTCTACAGCTGTGGCCAAAAGGTGAATGCAACGAAAGGATGATGATGATACGAAACCTCTGAAAACCATGATAATAGCAATCTCATTTTGTGGTAATGATAAGTAGCAAAGTTTTCCACCTCTGCATAATATTAGCATTACTATTTTCTTTCAATTTTCACATTGTTTGCTGTTTCAGCTTCTGCAAACGGTCGGCTATGAAATTTTAATGTACCCACAATGTTTCTCACACAACGATTTTCTCTCCATAAATTTGCCTTGTGAGTCTATAAAGCAGGAAACTTTATTAAACTAATATAGTCAGTAGCTACCAACATTGTAATTTAAATAAGATGCAGGAATTGGTTCAAGAAAAAAAATTGAACTCTGAACTGTTGATTTGAACTGAAAAAAATTGCAAAAATCTGTGCAAGACAGTCAAAGAAGATAACTTTCAGAGCACATGCTGCTCATACAAAGTGTATCATTATCTACATGCAACGTTTTAAATACATACGTCTAAAAAAGTAAAAAGCCTATTCTTGTAGGTTTATACGAGCTAACTAACTAAGTCTTTGCATAAGCTTGTACGATATCATCATTATTCAAAAGAGGAATTCAAAGCCTTTCCATCCAGTCCCAGTCACTTACAAGCCAGCTATAAATGAAGATATTTTAACAAGGTAGAGCAGGGAAAGCTCAGAGTTTTACAAAAGAATACACCTTTCTTTACTGGCACACATGCACGCACATTCATTTCATTCACTCAGCATTCCAGATCGACTTTTTTAATACCTTTGAAGTCTTCGTTAAGCATTTCATTAAACACGTTTACGATGCCCCTTGCACATGAAATAGTCTTTAAACTAGCTCACCACTTGGCTACACTATAAAATCCTCTGTCCTATACGCATTGTAGCAACAGCCCGTGTGTGTGGCTCAACTGGTCACGTCCCACAGTTTATTCACAGCGAATGAGAACTCACGAATTTAATTTAATGCTGCAGTAGCTACAAACGTTGCAGTATAAACTTGCAACCAAAGTGAGAAAGTAATAGAGACTTTTACTAGTGTCTTGCTATGTGAGCCTAGTGTAAGTACAAAGCCTGAGAGTAAAATCATACTGTAAATGAGCATGGGAATTCCACAAGAGTCATATAATTCAATAGTTGAGCTTGTTAAGACGAAAGACGCAAGACTTTGTGCATTATGTTTCTTGCATAATAACAATAATAAAATTATGTATAGGAATTTACAGTTTCTAGACCATTAAAGTTCCCAAGTCGACTGTAATACTGAACAATTTTCGTGGCAGTGCAATTTACATAGAATTATGGGGAACACCAACTAAACTACTACACTCATTTTTAAACACGGTAGAGACTCGACTGTAGAAAACTGCTATGGTAGTTATGAAAATTATGGTAGTTTGCAAAATGATCTCCTTTGTCACCATTCATACATCTTTAAGTAGCTACTCAAGAAGTTTGAAATTTAAAACTTACTCTTTGTCCTGCTGTAATGATGAAGGAAAACGCGAAGAATGTTTTAGTCAACTCGCTCTTCCCTTTGTCATATTATATTTCGCACGCAAAAATTTGCATCGTCAGATCAAATTCTTCACAAGGATTCTTACACACCAATTGCCTTTTAAACCCACTGTTTCCCATAATTGATTGGCGAAATTAATAGCGGTTCTGCGCGTTTAACACTACCTTGGCTGTAAATCCTTTCCCCTTATATTGCATGCATTAATGCCGTAATCAAAGGCCGGTCTATCTCTTCAGTTCACTCCATAGAATTGATGAGAAGTAATTACAGGGAGAGGAGGGCAATCAATCCCTTTCCAACTATATCTTTATACCTGTTTTATTTCCAATCGTTACATACCAGTCAACGTATGGCTCATGAAACAACATTTCTCAGTTCTTTTACAAAATCAATTCTTTTAGACTTGAAAATTGCTACTGCCCGTATAAACAGATCATAGTCATACACTTGGCTCATCACATTTACAAGCCGTGTCAAAATCATGATGGACCGAGCCGAAATTCCTCTATTTAACTATCAATCACTCCACAACAAAGCTCAAAGGTGATCAAACCAGTAACTATTACTTACCACCATAATTTTAATCTATAATGACTTCAATGTAACCTAAATATAAACTAATTATAACCAGTATTGTTTTCATATATTTTTTCCTGTTCATTTGAGAAACCTTTATGAGGGAAATGATGCACAATAAATGGTAATAATAAACAACTATGTGAGTAGCGAGTATAACACCTACCACATAACATAGCCAGCCAAGCCACCAAAGGAGAAAAAAATCCATGTAATAAACGAGAATGGAGACGATGGAAAAAATACCAACAAGAGATTTTCTTGCCTTAAAAGAATGAAGCATACTATAGTGCACACAGTATACTACTAAGATTCAGTCCACGTAAAAAGAAAAAGCTGCAGTTGCTCTTTATACCCAAAGTAATCGGGGAAAAAGGGAAAGAGCTGACACGTGAGTGGAAGCAGAAGATGAAGAAAAAAAATCCCGAGACACTTTGTTGCTTTCCTTCCACCTTATACCAAATACAATGAAATGGACAAACGGAACATGATTATACCCACATAAAAGGATGTACGAAATTTATAATGGAGAGTTATTTGGAATTCCCGACAATTGGACAGCATCATGAGTCCGTAGCAAATTTATGGTATCCCCCATAAATTTCCCGGGTTGTTACTTTCATGTACTCTTTTGCCTACCTTGATGAGCCTCATGATGGCTCCCATTGCCCACCACGATTTCATTTCATGGCCGCCTTTAGTTCTCTCGCCAGAAGACAACAACAAGCTATAAAACTTGAAAGGTGGCAAGAAAGCTTAAATTGTTATACACGTCCATCTAGTATGTATGTGGCTCTGTAAGACAAGTGGAGATGGAGATTCCTACCCGCATAGTATATGTAAGTGAGTAAACTCACTCCCCAAAAGATAATATATCTATGGAACATAAAGAAAGGACATGGAGAAAGCAACTTGTGTAGCAGGACTTGTAGTTAGTTATGTACTATACTAGACCACATTTCTTGGTGGCATCATCTGTATTTTAAGAGCTCCAATGTTCTGCTCCCTGGAAACAATTCCCAAGCATTTTTTTAGCACTGGGAGAAACAAACATGCCATGCTAAAGTTGAATGCCTTTGGTGGACTACTAGTAGTGGTGGTATTACCCAGTTAGTTTCTTTTACCGTGAACCCAGGAAGGAGCAAACCTAACCCGCCTACTTTTTTTCTTGCACAGAACGAATGTGAAAGGAAGAAGAAGAATTCCTTTGAATAATAGGGATGTATTGTTTGTTAAAGCTAGGGACTAAGGTAGAGACAGGTTTACGAATTTATACGTTTTTGAACAAGATTTATTTCATGAGTGCTAACTATGGAAGGCAGGTAAATACTGACTACTGCTAACAGTGTCTTTAAGCAGTGAATAGGAGAAAGCTATACGGGAGCAGGCTCGCTTTTCATTTAATCTTTTCTGAATGCTCTGGTACAATCGGGGATTTTCAAAGGGCTGTGCAACATATGTCTACATCATTCTGGGCCAGCTTTCATTACCTGATTACTTTGTAGCGTTAATTTACGAGGAGAAGAAGAGTGCGTGGCGTGGGCAAGGGATTCTGATTTATTTTTATAACAATCTTTTGTCTATCTAATGGAGCATATAATTTGGTTCAACAACTTTACATTTGAAAGCCAACTACTAACTGAATGTATTTCCCATTTCGAATGCTTCTACATTTTATTTATTTTCATCAAGGTGGAAAAAAGTCTATGTGTTTGAAATATGCTTTAACTTTTGCTTGCCTTTGTTGAGCCCAGCAAAACATGTTTACTAGTCCAGAAATATCTGGGCAACAGCTGCTAATCATTTATTCAATAAGGCTCTTCTAACTCCACAATAAAAATGGGTCCACTCGTGTCGTTTCAAAGTACATTCACATCTCTATATGGACTTAAAGTTTGGAAACATACGTGATGTCCTACACAAACTGTGTGGTACATGCTCATTGTCCACACACAAGGGAAAGTAAGTTTCAAAGCACAATGAATAGTAGCAAAGTTTGCACTACTCTAGGGAGAACAACATAGTTGACGCAGTTCTGACCAACTTTATGCATAAGTTAAATCACACTAGTTCGTTTACATGGATGGGATCTGATGTAATGTGTGTTCAAACAGGGATAATACAACAGCCTATGCAGTAAGTCCACCAATCATTCATGCTCCATTGTAAGTAAGTATTAGTTGTTCATGGGTACATAATGCTCACCGGAAAGCAAATATTTGCTGGATTAGTTTTCTGTCTAGAAATACGATAGAGGATCCCAGGTAGAGACAATATCATATTTTGAAAAAAGCGCTTTGGCGTAAATATGAAGCTCTTTTTTAATTTTTAGTTGGTTAGAAAAATTAAAACAAATCGTTAAACAAATGTTTCAACCAGTAAGTAAACCGGTGTAGTGACATTTCAATATTCGTAAACATTGGCAAGTTATTTTTAAGCTACTTTGGTTTGTCATCAATTTTGCTTTCATATCTAATTCGTTACACGTTTACGATCATCTCTTGATGCAAGTCCAGAATAAATGCAGCCTCATTTATGCCAATGCCACACGTCATTAATTAATTAGTGGCTCGTCATGTACAGACCAACGGTAAACAACAGTTCATTACTGTTATAAGCGCGCTAATTGAGTCCTCAACGTGACATCTAATCAAGCACCACACAAACCAAACTAATCATCTAGTACAATAAAAACCTACATTGACTTTAGGGTTTCCTTTTTCGAAGGGGATAAAAAAATCATAAATATCCACATAAATGGGGGATTACTCACTAACATTTTCTATCTTCCCATCATATACACGTATTACATTATTTGTGCTCTACCTGTTTTTTTTTTGCACACTATAAATCTGTCTTTTTTTTACAAATAACCTATCAAAATGTGCACAAAATCACCCGCTACCAGATATCAGTGAGTTATCTTACAATTAAAAGAAGGAAAAGTCTTATTATCATTAAACAGTTTCCTTCCATTCCGATTGAGCAGAGCGATGAGGAGGGAAACTGTTGGATTTTACACAGTTATATGCAGATAAGTCATACTAACTAATTTACATAGAGCTATACAAATACCTACACGAGTATTCTTGCTGCAACAACTAGCTGATTCCCAACGATATATCACTATAGAATTACAACCCAAAAATGCCTGACGTACGATCTCCAACATTGACAAATGAAATAAAGGAAGAAATACTTCAAGCAATGTCAAAAAATACTGTGGAACTGCGGGATGAAATACGATCTCTAAATACTAAGATGGACAACACGATGTCTATGATACAAAGCCTGGAAAACGTATGCAGAGGCCTTGATATGAGACTGACAAGAGTAGAGCAAGCAAACACTAAAATGGAAACAACAATCTCAACCATGAAGTCCAGTCACATTGCAACCGAGTCACAAGTTAATGCTATTAAAACTACTATTGTAAATATTAACAAATCTATTGGTACTGAGGTTTATGAACACATAAACAGGTATCAAAGGCGACTAAATGTAATAGTCCGAGGCGTACCAGAGGGACCAAATACTGTCGAGTTTCTTACAAGTCTTCTTAATGTGATCTAGCCTGGAAAATGTCTACCACCATGGAGTCGTCTTGGAGAAGAAACTGCTGACCGAACAAGGCTGATACGACTAAGCATGGAATCTTCTGAAGAAAGACGCACATTACTTGGAAACTGTAGGCGACTCAAAAATTTGGAGCAATTCAAGGGCATCTCAATCCGTAAAGATCTGACAGTCCAGCAGCAAACAGAATTTCAACACATATATTCAACCCGCGCCGCTACACGAGCCAATAAACGGAAAGCCAACTCTGAAGAACGAGAAGAACCCTCACAAAAAAGAATTAGCAATGATCCTGAATCCATGGAATGACTATTTTTAAAATATTTAAAGATTGGTACGTTGAATATCAATACTTTACGCTACAAACTTTTGTCACTCCTAATGTATATAACTGATGTAAATATTAATATAATTTGCCTTAATGAAACTAAAATTAGTGATATGGATTTACTTTTGCTTTCTAACTACTCTATTTTGCGAAAAGACCGAACAGCCAAGGGAGGAGGAGTTGCGATTGTATATGATAGTTCTCTGAGTGCCGAAATTGTGCTACTAAATGTACCATATGATCAAAATTCAAAAGTGGAGTTATTATGTGTTAATTTTCAGCTAAATCAACTCAAATCAATTCTTGTTTGTTCAATATATCGAGCAAAATTTTATTTAACAGAAAGTGACGTTACGTTCCTTGAATCAATAATCCTAGAGCTGAAATCCAAATCAAAGTGGTGGTGTCTATGTGGCGATTTCAATATACATACAGAAGATAAAACAAATCCTGCAGTAAAAAAGTTTCTAACTATGCTAAAACGAAACAATGCCTTCCTTATATCTACCGAAACCACACGTGAGAACGCAATACTGGACTTTTTCATTACCTGTGGCCCTGAGTATATCACAGAATCTGGAACCTTAGACCCTGGTTTATCTGATCACCAAATCAGTTTTGTCGAGTATAAATACCCGCAGAAACCTAAACAATCAAAACTGAAACGAATAAAAAGAAATTACAACTCAATTAACTTTGAACTACTTGGAAAACATGTGTGCAAAACTACATTTACTACTGAAGAAAAAAATCCTGCCAGTAAAATTGCCGCCTTTGTGAACGATCAGTTGCAAATATTCAAATCTATGGCTCCAAAAAGAGAAATTTATTTTTACCCTCGCAAAACGCACATCGGGCTAACAAACACAACAAAGCTAGCAATGAAAATTCGAGATGATATGAGACACAACTGGTTAAAATTTCAAACTGAAAGTAATCGATTGGTATACATAAATTAAAAAAAAATTGTGAAAAAACTGATCAAAAAAGATGCTGCATCCAATATTAATCGCTCCATTGAATCCAGAGGAATATGGAACACTGTTAAATATCTAACAACTAAAGCCGATGTTTCATGCAAGATTAAATTTACAGCAGATGAGTTAAACAACTACTTTGCAAGTGTCACAAAACTTGACAAGTCAGTTTCAACTGTGAAACCGGATTACTTTATAGCTTCAAACTGTACATTCCAGCTGAGAAAAGTATCCCCTATGAACTTGATTGACGCATGGCATTCAATTAAAAATAAATCGAACACAAATGAAGATGCGATGGGTATCTCAAATTTTATGCTCACTTATTCCATTCAATGTCCTACCGTATTTGATGCCTTACTGGATATCATCAACTCAAGTCTACTAACTAAAGTTTTCCCTCCTCAGTGCAAGTCAAGCGTAATTACACCAATACCAAAAATTAAGACACCCATGGTGACATCTGATTTTCGCCCTATTTCCGTGCAAACTAATCTGTCCTAACTGATTGAAAAATGCGTAAAGTACCAGTTGACTGACTACTTCACTGAAAACAAATTATTTACTCCATTGCAGTTTGGTTTTAGGAAAAACTCCTCAACAGAGCATGCTCTCATTGCTATAACTGACTTCATCACAAATAATCTCTCAGATAAAAAAGTTGTGACCGTAGTTCAACTGGATTTGTCAAAAGCATTTGACAAAGTCGATCACCATCTACTACTGCTGAAATTGAAATGGTACGGGGTGGATTGTCAATGGTTTGAATCATATCTGACAAAAAGATCTCATACAACAAGGGTTGGCGAAAGTGAATCTAAAGAAGCGTTTCCCCAAAGTGGAGTCCCCCAAGGTTCAATTCTTGGACCATTGCTGTTCACCATTTTCATAAACGACCTGCCTAATGTTTTGAAATATACCTTTCCAGTCCTTTACGCTGACGACACCCACCTATGTCATGCGAGTTCTATTGGTAATGTTCAGCAAATGTCTTATGAGGTTAATGAAGACCTTAGTGCAATACAAGTATGGATGGACAACAATGGCATGGAACTAAACACAAGAAAGTGTAAAGTGCTCATTATTTACCCAAAAAACCTCAGAGATACCAAATTTGTGCCAGATATTCACATAAATGGATGTAAACTTGACACGTGTGAAAACATCAAGTCCCTTGGACTCATTATTGACAGTAACTGTACTTGGAAACCTCACATTAATGATGTCTGTCGACAAGTTAATTTTAAATTGTACACTTTAAAACAAATTCTATCCTTTTGCTCCTTCAAAAATCGCAAATTGCTTTGCTCCGCACATTGTATCTCTCTTATTCGCTATTGCTCGATCATATGGGGAACTTCAAATAAATCCGAACTCGTAAATATTGACAAATGTGTGCAACGCTGTGCCCGTGCGGTATATAAAAAGTCGAAATTTGAATCAATAAGTGATGAACTAACTTCCCTTGGCTGGTTTGTGTCAGATGAGATGTATAAATATGCTATTTTAATGTTTGTATTTCTTGTACTACATGACATGTGTCCAGATTATTTCTCGAATTATGTCATAACTAAGCAAACGCCCTACTGTACTAAATATCCTAATCATATCACTTTGTCAACTATACTACCTATTCATAAATACAGCTATAATCTAGTTTGTGTAAATGCATGCAAATTTTGGAATAATCTACCGCCGTGTTTGACCAGTGTACACAGCTTACCCATTTTTAAAAAATTGTTAAAAAAATTCATCTTGAATCAGTAATTTTAGTTATTATATTTGTCTTAATGCATATATTATCTTATCAGTGTGTAAACTTACTCAATTATAATTAATTTAATTCTATTTTACCAAAGCTTTCAATTACTTTCTACTTTGTACCGTCAATTGAAAAACCTGTATGTATAGGAAATTGATGATGAATAAATAATAATAATAATAATATACTGCAACCGGAAAAGAGATCTATAAAGCATTTCCCTTACGCCATCCACGGGATTTAAATTGATCATATAGTACATGAATAATACAGTTTTGCATAGAATCCTCCTTCATCTCAATCGCATAAGAATTACTTGCTACATTGAGTCACTTTAGAAAGGAAATTTATGTACAGCAACGATGAGAACGGTTCATTGGATGGAAAAAGCCATATTTAGAATATACCCACTCGACTATGCGATAGGAGGAAAAGACAAAAGTTTCCACTCAACTAATTTCGCAATATTATGACGATTTGTGAGGTACATTTATACACATGGATGTAAGCTACTGCTACTGCTGAGCTAACTGTGAGAGACATTGCATTCCCTTTACTACTACTACTACGCTCTCTTTCCCATTAGTATATGGCTGCAGATGAGACCTTATTGAGCAGATGAAATCGTTTGCACAAAACGCAAACAGAATAACAATGGGCTTTCCCCAATATCCTCATGCTTAGTACCAACTTACTCACTTGCACCCCATAGATATACTGTAAATAATCAAATAGGTCCACCTAGTTGCTTTTGACCATAACCACATACTAGGGGACCACTACGTTTAATCTTTATGGTCGCATTGAGGTTTAGTAATGTAAAATGATGGATACTAATACAAACACTGTGTTAATTTATACTTGGATAGCAATAGTAGGTTTTAAATGGTGAGAAATGGAAAGGATTTACATCTATTTTTCCCGCATATATTCTCAGAGGTGGACGACACGAAAGGAATGGGTCGACAGCTGTCATATCCATACAAAACGGTTCACAACTTGAGTATCACAATTGAAATCGACATATGGCTCGCTCAACTATGTTCAAATAAGACTTGGATGGCCATGTTGACCACAAATGTGAAATCATAGTACACAACGAGTCCACGCTTTGCAATTGCCAGTCAGAACGTGATACAATGTGTGTTCTATTATTGCATTCTCTCTCAGTTGTATATAACATGGAATGAGGATTTTACAAAGCAGGGAAGTTACTGAAATTGTTCGAGAGAAGCAAAGCAAGCAGAGTGAATTAACGTTCATTTTTCAACCAAAATTCTAAGAGCCAACTGCCAAATTAAAATCAATATATAGACAAAGCAGAATTCATTTACATGTTTCGTATGCTCGTATGTTTCATTGTTTTGTATGCTTCAAACCAAAATGAAACTACTACACAATCGAAAACGGGTGAAAATTACTTTTGTGCACGGAGAGTAGCCACTTTATAAAGTGAACTGGGACAAACAAACACATCATTGGATCGTGAACTACAAATGTTATTTACATATGTATGAAACGTAGTGTTTGTGTGGAACGAGAATGCACAAAGGGAGTTTGAAAAGCCATGAGTACACACCTTCCAATAATTCAGTAAATCCTTCCTGGGAATTAAATCCATCTAAAACGATACCTATATGTAGGTTGAGCTAGGAGTTTCCCATCTGGGGAGTTCCCCCCAAATTTTACGGCAAATAAAGGTAAGCAACCATACAGGTTGAGCAAAGATTGCAAAAACGGATGACACTAGGGACACAGTGTACATTGAGTGAGTGGAAGTTGAGAGATCCACTTTACTTTCACTTTCCACTAAGCTCGTTCAATCAGTCTAGACCAAGTATAAGTATAGGCCCAGGGTTTATTTCATTCCCAAATAAATTGCCTTTCTAACTAACCATCCAATGCAACAACACGCCTGCAAATCTAAATCTACTCACTACTCCACCGAATTCAAAAAGATTATTGTGACCCTAAAAAATTCCATCCCCACTGTCCTACCTAAACTGAAATAAACTAATCAGCTACATCGATTTATCGCTACTAAAAGTTCCATCAAAAACGATTTAAGACTTCATTCGCTTTTGATACCACACATTACGCCTTGAAACAATGAATGATACAATTCACAACCATACAAAGAAAGAAAAGATTTCCATTTCAACGAACGAATCAAGTCCCTACCAGTTAAACATTCTACTCGCACATGGATTAAATGTTAACCCGACTAATGTCACATCCAGTAAAGAGCACGCATAAATATACATAAAATGGGGAGCACAGATGCTACTCCCGTTCCAAAATACTTGACTTTCTTACTCTATACATGGGTTTCTACCATAAGGGCTTACAAACCGACCCACTCAGTCAGTCCTCTACTTACTAACTAACTATAAGCATTGGCAAAGGCTACACTTGCCAACTACTATTACATTTCATTGTGGATTCACATAATGGGCTCTTAATGGATTGCTTATGCTTAATATTGCATCCGACTCGTCCTCAAAAAACTTTGAACGCAATGGGAGGCAACTCACTGGCTTTCAAAAGCATGTACAAAACACAACATACAAACTACTACTCGCTCTTTTTCATTCACATTATAGGACTTCGGAGATGCATAGGAATATAGGGTTTCCCTACGATATAAAAGGCTTAGAAGAGTGAGATAGAGAAAAAATGGAAAGATGAATCCCACAACAGAACGCATCTCTCTTTTGATTTGCATCAAAGCAAATGGGAAAGGATACTGCATGTGCTAACATACCAACCACACAGACATTCACCCTTGCTAGTTTTAGCATTACTATACGCTGCCGTCATCATAAATGAAGCGCAAGATGTGTGATTGCATATGCGAGGAAAGTGGAACAGCTTCCGAATGCAATTTGGCAAAATGTTGCTTGAAACTGAACTACATGTATGATCATAACGTAAGTACTTGTAGTAGGATTCGTAGGACTATATACTAGTAGTTGTACTATTTATGTTTCACATGAGAGAAGCAAAAAAATTGGAGTGAACCCCCAAATATTTTATGAGATGTGTGTATCACTATAAAAGTAGATGGAATTACCCAAACCTTGTTACATGAGCAAATCATGTGGACGGGTACTTGACTTAAGTTTTTTTAAGAAAAGAAAAAATATTTTTCAATATATTTCAGCCCTAAATTTAAAGATTACAACATAATCTTGTCAAGTTTCTTTTCTAGTCAATCGGAGAAAAAGTTTTGCCTTTACAATGCTTTCAATGATGCAAGGATGATGACAAAAAGGGTAACAAGAATACAAAATTACAAGTTATCTATTGAGTGGACTGGATTTCGGGGAGAAATAAAACTACAGTATTTTTAGTTAGTGGAGACAGTCAGTTGCGTAAATACTTGAGTTCCGTTATAACTTAAAAAAAGCTTGTTTACAATGCTATTCAAATTTTACAGAAAAATAAAGTGAATGGATAACGACCGAGTTAGTAGGGAAATCACGTGTTAAATTATCTGCTTAGAGAGTAACCAGGTCGTGAAAAGATTTTAAATCTTTAGTTCATGAGAATAGAAAATGGCATTCGGTTGCAAATGTCACACACAATTCCCATGCATACATAAAAGCGAATTTCCATATTCCCTGTTGGATTCTTTTTGCTTACTTCCAGTCATTGTATCAGCTGCGAATAAATAATACATAGATTATTGAGCAAACAAACTCACGGAATCACGGAGATTCTAAAAGTTGTTCCTCAATTTGTCCATCAAAACAATCATCAACGATGAAAATCATGAAAATATAAAAATTATGCTTTGCATGTGCGTATGCTCAACCAACCAATAATTAAATAGGAGTGAGCGAAGGCAGATTGAAATAATATAATGAGCTACTAGTGAATTCAATAGCTAAATACCTCTGAAAAATATATCCAAATATATATTCGCACGATAAAGTGACTGAAGAATAAGCTATAGTTGGTTTTAAATAAAAGTTTTGGAGGGGAGATTGGAGATAATGGAAACCCTCTATAACTTCCATAC
>Ga0210040_10003007_pt1 | contig 23176 bp, 24 predicted proteins | sample CryGeyCG12114_NA_FD_185462 | JGI IMG/M metagenome (GOLD analysis project Ga0210040, IMG submission 185462) | Groundwater microbial communities from aquifer - Crystal Geyser CG19_WC_8/21/14_NA (SPAdes) (version 2) | ecosystem: Environmental > Aquatic > Deep subsurface > Groundwater | place: USA...
CCACACACTAAACGCGGACCCAGTTTGTCTTCCCTAGGAAGAACTTCGTTTCAATTCCAAACAACCGAGCTTCTACATCTATATTATAAAATATAAAATCGCTACGAATATGATCTAGTGCTAAACTACATTCATACTACATTCTGTACAGATTTTGAGCAAAGACATCCACTAGTTTCAAAAATCAAACAAATGAAAATGGTGGAGAAACATGGAGGGAGAAACACCGCAAACATGGTACGTCAAAGCACGCGACACGCGTGGACCATAGCATATACATAGTCATTAGGGAGTTTGCGCTTTTACAAGTCAACTGACAAAACAAATACGAGTCCTATCTCGTTCACGTTAAACAGTCGTAACTTAAAGTGAACAAGATAGGACTCGTATTTGTTTTGTCAGTTGACCTGAGTAAAAGCGCTAACTCCCTATTAACTATTCTGGCAACAACAGAACGTTACAAGTAGAAGTAATATAATGAATCACTTACTTTTCAAACCGTCAATGGCGAATTGAAGCAGTGAACTCTAAACAAGACACAATAGCACACAGCTTGTGCACAACAGAAATGATATTTTATCAATTTTATTAATCACAGTAATATTTCGTACTATTATTTTTTCTTGTACAAAACAATTTGCCGCCTCAGCGATTAGAATTTTATGAGAGGACCACGTTATAATAACATTGGCTACTGATTGGATAATGATGTAACGGTGGGAAATAATTTGAGAAAAGACAATAACAAAGTTTCTTAGCGGCAAATTGTCAGACAGAAGTTGATTTCCTTCCGGATTTTAAGGATTGACATTATTTTTTTTAATTTAAAAAAAGGTAAAGAAAAAAGCAAGTTCACTCAGTGTGTGTTGTGTAGGCAATTGCCACTATGGATTGTTCAATGAACCCAGAGAATGTGGATTTGGACGTAGGAAGGGTGAAAAATTTCAAGACATATTTGGAATTCCAGGAAATGAGAAGAAAACTAAGACCTTTGTTCGAAGTTTTAAATCGAAGCCCAGAAAATGAGTTCGAGAAGAAGTTGCTGTTGACTGAGGGCCATTCTGAAACTCAACCTACGGCATCAGATTTGGAAAATGCGGAGGTAAAACTAAAACTGTTTATTTCATGTGATGTATGTAAATATGAACTAGGACAATAAGGACAATATGAAATAACCATGTGACGCCATTTTTCATTAATTTAATTTAAACTAATCTCATGTATCCCTTAATGGTTAGGCTCTCTACACTGATTTGAAAAACTCGCATGAAGCCAGTATGCACGAGGTTAGTTCCCTGTGGCAAGAGGTACAAAAATCTATTACTGAACTGGAGGAAAATGATGATCCTGGCCTTGGGTACTCTAAAGCCCATCCGTGGATCAGGATTGCAGTGAGAACATTTTCATTCTGTTATATTATTTTGTCATTCTGTCAGATTTTTGACAACCTGACTGACATGACTAATGTTTGCCAACATTTTAACACAAGACTATTCTTTTCTGTTTCTCAGTTAAAAAACTTGAGTGAGCAGTGCAGAAACCTAAGAAAGGAGAAGCAAAAGAAAGTGGAAACATTTATTTTAGAGTTGCGACATGAAATTAGGGATATCTGGGACCAATGCATGCTCAGTGAAGAAGACAGAGAAACTTTTGATGAATACCAAAGTTCCGTATTTTCTGAAGAAACACTTGAAACTCATAAACGAGAGTTGCAAAAATGGAAATTATATTTACAAAAGACCCAAATTGTTGTCGAAAAGGTGGGATAAGATTTTAAATTGTAAAAATATAATTAAAAGTTTGTGTTCATTTTATGTACCAAATGCAATTTAATAGATGATTTGGAAACTAATGCACTTTTGTGTTTTTTAGGTGAAAAAACGGAAAGAAATGTGGGAAAAATTGCAAGAGCTGGAAGCAAGAGCAGATGATCCTAATAGATTTATTAACAGGTACTATTTTTTCTCTTTCCATAGCTATATATACTGAGGTAACCTGCCATTATGTAGCTAACAGAGAAATTGTAAAGTTGTTCACTTACTTTCACGATTGCTATTTTTTTAGAGGTGGGGCACTGTTGAAAGACCAAAATATGCACAACTATATCACCAAGAATTTGCCTAAACTGGAAGCTGAGTTACTCAAATTAGACAATTTGTTCGAAAAAGAGCATGGAAAAAGGATAAAAATTCATGGAAAAACTATTCAATCAATAATAGAAGACAGTAGAGCCGAAGCTAAAGAAAAAAGAAGTGCTAAAATAAAAGCCAAAGTAAATTCCAAATTTATGTAGCAAATTATTTCGCTACTAATGTGCTCATAGTAAGCTCACTAAATAGCTGTTTTTTATTGAAAATAGAAGACACTACTGACTCCAATGAATACAAATGCCCAACGACTAACAGAAAAAAGAAAAGCAGCAATTGCAGGAGCAGCTGGTACACCGGGAATCAAAAGGTCCAAACCAGACAACAGATGATTTCTTCATTCATATGGTTCGAATTTTTCGTTTAAAACAATAATAATGAAAAGCATTTGCATTATGAGCAATAGGTTTGAAATTTGTATGTGAACTAATCATTATTATGCACTTTAAAAGACAATTTTAAAATTATTCTATAGTGTACATGCTTGGGAATTCATTAGCAGTTAGTTTCGTTTAGTATACTCAACGAATTGACGGATTTTGTAATTTAATCCAAACATTTTTTTACTTATTAATAGTCAACATTTTATTTTATTGCTTTTTCACGTCAATGATATATTTAGTCACTACCTTTTTTATCATTAGATTTTGCTTCAGTGCAAATATTTGTACATATTCATGCATAGAATTTTATAAAATTTAACAAAAACAAAAATACAAACTGTTTTTAAATTTTATTCCGTCACCAAAATAAAAAATATTCCTTGAATTGCATTTGCTTTGTTTGTATAATAAATTAATGACACAATTAGACTGGTTAAAAAATGTACACTAGTTAATCATCATCACCATCTTTGTCATCCATGTCTGGGAACACATACCGATCAATTAAATTTGGTACTCGGTTTCCCAAATAGCCTCCAAATGATTGTAGCAAGTTTCCCCCGACTCGTGTGAAAGGATTACCCTAGATGGTGCATCACATTTTAATAAAAATCAGAAGTTGTTTTCAAAATTAGTAACTTCGTCGTATCAAAAATCATTCATAAGTTACTACCAACGAGTCCGCCTCCAAGTCCTAATTGATTTCCATATCCAAAACCAAAGCTTGACCCTAGTCCCGATCCAGAATAGTAAGAGGCATACGGGGATGCATAAGAATACGGCCTGGAATGATTTGTGCATTGCCGTATTATATTCAATCAAATCATATTTTGCAGTGAACATAAAGACTATAAGGAATAGTGAAAACAACTTTTTTATTGATTGAATAACAGAGAAATGAAGATTTAGAGGATTCACAATGTACATTTTAAGCTGTATGCAACAATATAGCGTTATGTGCACATGGTATAGCAACTACAGAGCATAACTTACCAATTTTTTAGGATTTCATAAAAAACCCTTATGAATTAATTGGAAATTGTTGCCTTTAATAGTAATATCTAACTAAAAGTACTTCAATACTTCAATCTATGTTACACTCACGTAGTCACACATTGTAATTGTATCTGCAATGACTGTTGAAATTTGGTGTAAAAGTGTAATGAAGCAAAGTGAATGGAAGAAAACAAGTTTTTAAAGATCTCAGGAAGTCATTCATCATTGTCAAATGCCCAAATATTGAATCCTATGTGGGATCAAAACTTACATCAATTGACCTTGCATTTGCAAATTGAATCCCCCTAAACCTTGTCCCTGCATGATGAATGGATTGTGAATCTGCTGATACTGGCCTTGTCCAGCAAACGATGATTGGTGCTCACTGTGGTGGGTCAGTTTATGTAGAAATCTATTCAGTTTGCTACGTAACCCATGTTTTCTGTTCCTTTTATAATATAACCCATATTTCACCCATGAAAAATGTATTGAAAACTTTAGTTTCGTTTTCAGTCACGCTTAATATGTAGGTTATAGATTATCTGTTAAAATTTAACATTTTCTACAAGTTCATATTAGTTTATTTTTATCATATCTTTATGCTAGCTGCAGGCATGAATATTTACGCATCTACAAACTGACATTTGTATATTGTACAGTTTAAAATTAAAATGACGTATTTTTAACTTACGAATAAAGTCCGCCATAGCCACCAAATCCACCTATTCCTCCAATACCGCCCAAACCACCTCCGAGGCCGCCTAAACCATAGCCACCGATGCCACCTCCGTATCCTCCGTAGCCGCTTAATCCTCCTCCATATCCACCAATGCCGCCCAACCCTCCGTATCCCCCAATACCACTTCCGAGACCGCCTAATCCATAGCCTCCAATGCCGCCGATTCCACCTCCGTAGCTACCAATACCGCCCAATCCCCCGTAACCACCAATACCGCCTAATGCTCCTCCATATCCTCCAATGCCACCAATTCCACCTCCGTATCCGCCTATACCACCTAATCCTCCTCCGTATCCGCCTATACCACCTAATCCTCCTCCGTATCCTCCAATGCCACCAATTCCACCTCCGTATCCGCCAAGACCGCCTAATCCATAGCCTCCAATACCTCCTAACCCTCCTCCGTATCCCCCGTAACCACCAATTCCACCCAGGCCCAATCCTAAAGCGCCAAGTTGATTATATCCGCCGAGTCCAGGGTATGCTTGCAGAGTACTCAATCCTCCAATTCCTCCCAGCCCATATAGTTGACTTGAGCCCAAGGAATTAATACCGCTGTATCCATATCTGCTGGAATACGAATTTAAACCTCCATACGCATACGGATTAGAATAAATATTGAACCCAAATGTTCCCCCATGTTGTAAATCTTCGGTGGGTCCACCCCTTTTTTCAGCCACTGGGGGTTCTGGCTCTCGATCATCATCATCAAAAAGATTAGTGTATCTTTTACGGAAAGATGCAGAATGAACGGAACATACTAGTGAGACTACTAGACATACAGCGGCGATGCACTGGAAGAAAAAAAATTTATTTTCATAGTTCTCCAACTTAAACATAAAAAAAGGATTGTCAACCAAAAAATATTACTTGAAAAGTGGATTGTCTCGCCATGGAACTAGTATACAATAGCTCACTTCAATTTTGACTTCACCGTCGTGACACAAAAACAATGAGGAGACCATGTACAGTCTCCTATCTATTTATATTTAACACTTACGCTCATTAGCAGTGCAAATAGTGTACCATTCTTAAATTAAGTCTTGCCTGAGCATTTTATTTTACAGTCATGTTATGTCATTCAATTTCGTTAAATGAGTTAGATAGCTTTAATGCAAACATATTTACACGTAAAGTAGCAATTACGCTTAGGAATGATGATGAATTCTTGATTTTTTTCATTGACAATTTTAGAAAAGTAGGAAGGACGCTGCTCGGTTTTACAAGTTAATGTCAATGTGTACCATAGGAAGTTTATAATTAGATGCAACGTGAGCCGTAGTTAAAAGCTATAAGGTAATGCTTGTGGCTTTTAGTTAATTATTACTAAAATTGACTTGACTCACGCTTACTCATGTCTTTGAAATGTTTACAACCTGCAATAATAGTATTGTACAGTTCTCACCTTTATGTTGTTTCAGAAAGTGATAACCTGAGGGATCATGTGTGTGTCATATGCATGAAATTCACATCACATAATATAGTGATATTAAGATGTTTCTTGTTTTGAGTATACTGCGGATATCGTTCACCCCGCTTTTTAATCTAAAGTGCGCATTTTTCTTCGTTGAGAAAGGTTCTTGGCACCATAAATGCAAATTGATACAATTTTAATGAGTGTGGACCGCCTTGAATTAAAACTAGAATTAAGAATTCGTGGAATAGGTGTAATAATCTATGCAAATAATAATAAACTTGAACATACGTCGTTCTGCTCAAATCACATGCATGTGCTCAAAATTGTGTTTGACGTCGTTATACGCTTTTCTTAATGAATACGACATAGTAATGTACTATTTATGGTGCCCTTGCTTTGATGAATATAACGTTGTCAGAAAATTCAACATTGTGTATGCTAGCAATTAGCTCCTAAGTTTCCCAGGTTCATGACTAGACTTTGCCATTTTTCAGGATTACGAGTACAGAAATATTTACATAAATTGTGATTATCATTTGTTACGAGGATTTTCTTGATGGAGCCCGGAAGGTCATAGTGTTACAAAGTGCATAGTGGTATGCATGAATGGGAATATAATTGGGGTCAAATGATTCATCATGCACCGTTCGTAAAACAGCTGAAGTTTTATTATACTGCTTGAACATTTGAACGCATAAAAAACTCGAAAATATTAATTGTTAAAGTTATATCACATGACCATGATTTTCCACTAGCAGATAAATACGACTGACTTGAATTTCACAAAGTTTCATGTCAAACCATTGCTTCTGAGAAAAGTAAAAGTTATCCGGCTAAATTCAACAGGGATTCCGTTTTAAAATTTAGCCATCATTGCCTTTAATCAGGATTTACAAATGGTTTAAGACGTCAACTCTGAAAAATGGTCACCAACATTCAACAGCAGTAGTAAATCATAGTTTGCGATGAGGTTTGCTTTCAAAGACGTGATAACTACAATAATAGATGAAATAAGTAGTTTTAAGTAACTAGATTTTAAATTTCATTGTCTTGCGTGGATTCCAAATAGGTTTGAAGAAATTCAACTATAGTATCGGTATCCCATTTACTGATTGATAGTGTTTCAGCAGTGGTCCCATCGGCTTCTATTAATTTGATTTGAGGCATTTGCCCTCCTACGTATTTTACTTGAAGATTAGGAAACTTCCCCGGTCGGTCGCTTTTCACGAAAGCTGAAATACAAATGATTGAGTAATGTATCATCGGTGCACAGGCTTTTATTTTTTAACAGACCAGAGTTTATTTGTTTAGTGTTTCATACCATGGACCTGCGGGAAGCTACCCAATTTTCATCCACATACTTCAAGCCTAGCTTTTGGATATTTCTTAACAGTCTTGTTAGTTTCCTCCGAATCCAGTTTTTGACAGCATTTTTGACAGTCATCGCTACAAATCATTACAATAGTCATTAATTAACAATCAATGCCTAAAACTGTTGTTAAAAATATTTTCATACATTAACGTGGACAAGTCATATTTCCCCAACATATCACAGGAAGAACATGCTAGGTTAGCGGAATTAAATCCAAGTTTTTGACATTCTTCAACAGACAGTTCACTTTTAACATAGTTGACCTAAAATAAAACGATCATTCCAATGGGTTAAATTAAAACTTGAGCAAAATTAAAATGCTTCCATTATATAGCTTGAAATCTAATACCCACCATCAAATAGAGAATGGTAACACTCAGCAAAATGGAAGTGCTTAAGCCTTCCATAGTTATAAAAATATTGCCACTATCGGTATAAAATTATCTATTTTGACACACGCTCAAAAATTAAAAGTTTTTCCATGAACAAAATGGCAAGTGTCAAAATTTTGCTGCCAGCCAATATTGTATTCTCCCACTGCAGCACGTTCCCTTTTGCTATACGCTAGCATTTACTTGCACTATGGCATACAAATTCCACCTATTCAATTTTCATCGTAACTTTGCTATCATCCCTTTTCCTTTGTTATGGAAAAATTCGGCCATATTGAGTCTAAAAATGGGGTCCGCGTTTTCTCAACCAAGCTATAATATTCTCGACCAATGAAAATCCTTGTAATGGTTCCAACCAACCAATTAAAATTTAGGAACACGAACATAATTTGCTATTTGGCATCAAAGCTCAGCAATACAATATCGCTGAATAATACAGATAATTTGGTTTCGTACGGGATTTATGAAGTCGCCTAAATTAAGCAGTATAGATAGGATTGGATTTAATTGTACGCAATTTCTTATTTCTTAAAAACGTTGTATTTATATCCAAGGTTTACAAAATCAGAGGATTCATTTGTTCTATGATTAAATTATAGAGACTAGTACTATTTGGTGTCACAAAGCAGAGCAACTCCACGGATGACCCAATGATCAGCTGGCTTCACACTCCTCAGCCAAACGGGTGTGATGAAATTCAAAAGAGTTCGACCCGGTTTTTTGTATACTGGGCACTGTTGAAGAATTATCATTGCAAATTACTATCAATACAAAAATTAATAAAATAATTGCAAAACGTTTATCAATAGTTCTTATACCTCATATAAAGCCGATTCTTTGGGTTTGACATTGTCCGTTGCAAAAATGTGAACCACGGGCATAGGGGCGTACAAAACTTTGGGTGAGGATTCAACAATCTTTGACTGGTTCTTATCCCATCCTGCACCTTCCATGAACAAACCGTAGACGTAAACTCCCTCCTGTGGTGATGCTCCACCAACTTCTTCTTTAGTTTGTTTCAGAACGTCGTTGTGAACGGCCACAGAGTCAAGTGCCCAACCCTTATGGGCTCGAGTCACTTCTTGTCTCATAGCAGTCAAAAACCCTTGAGCATTGAAAAATCCAGTCATCCAAAACGATGAGGGACGTCCTTTGTTAATCCATTTAGAGAATTGATTATTTCGCTCTAATAGGTCAGTAAACCAAAATCCAAGAGTTGCTGATTGCCAAGAAATTTTACGCCAATTCATTGGCACTTTGGCATCGTACATTTGATCCAAGGCATCCCTTAAACTCTAAAAAATTGGTCCATGTTAGTATTTAAGATGCAAATAGTCGTAATTTTTTTTAGTATTTCTCACCTCGTTCATAATAATGGTTCCATCAATAGCCAACTTCAAATCTGTTAGAGTGCTCCTCACAGTTTTTAGCACACGTTGCATTCTATCCAGTTCTTGACGCAAGAATGTATTCATGGGAGTTAAGCCACCCATTTCGGCAATCCTATAGTTCAGTTTCACAAGCTTGATCAAACTGAGTCCACAAATGGAAAATTTAGCATTCATTGAAAATGGGAGTCAATTTTTTACCTTTCTTTTATTCTATGAGGAACATAATTTGGAGGAAGTTTATCCAACAATTCTGCCGCTAATCGGTACACAACAGCTTCTCGTGTCTCCCCACTACCTCCAGAAGAATCTTTGGGCTGAATACTGAGAATAGTATCCAACATATCTCTCGCAGTATTGCTTTGATACCTGCAAGAAGTGGAGACGAAAAAATGAGAATTTTTTTTAAACTGACAATCCTAGTTCACAAACAAATGACCATATTCCTTACGTAATTCCAGCATTTGCATGGAGCCCATACACATTAGGACTTTCATTTGTGGGCAAATCATCAATAAACTTGAGATAATCATCCACATTTCTAAACTTGGGATTCATATATCCGTCACTGAAAGCGAATCCTTCCTGGACCATGGCTTCAGACAGCCACATTTTTGAAAACGTGAGCAGCAACCGCTTGTCATAATCATCTGTAACTCTGCCTCCATAATGCACTTCTCCCACCATATATCTAACAGTGACCCAAGAAACCCCTTTCTTGGTATCCATTTCATCCAAATGATTTTGAAAGAATTGCACACAAGCAGCCCAATCTGCCCAGTTAAATTCGTATGGGATATTCCATCCAAGCGGCCCAAATTTCCGTCGTTCTTGAACGACAGAATGGAGAAACGAAATAGCATACAGCATGGGTCGCCATTGGTATGCATTCGTGTAGTCTAAAGTATCTGGTGGTAGAGAAGAATACGTTCGTTTTAATCCAGCTTTGATTCCTTGGGGAGGATCGTTTGTAAACTTGATGCAGATTTGCAAGAGCGATATGGAAAACTTCGGATGAACTTCAGTAGTCAGCCAAAGTCGGAAATTATTGTGCAAATGATGGCTATCGATAATAGTTTCCCTTAGCTCTGACATGAAATCCAGACATAAATGACAATTTTGGAGCATGACCCAACCCCCATCTTTCATAAATACTGCAAGTAATGCACGAGCATGAACTTCTTGCCCTTGTCCCATAGAAATGGCTCGACATTGAGTTCGGAATCTTTTGGCCAAAGCTTCAATTTGGGGAGTAGGGTCAGAACCCATGGATAAGAGACAACACAAAGGGGTTTTTGGACGAGATTCTAAAAACATTTTTTCCAAATTTAGGATCACAGGAGATGCAAATCTTTTGCCACAGGAGTCAGAAATGTATTTGCTAGCTTGGTAAATCACACGGTCAGGACACCAAGAACGGACCAAAAGTAATCTTTTGAATGTGTCTAATTGATTATATCCATCCGGAATTGGTTCATCTTCAGGGGCATCTGAATCGAACCATCGTTTCCAATATCTTTCTGATCGGACCACTTGAGTCAGAATATTTTGAAATTGAGGTAATTTTGATAACTCTACCAAATTCAACCAAGTAGAGTCCGTAATCCACGAAGCATTTGGTTTGGGTGCGACGGCATTCAAATCAAGGGCAGCGCCCCCTTTGATAAAAGTTTGAAATTCAATGTGCTTAACAGCCCCTTTGTTGACATCCACTTTCAAAGCCAAGAGCAATGCAAATACAAATTTATGTTCTTCATAAAGTCCACGACTCGTGTAACGAAATGCTTCGAAAGTTAGGTAATCAATTATATTGGCAATCCTTTTGGTCGTATGGGGAGATTTTTCTGATCGAAGCATTGATAAATCAAAAACTTCCAGAAACTGATTCAAAGACGTTTGATACATACAATTCACCATTGTCAAGTCACAAATAAGAAAATACAAAATGTATCCACGTGTTGCAATGGTTCGGAACTCTTCTCTGGCAGCATTGATCTTCTTTTCAGTCTCAGCAGCCACAAAAAGTTTTTCTTTTACGTCCGATGCAGTAGTTTTTGTTGTGTTTAAGACTTCAACCAAACTTTCATCGTCTAACAATGATCCTTGGATGGAACTCAATTTGCTAAGCAAATTTTCTTCTAGCTCCTGCATTTTTCGCTTGTTATGGGTAACGCCCTCTATGAGTGCAACTCGTTCGGCTTCCAATTCTTCCTTCTCTGTTTTGATTACACGGCCTAAAAGCTGATCTTCTAACCCTTTCATGGTTACGGTAAAATCTATAATAGAAGTTCTTGCCGATATTTCAGGGGTGTAAGATGGATTCGGCAGTTTTGTGGTGATGTACAATTGGAAACCAGGAGCCACTTCTACTTCTGCATCTCCCAGTTTCACTTTCTGCAGTGTTCCTGCTTTTATGAAATTTTTCTCCAGTACGTTTGTCAAAACCTTATACAAAATTAAAAAATAAGAATAAATTTTTTCATAAATTCGAGGAAATGATTACAAAGAATTCTTACAGGGTCTAAATCTTCCCCAACGTCTTCTAACAACATTGGTTTTCCTTGAGACAAACAAGATTCCAAGATATTTCTGAAATACTTGTGTGATTGAGTAGTAATCTGCAAATCAGTATTAGCAAATTAGCATTAGGCTTTATTAATATAAATACTCAAAACACATTCCAGTTTATGCATTTTTTAAAGTACAAAGGAAGGGTACCTTTATATCATTAGCTTTCTCCAAATTCTTAATCCAAGCTTTTCCCTGAATCTGAGGATCAATCATAAGCGGATATCTAGCAGCTTTGGTAACAATTATACCATTTTGAATACTCAACTCATCACTAGGTAGTCCAAAAAGATTCCATTCTCCAATCTATAATAAGTTTACAAAGTAATTTACCGTCTTTGCCTTCTGCGCGATCTAAATACAAAAATTATTTCCCTAAAATGTCTATGCATTTACCGTATGAGGCTCGACCAACATAGAGATGAAATTCAAATTCAAAGAAGAAGGAATTCTTCTTTTTTTCAACTCGGATCTCCAACTGTCAATAAGTACACCCCTGTATTCTTGATTAAATGGTCCCGTATACGACAAAAATCCAGCCAAAAGTAGCACATCTCCAGTCAAACGAATAATCTGAGATTTGAATCCTTTAGATTGGTCGGTCCATCGCTCCCTTTCTCCAGCCAATCCATTGATCAAATCCGAAGCCAAGTTCATCTTCCGTTTGCACCTATTGGCATCATCCAGCAAAATTTGTCTTTTTGCCATTGCCGTATCATAAATTTTTTGAACTTCTTGCAAACTCTCTTCCTTTTCCGCCAATGTAACTTGTGCACCCGCTAATCGTTTATTAGCTCTCATGAGTTTTCCTTCACTCAACGCCAAATTCATTTTGAGCGGGAGTACTTCTTTATTTACCCCGTAGTAAATGCAAAGGGCTCTGGACCATGAAAGTAGACCGGCTACATTACCACAAACTTTCACCGCATTATCCTTGGTATAATCTTCCATGAGCATGATGGGATCCATAAGTTCCACCATTTCTCCATTAATAGTATCTAACGGAAACTTTTGCAACATTTCCAAGAACTTAATATTATTCAAAAGTTTCATAGCTTCTCCCCATGAAGGTTTTGGACATTTCCTTTCGGGATCAACCGTGTAAGCATCTTGTTTCCGGTAATGCAATATTAGAATACAGTCCATAATCCTCATAATCAAATGTGGAGGTTTTCCCAATTTTTTCACAGTGGAAATATCAGAAGGTTGAATAACTTTCAAAGCCTCTTCTGCCTCTTGTAAAGCCGGCTTGGCTGCTGCCAATTGCTCTTCGGCTCGACCTTTTTCTGTAGAAATAACTTTTACGAGCTCTTCAGCACTATCTTTGACTCGCTTAACTTCGTCTTTCACTTTTTGGGCAGATTCTTGAACTATAGTTACATCAGAAAGCACTGCCTCTGCTTCTGCTGAGGCTACGGCTAAATGCTTTTCCATCACTTCGAGTTCTTTGCTAAGGATTGCTACTTGAGATCCCGCATCTTGAAGTTTCAATAGACCAGAATCCATCCGTTTGGACAATTGCTCAAAATGCTTCCGTTTATCACGATATATTGATTTGTACCCAGAAAGGAAGGACAAGAATGATTTGGGGGTCACATGGGTTTGTCGACGGAATCGGTCGAAGTATTCAACACAGATTCCAGCCACTTGATCATGGATATTCCCCATGAGTTCTATCAGTTGGCCTTTCACTTCCCCGGGACACACTATAGGGAATGGAGCTATAAAATGTTTAGATACAGCAATTAGCGCCTCTCGTGGCCAGCTCGAAAACCAATCTATTGTACATCCTGATACAATCCCTGGGAATTTCAGCGCTCGGGTTCGGAATTTTTCTCCCACCTTGGAAGAAAGCAGGAATTTTCGTCGTATTAAAAACAGTACACTACATAATAAATGCATTTCAACTTTTTGGTGACAAAAGTTAATACCGGAGAGAAACACAGAACAACATGTAGATTCCTTCTAACTCTGCTAATAAAGTAGTCATACAAATTGTCACTAGTAGGCGCTCGTTTAGGGAAATCTTTTTTCATCGGCATGATCAAATCATTCACAATTTCGTCCACATCTTCCCTCGATAAAAGGTTAGCTACTTCTCCAGAACTGAGGACATTGTTCATGTATTCTAAAAATCCTTCTTCTTTGATATCATTGTCAGTGAAAATGAAGGATACACCTTGACCCTTCTGCCCGGCAATTTTGTACAAATGCTTCAGATCCTCCATAAGATTGGAAGTGCTGTATACTCTGGTCAGTATTATTTGGAATGTTTCGTAACCTCCAAGGAAAGACGCCAATTTAGTCAAAGATTGTTTTCCACTTCCTCCGACTCCTACTAACATGGCACAACCCCGGTCTGTCCGGATTATACGACTAATACGCAAAATGTGTAAGACGGCGTCTCGGAAAAACACAATATCCATTTTCGCCCCGCGGACTACTTCATTGTATTGCTCCATAAATTGAGCCAAACGGTCTTTTACGGATTCAAAACTGTGGAACAATGAAAAAATAGTATTGTGTGATGCATATTATAATGAGCGCTGAGAAAGTTACTTTTCAATTTCAATATGCATTATTCTGTTTACCTAATGACAGGTTCATACACATTTGGATAATCTGGTACGTCATCTTCATCAGTCATCCCAGACTCTATCATATCCTCAGGATCTTTCATAAAATTGACAAACAATGGCTCTTGGGGTAAAATCTGTTCGTAGTCTTCTCCCAAATCTTCGTACACACAAAGATGAAGTTGCCGTTCAAACCATGCTTTGTCAGTTGTATTCACAAATCTATTTTTTTAAATTACAACAAATTAGTAATATCTTGAATGCAACTAGCAGTGAAATATCGCTGCGGATATACACATTACCTGTCGGATATAACCCGTGTGCATTCATGTTTCCATAAAGCCATAATGGTTTTAATATTATCACATTCTTGTTTCCTCACTCGCAACATGCCTTCCCATATTCGGCTCAAGTCTCGCAAATTAAAGATACTGTGAAGAACAATCAACGGAATAAAATATAATCAATAGAGCTTGAAAAGCTCTGTTAAAACAATCTAAATACAAACAAAACATACTAATGAAATTTGGCAGGTGTGGGCAACATTTTGACTTTAGTAGCACTCCATAAAGTCCTAGTCAACGGAATTAAATTGGGAATCAGGGAGACAATATCTTCTGAAAATCTTGCAGGACTAAAATAGCCAGAACCAATCACACTGAAAATTTTATCCATGGATGCTGTAGACGGTAGAGCGCAATTGAAAACACAAAATTGTCGTTTCAATCGATTTGGGATATCATTTCTTCCTCCGCCAGGATGAATCATTGCAGCAATAAATTGGACATCCAAAATATTCATAAATTCTCCCGGCTTATCCAGAGAATAAAATCCCTTCATTTCAATCAACTGACGGACAATCTCATTTGTAATCTGATCACCCCATTCATTAATTTGAGGCATATTGATATCATCAATGAAAATTGTCATTTTCCTTCCTCTCGGAGGACCATAAGTAGTCCCCATTCGCTTATCAACATAACCTTCAATGGTGCGTTGGAACAAATTAGGAGTGGTAGCAGAGGAGAAGTTAACCATTTTGCTAATCTGCAAATCTGGGTTGTACTCATTCAAGTACTTGAGGATCATCACCGTTTTGGCAGTTCCTTGCTCCCCAATGAGCAATACACCTTTTTCCTGTTTGGCGATAATCTGAATCAAGTAATTTGTTCGCACATTGTCCACATTAGGTACCAAGATGGAGGCGAATTCGGGAACTGAATCTTGTGGGAAGATATATTCTTCCACGTGTTGAGACCAATGCTCCCAGTTCCCACTTGGTCCCACTGTGTATTCAAAAATGTTTTCGCCAAAGTTCGTTTTTGGCCAGGAAAGTCCACTTTCATGCGACTTGACGAAATCTTGCATTTTTTCTCGATCTTCGTGTTCCAGTAAGGAACCTACACTCCACATTAAAGCGAATAAAAACATGTTTTCCAGATGTGCATTGCTCAATTGTTTTGGGGCTTCTACAGTTTTCATTCCGGTGGCAGCTCCAGTAGGATTTGCAGCCATTGTGTCTCTTGATGGTAAAAGACCCATTAACACGTCAGTAGCTTGACGAACATATAATGCTTCAGGGATAAACATTTTGGGAGTGGTATTGATTTTAAGAAAAGTGACCAAATCGGAGAAGATTTTGCTGAATAATGAACCAAATACTTCAGATTCTTGTTTGGGTCTTTTCAGGAGCCAGCTTTGAACTATAGGATTCCATGGTAGGACTGATGCATTCATGAAAACCATCCCAAGGCGGGAAATGGTAGCTGGAGATGCATTATCTACATTGTCGGGCTCAAATACTAGTTTGCAATTAGATGCCATTGTAATACGATCCCCGTTGGCCAAAGTTAGGATTTTGGAGTCGTCCAGGACAGAATTAAGATTTTCAATCCAGATGGCATCGACCTGACATGTTGGCAACAATGATTGAAAAAGTTTGCCAAAAATAGTCTTTTATATGCAATGCGGAATCATATTTTTTAATTACAGGTCCATCAAGCACAATCCAAAGGTTTTCCGTTTTCTTCACTTTCAAAGCTTTACGCCAAATTGTGGAGAAAATTCCATCAGTCCAATCATTTGTGGCAACATCAAGTCGACCAAACATTTGTGATGCGGTGATAGCTTTAGGATTCATACGAATTTCTTTGTGTGGGAAACCAATAGCAGTCAATGATTTCATGAGGGTGCCCATCATTTGGGATTTACCAGATCCAGTTGGCTATTCAAAATGCATGAATAATGCAACAAATTCACACTATACAGTAAAATCTAAAAGTGATTGAATTTTGCTCGTCAAAGTACCCCTAAAGCCATGAATCCATGCCGAACCAAAGAAGTTTCATAAAACTGAATCAATTTGAGATTCCAGAACGGATGATTTATCAACTGGGCTTTAGCGACTTCGTCAGAAACTGCTTTCAGTAAATTGTCATGAATCACACTGTCTAATACAACCCCTGGGAACAAATCTTTGATCAACGAAAGAAATAAGCCTTCATCTTCATCCACCAGTTTGGACAGATTCATGTCCCTCAAAACACTCATAACAACAGTCTCTTCGGCATCATTTGGACGGGATCTTTTTTGAAAGCCCAAAGTACGGAGTACAGACAAAATGTTCCGTAGCCCAAAATCATAATGGACTTGTTTACTGAGTTGCTCTTCACATAGACGGTACAGCATGAAAAACTTGCGAGCAAGTATTATGTTTTCTAGAAAGCCGCATGATGCCAGTCTGACTCGAATGATAATTTGCTTATCAGGCACAATCATAGCAATAGAGCGGAACTGCACTTTCAAGTTTTCAGGCAACTCTTGACGACCTGTTCAATGGAAATAATTTTAGCTTTGTAACGACTACTCAATATGAAAGGAGAAACATTATAGTTGATTTCAGAAAAAAATGGAATTTTTTTTTCGGTAGGTTATTTGGCATTGGTTGTTTCGTTGTCAACAAAATATAAACAAATAATTTTTTCAAATAATTTTTTTAAACTGAGAAAATCAGCAATGAATTATTGTTGCCACAACATTTTACAGATTTAGTGATTTACTTGGTATAAATCGACCATTTGTCAGGGATAGCCAAATAACATGGGGCAACTTTTTTTTACTCTGAAATGAACTATAATGCATTAGGTGACACATAGTAATCATTTGTCTTGTAGTGTTGATAAATAACCTGCGTAGCCAGGATTCATTGTAATGCTGTAAAAAAAGAGTTATTATAGCATAACAGAAACAAAAAATGTTGAGAATAAGAAAAGTGGGGGTGATAAAAAATTTTATAATTCTTACATGATTCCCACTTCAGGATTTAAATCCACAACATCTCCATCACTGAATACAAATGATTCTTTCTTCTCTTTACGTGCCTGAAGGATAATGTGAATTTGTTGAGCAGCTACACTCAACACAGGCAAATCAATTCGATTAAACTCGTCAAAACAGCCCCATGAGCCTGATTGAGCAAGCCCTTTGTAAATTCGGCCTAAGCCACGGAAATCCATTTGATCGGAGCAGTTGAAAACTACACAGTATTTTCCGAGTGCTTTGGCCATATCTTTTGTGGTCTCCGTTTTTCCTGATTATAAAATTTCGTATTTAGACAAAAGTTAATACACTCAATCACTCAATTAAAAATTTATCAAGGGAATTTATCAAGTTTGGATTTTTACCTGTTCCAGCGGGACCAGCAGGATTTGCACCGAGATTACAACCTATGCATTTTATTTTGGGGAGGAATGAAAAAATAAGTTAACGCATCTTTTAAAATATTAAGATGGAAAAACAAAAGTTTGACCTACCAATAGCTTGAGCAATAGTAATGTAGCATCGATCAGTCAATGGTGTAATTACAAGACGTTCAGTAGCTACAGGTTAGTTATAATTTTTTAGTTAGAACGCCAATGTTTTCAAAATTTACTCGTGAATATTTAGATTTTGCATATCATACCTCCCAAAAATTCATTTTGATAGCAGAATTCTACATTGGTAATCTTGCACAAACATTTATCTTGCTCAAAACTGAAATAGAACCTAGATTGTTTCAGCCATTCAAAATCCATTACTGATTTCACATTAGATTTGAACAAATCTTCAAAAATATCTCTCTGGTGGACATGAATTGTAATTAAACACTCGAATTTCACACGATCGTATTTGCTTAGATCCCGAGCAGTTTGCGAGATTAAAACGTTCAACAATTGAATGAATCTTTCATTTGTTGCTCGCATTATCTTTTTATCCCTTTTTGCAGATCCCAATGCAACTTCTGCATCACGTGTCCACAACATTTGTATTCCCAAAAGACCCACTTGGGCCACATAATTGTTTAGAAATTCCAAAAGTTCAAAATCTGTGGCACTCAAAGCATAGGCAGCGTCCAAAATTATAGAATGTAAAGCTTTTCTTTGTTCTGCTAACAGAGATTCCAGCCTGTGTCATGCACAAGAAGAAGTATGCAAATTCAATTTAGGGAGTTTTTATTTGGATTAATAGAGGGAACTCAAATTGGAGGAGCAACAGTTTTTGCTAACTTTATTAAAATTTTACTGATTTAAGCTTTTATAAGGTTAAAGTAAATACTAAATTTACATACCAAATTTCTACGTTTCCTTCAGCCATCACAGTCTGTTCCAATGGAATTTTCTCCCCTTCTTTTGAAATCACACCCAACATTAAATTATAATCTTTGGCATGAAACTCAATTTCATTAATGTTCTCAAACACTGATAGCAAATGTGGCTGAATAGTATGAGAATCAGAAGCTTGTCCCAAAATCTCCAACAAAACTGGATCCGAAACGAAGAAAAATCGAGGGAAAATTTTTCTCTTGGATTCCAAATATCCACTCAAAGACTTTTGACACAATTCCAACTGCTCCAGTAAATAAGGCAAAGATTTAGCCATAGTCTCATCTCCGACACAGCATGGAATAACCAACGGATTTTGTTTCGCTCTCGTCATGATTTTGAACCACGTGCCATCAATGTTCAAAAAGCGCATGGCTTCTTGAGGCATTTGTCGAGCGATATCGCCTCCAACAAATACAGCTTCCAAATAAATCCACAAATTTTGAACAGTAAGCCACATGTCAAGAATTTGAGCAGTGTTGCTGAAATCGGTAAGAATTGTTTGGATTTCCTTCCGATACATTGTACTGTAACGGTTGTTCAGTAAATAGTTGAGAATCATAAGTGTGTCTTCCAATTGATTCATAATTTCAGCAGTTTCTTGTCCTTTCAATAACATTTCTCCTCGGTTTTTAAATGTCGTAAAGGACAATGAAATGTTGCTCCAGTCAATCACGATCTGCTTCATCTTAGCTTCAATTTCCTTCTCTTTCACAGCTCCGATGCAAATATCTTCAACTTCGTCTTTAAACTTCAACAATGGAGCTTCCATCACATGTCTCAAACTGAAGTTTGGATCGTGAACATCAAATTTATGACCGCAAGCTTCCCCAATTCTCTCCCAATGTCGATCTTGCATAGATTTGTTAGTCATAAGCTCTAATAATGGGCAAGTTTCGTTGAAATCGTCAATCCGTTTCTTTAATTCTTGGAAAGCTGGCCAATCTTTCAAAGCCTTCGGCAGTCGACGACAACGATTCTGAAATTCTGTCAGTTCTGCGTTGATCTTAAAAATGTCAAGTTCCACCCATCGAATATTGAAGTAGCCACTAACTGTCCTGTTAACATCATTGTACAATCCATACAATTTCTGGAGAAGGGCTAGTTCGTTCTCTAGTTTGTTCAGTTCAGGATATTCTTGAGGGGGGAATCCAAATAATATTTCACCAGAGTGACACATTTCAAATCGGCTTTTTAAATCGTCGAATTCATCTTGGAATGTTATTAGCCTATCGGAGGCTTCCTGTGGAGCCAAACCTTCTACCATTGGCCCACTTGTGGCGTAGCGGGAAATATAACTTTTTAAGTCTGCTTGGAATTTGGTTACTGCATCAAGTAGTTTTCGCTTGTTCGCTTCTTGTACACTGCAGATCTTCTCTTGAATTTGAAGTCCCTAAAATACATAAAATTATTTAAATTAGTAATTGTATATTATATGAGAACTACTTATAAAGTCCAAAAGTCCCTATCTGTATTTTATTTAAATTGAGATTCTCTTAACCTTTTTCTGTAAATTGTCAAATCTCTCCCGCAGTCCATTGGCGCGTTTCACATCATCATCGGAAACTTTGTACTTCTGTTGAATCAAAAACGCATAGCACTCTTCGATTGGTCCAATCAACATATCATAGTTGATAAAATTGTCACGAATCCGTTGTAAGACTTTGAGGACCGTAAGGATCTCGTGCATATCTCGGATTGGTATATTCAGTTCTTTATTGCATGCATCAATAAACTTTGAAATCTCAATAGCTTGTAGCCGATACTTTTCACCCATAAATCTGCATAGGGCAAGCTTCCATTCTTTTACTTCAATAGAAAGTCCTAATTTTAGGTCGGCCGTTCGGATTTCCAAAGGTCCAGCCCTATGAGATTTGGTAACTTTTTCTATATCAGTTTCCAAATCATTATACGATCGCATAACCGCTTGTATTTCTGTTATGGCTGCATCTGATGCAACCAGATTTCGGAGTTCGTCATTTCTTGTGTCCTTCCATAGGTAACCAAAGCCTTGATACTGGTTTAACAAGTTGTGTACTTTCGGTTTCGCTTGTAAAACAGCAGTTTGCATCATGAGGATCATTTTGGAAATATCTTTGTACTCCATTACATTTTTAAGGCAATTTTTCAATCGTGGATTCAATGTATCCACATGCATAGAAGCCCGAGCTGAAAATACGAATTACACAAATCAAATACACGTAGATTGGCTATAAATTGTATTTCCAAAAGCACTAGTTGTTGGTCAACCTAAAAACTCTGTATTTCTTAGCCTGTCAAACCCGCCATCTCCACTCTGTATGGCATTATCACTTTTGTAAACTGGGTCATCAGTTTTATCCACAAATGAATACCTTCGAGACTGTCCCCATAAAACAACCCGTTTCAAAATCTCTACTACCATTTGTACGCCACGATTTAAAATCTGCTGAATTTCTTCCAATGAGGGTTTCAAAGAAATCGTTGGGATTGTCAAAGTCAAATCTGCGTAAAACAAAGGAATCACAGCTTGAATCTTCTCAGGATTCCTTTTTGAAATCTGGGGCTCTTCTGTCCGTCTACGTAATGTATCCAATGAAATTCTTGTGGTTTTCTGCAACGCTTCTAAAAACTTATTTTGATAGAATGCAAAAACATGGCGGCATTCCTCTTGAACGTGCAATAATTCCTCTTTCGTGGAAACTACATAACCCCCGGTTTCTGCTCCAAATGTAGGCTGTTTGATTTCTAAAAAGTCGAATAAAAAAGACGATTTTATCAAGATTTTGAGGAATATGTTTCACAATCCGTCTCTCTTTTTTATTACCCTTCGGTTCAATCACAGGATTAGCCTTAGGATGCAACCATGAATGAACTACCACATCATCAAAATAGTATTCAGCAGTATCTAAAAGCAAATTAATCATTTCCGTAACCGCGGACTCCATCAACCTAGATTTGTATTCCAACTCTTTGGCCACGATAAATCCATATGTCCTAATCTTTTCCATGAATTCTTCTACAGTAAGCGGCCGTTCTTCAGGGAAGTCTATCATCATAGTATGAGCAATGTCATACAAATATTGATTGATCCGTGTGGTCAAAATTGTATTAACGTTGTCCAAAACGTTCTCAAACTCATTCAAGTGAGCACGAATGTAGTTAAAGTATTCATCGAGTTGAGTTGAAGTCCAATTCACACTGCTTGACCCAGGCATGAATGCTCGCTCAACTTTTTTCATCACAGGTCTCATCAGTCCAACAAGATCTTGTGGGATTTTCAACTTTGTAGTCAAAAATCGCTCTAATAGACCTTTCATGGTCTCATATACTACGAAAAGTTTTTCCTGCTTGTAATAGACAACTTGTGCAATGTCAGGTACTTCCAGATCCAGTTTGCGAATGATTTCCGTCTCCTCTGTGATTTGTCGGAAAAAGGGATCAAAGTTCAAAACTAGCTCCTGACGTATATTCCCACGAATTGTGAGCAGAGGGGCTTCCAATGCATCGAAAATAGAAGTACATTGTTTCATCCAGGCGTCGTGGAAAAGCATTTCGTAAAAGACGAGTTTCTTAGCTACGTTGTTGAATATTTTAATAGTAGGCTTGGCATCATCCATTCGGAGGGTACTGGTTTTTTCCTCGAACCATTTCATTGGTCTTTCTAGGCGTCTGAGAAGAAAATTAAAAACAAAAATTGACTGATGTATTTGTTAAAAAATGCTAATTTTTAATTTGTGTCTTTAAGATTTACAACTTGCCTGTATAGATGGCGCGCCCAAGCAATTTTTCCACCATAGGGTGGATATCCCCGAGGAATCGGTGTGTCATTTTTTTCTGCCTCGTATATGGATTTTAGGAGTAGAATTTCATTGTGATAGAATTGAAAAATGTACCATTGTTTTTCTTCAATATTTAAGCACCGGTTACGAAGCTGAAACACATGTTCCCAAATTATTGTAGCTAATTCTGTAGTAAATTGTAATTAGTTGCATTCCATTCGAATGTCACAAACCAGTCTAAATCTCTCGAGCAAAACCAAAGCATGCATAGCAGTCGGACACGTATCAATAGCTTTGTCCATAAAAGCTTCCAAAGTCATTTGTATATCATCAATGGAATTCCGAATGGAGCCATAGTCATTATCAAAATCGGGTTTTCTAAAATCCAGAGGATCGTATGTTTTCCGCAGAAGGGATTTATTTAGATTAATCAACCGATTCGAAATCGCATCCAATCCATCTATATGAGAGTCATGCACTGTTTGGTAGAGATTGAAGATTTCTAAAACTTCAATTATCTAATAAAAACATAAATTTTAAGTTAGTTGGTTCCCAAAATGATGATATATTATTCCTTTTATAGTTTTTACACGACCTTTTTCAAACGCTCGCAGAATTTCTCAAACCGACCAAAAATGTGATTGACAGAAAAATTAAATCTTTTTCCATCAGGTTGGGTTTCCAAATCTTGCTTTGTAGTCTCATATGAACCCCTATATGACTCATACAACTCTATGCATTTCTACAAAACAAAAGTAATGATAAAAATCATTCCCTCCCAATACATGCATCTAGTT
>Ga0210040_10003008_pt1 | contig 23170 bp, 17 predicted proteins | sample CryGeyCG12114_NA_FD_185462 | JGI IMG/M metagenome (GOLD analysis project Ga0210040, IMG submission 185462) | Groundwater microbial communities from aquifer - Crystal Geyser CG19_WC_8/21/14_NA (SPAdes) (version 2) | ecosystem: Environmental > Aquatic > Deep subsurface > Groundwater | place: USA...
ACTATCTTTGTGTGTTCTCGTCAAACAGCATAACTGTATAACGCTCAACTGATTAAAACTAAAACGTTAATCAGCTTAATAATTAATTACTTGATACTTAAAAACTATAATCAATAAGTCCTTATTTGTTTATTAAATGGATTTTATTCAAAGATTCATGTAGTATTTAGATAATTAATAATCAAAGTTTTGTTTAACTTGAGTATGAAATAGATATGTGAATATATATGATCCCACCGACCAAAACTAATCAAATATATGCAAGTGAAATTTTTTTGTATCCTTTTACAATAAACTTGCGTTCGTTGTACTCAATATTATTTCGCATCAATATTGTTTATCATGAAAAATAAAGCTTATTACCTAAGCACTTTTAAAAATTGATTTGATAACTAACGGCAGATTAGTTCTGATAAAATGGATATCATCATGACCGTTCATATCGTAAAATGATTAATTTTGTGCATAATATACAAATATACACAGTTGTACATTATTTGCATATTTTTGTAATTTTAATGTGCATTTGTTGTGCGTATTTACTTACTAACTAAGCGTATTGAAATTAGTTGAAGTATGCAGTGAATTTCCTGAAAAAAAATGACATCTAGCATTTTCCAGGCACCAAACCATTGTAATTCAACATAATATTATATAATGTAAACAATACATTATTTCGTTGCTTAAACAAACGCAACTTCACTTATTTGAATCTCCTTTCTCTTTAGCTCCCGCACCAGACGAACCACAATATGATGAAGCCTATCCTGGTGGTAAATAATTTAATTATATTTCAGCCTGTCATTTTGGCTTCTTATGAAACATCATTTGCACTGCAGCATGCATGCATGTACAGCGAATTTTTTCAATTCCTAATTTTAGAGGCAACAGCGACCAGCAACCCCCGTTCAGCGTGGGAGGTATTCGAGCAAGATGGCCATAGCTTTCCAATCCGCTTCTCTTATTACTCAAATGGTAAACGACTACAAACCGGCAAAATTTACTAAACATACTTTCTACCGAACCCAACTTAAATCTATTGCACTGCATCAACGACTGAGCGAAAAATTCAAAAAACTGATTTTACATATAATGGTTTTGCAAATCGGATTAATTTTATTGATTTTAGAGCCAAAGCCCAAATGGATTCCAATAAATCAAACCAATCCATTTTATCAAGAGCATACTGGCAATGGAAAGAGCATTAGAGAACCTTTTTGGGGTAGAAATCCTCTGAATGGAACTCTGCTAGAGAGAGATTACTATGATAATGCATCTAGCATTAGTGGGTTCACGAACAATAAAAAACTATAAATTTATAAGTTTTTAAAATGAATTGATTATCTTAATATTTAATTTTTAGAAAGCTTTGGATATCATATTTACGAAGAAATACCATCTGAATATGGCGGATCTACGTGTCGAATTAGAAACAGTGTTGGTGATCCTCAAGTGCCGCTGGGGGACTTGTTAGCTGACGGTGAGCTTTAACTCGTACTTGTACTATTATGTACGGAAGATGGAAGATCTGATAAAAGTCACACTAAGCATTTAGGTAACAGTAACCGCATTTGAAATTATTTACAGATCCACTAAGCAAAAAACTAACAGCAGCCATATTCCAACCACCAGACCGAGATCCAATCCGCGCATTTCACAGCTTTCGAACCGACAAATTGCATCCAATTTGTTCTCAAGATGATTTCGATGTTGTTATTTCCATATTTTTGGGCAAATTATATAAAGCTGGAAACAGAGTTCCGGCAAATTTTTCGAAAAAGCTGCAATCTTTCCAGAGTTTGGTTCGAAGTTTGACAGATGGGCCTCCAAAACTTGGTGCCATTCCTGTAGTAGTATCTCTTATTTCTTCTACCAAAGATACGACAAATGAAAACAAGAAGGATCGACTTTTGATTCTTTTGAAATTGAAACGCACAGACGGAAAAATTGCATTCATCGATGGTAACAAAAGGTTTTACAAAACCATACATCATTGGGCAAAAAATAATGAGTTACCACCTTGTAGACTAAAGTATCCCAAAGATGGAGACTTGCTGATGAATGAGAATCGGGAGCTTATATTTGAAGAAACTGTTTCACCGGCTGCAAAAAAGTCGGTGAAAGCTATAAAAGCTACAGATATTTTAATCGGTATGGGTGCTGTAACTTTAGGTGTAGCCTCATGTATTGTGACTTTCGGAGCTGCAATCCCCTTTGTAATTGCTGGAGAACTGGCCTCAACGCTTTATTTTGGGGGAAGGGTGACAGCCATGTATAAGGATAAGCGAAAATTCAATGCCAAGCGGAAATTCGATGTTAAGCAAAAATTCGATGCCAAGCAGAAATTCGATGCTCAGAGAAATTACCACGAGGCTTGATTTTTTTGGGGGTTTTGGAAAGTAAAGCTTAGCAATATTAACAATATCATAGAAAGATAGTATAATCAGTAAATAGAATAGAAAACTGTACTACGAATATCAAATTTTGCAACTTTTTTTTGGCATTTTGAGATTGCGCACAAAACAAACACAAATTATTGGATATTGTTGACTCACTCAGTCAGCAGATGATAAAAACTACTAACAAAGCAAACAAAAGTATTTATCTTCAAACTGTGCACACAATTCTAATCCTAATGCACAACACCCAAACAGCCCAATAAGGACACTTTTAAAATTTAAGTAAGGTTTGTGGATTGATTGTATGCCATTAAATTAATTTTACAGTTACTTTAGTGTATACAATATATTCAATTTTTTTGATTTTATGTGCCATACAGTATAGAATAAATTCAACTGATTTGTTAATGATCAATATGGATATTATCTCGTAAAATATAGAAATGCACTAATGCTTTTCTATATTGATTCAAAAGTCCTATGTCATTAATGCTTTTTAAATACACTGACTGCGCGAGCGGATGTGAGTGAAGCAATATAAATATTCTTCCCTGTCCCTGTGTTGTTTGCATATCGCATACATAAAGTGTGACTGTGTTTCGTGTATACGCTACGCAGTCTAGAAGAGCAAGTCCAAATTTATCACCTTTGGTAAATAATACCTTCAGTCCATGTACTTCCATGATCTTAATAATCGTAACAAAGATTTCTTTATTTTTTTCCACAATGTGTATTCAATCCTTTTTGATGCACATTAAAAAAGACAGGAAAGGCAAATGGGCATAGTCGTACAAAAGACGGCGGAGCGTGCAGACATTTTTACGATTTTCATAAAATTTCTTGCATAAATTTTCAGGATGATGAACGATAGCATAAAATTCTTAAACAACAGGTAAACAAGATTTTATCGAATTTGGCATTCCAATAATCTATGTGCATATTTGATTTACAGCGAAACTATATTTACAAATATGGAAAGTTAAAATCGGTCAGTTAATACATTTTTATTGTTTGTATGATTTCTAAAATAGAGTTGAATTTGAGATTCTGAGAGAAGAAGAGGATTTGTTTGCACCGACCATTTCTGGAACTACAACCAGGTAAGCTTGTATGTTTTGCAGATAACTAAAAAAGTTTCGTGCTGGAAAGCAAACACAGTGAACCAAACACTGCAAATTCTGCTTTGTTTCGTAACAGCACTTTACCCAGGGTTGTTTCAAAAGGATTTTATTTGTAGTATGACTGGCGAATCTTAAATTTTCTCGTGAAATATTATTTTTTCATGCAATGCAATTATTGTGAAATAATAGCAGAACGATGAAATGCAAGAATAATAATACGGTACGGTAATAGTTTCAAAGCAAAATTTGCGACGTTTCCTATTGTCCATTCCAGTTTTCCAGTTCAATGAACTCGTTGATTTGTGTTGTGTGCTACATACTTAAATGATCTAAACATTTACAGGGTTCCTTATCATCCTTGTGTTACTCAAATATCACAATCCACGAATGTATCTAAGGCTTATCAAAGTGCTCACATTAAATGTTTAAACAAGCTCTTTCCTTGCCGGTGAGAGTTTTATATGTAATGATATAATGTATGGAATGGATATAAGTTTATTTATATACGCACGCTTGTGTTTGCAATAGCAAAATGATGATATAAAATGTATGCGTAGGGCAAATTTAATCGGTGAAACTTTGCTTAACATCAATAAGTATGTAGATGGACGCTATAAATAAAGCTTAAATGTGTACTATCACTAGTTGCACTTACTGTTACTAATGTTTGTTTTGTTTTTACCTAGAAATATCAGAGCAAATATTCGACATGGAGGAAAAAACGCTGTGATAATTACAACGGTCACCATCCTGGGAATCATCACAATCACATCAATAACAATTGCAGCAGTTTTGATGTCCATAAAAAATGAGCTGAAAACTTCTGCCTTGGAAAAAATAATGGCTCCCGAATTTCGCGCAGAAGAAATTGAGCGAAAAATTGAGTTTTCCCATCAAACTCTGCTAATCACAACCCCTACAGATAAAGTCAACTCTTGTAATCAATTGCTGGCGTCAAACTATAGTTTTCAATTTCAGTCCATGTATTTGCAAAATTGGACTGAATTTTCTTTGATAGATCCTTGTAATCAAACTTTTGCGATACATGATCGCATAGAATTGAAAGGAATTTACAATACAAAAGACCTTTTGTCCATTTTCAGTAATTTTGTGCACACCGTGAACCTACATTTTGATTATGTTGATGTTAAGTCTATAGAATTAGAAGAGAAAATTGAATTCCCAATTCTGACCTCCTTGATCATAGCCAACATTTGGGAAGACAATGATTATGATTGCGCTAGTTTGCTAACTTGGATATTATATTACACAGAAATGCCATTTTTGGCTGAAGTAACGTTAGCAAACATAAGGTTGGACAATGATAGTGCATTCCTTGTGAAAGAAATTCTTTCAAAATCCAAGCAAATTTATAAAGTGACCATGTATCGAGCAGATTTTTGTTCTACACCTTGGCCTGGGATTTTCGAAAATGTAGCAGATTCTCTGCGAGAACTCCAATTATTTTTTCACCCTGTGGACTGTATTAATACTCCGAGCTCAGACTATTTGTTTGTAAACTTGTTTGCTAGGAATGTACCCAAAATTTTTGAAACTAATTTCGTAGATTCTAAGTTACAAATTCAAGTGGCACAGTTGGTAGCAAGAAAGGCTAAAGAAAACAATGGACTTTGTTATCGGATTCAAATGCCAAGTAGATTACAAAATTTTGAGGTTAGCAGTGAAGACAGTATGTTGAAAAATCTTAATTTGACATGTTTTGGGAGACAGACATTAGGAATTGATACAAATGTTACTCACACAGAAGTTCAACTAAATAATATTGTGCGAGAGATCTGCTACGAAAATGGCTTCATGAGCGTCACATATTTACTTCCAAATGCTAGGGATTCGTTTAATATGCTACATTTGGAAGCTGTGCCAGACTGTAAACACAGACCTACCAGTTATTTTTGCAAATTACAAAAAGCGGCGACCAGGCAATTATTGTGCAGTGTGTAATATTTATAGTTGTCATCAAATTATCGATAATAATAAACCAACATTGATTTAAAAAACATACGACGATTTTATTGTTTCATCGGCATAGTTGAATACCATTCAGCTTGATAGGTAAGAGTAACTCATAGAAATAGATATACTATATACACGAGTAACTATAGAAAACTAAAAAACTATAGGCATAACTCATTTCAGTCAGTGAGTTCAAGATTATTAAATTTTTCCAAGTCATAAAATTGGGCTCTAACTTGCTTCCCTCCGAAAAAACGACCATCTAAATCTTCCACAGCTGAAAAAAAAATCAGTTTTTACAGTTTGTTTAACGAATTATGATACAGCCATCATATCGAAAATTCCAAATGCTTACCTTTCACAGCTGCCTCAGAATTTTGGAATTCTACAAAAATCCTAATGGCATCGTCCGTATCCACATCAGGCATTTGAAATATCGTAACATTACTTACAACACCATATTTGCAACATTCTTCTTTAACTTCTGGCTCCAGTTCATCATCTACTTCTGCAGGACTAACCATATTCTGGAAAAATATTGATTATTCATTTCATTCACAGTCTTCTCATTTCGCAGAAACTTTTTAAACCAATAAATAATGCCGAAAAAAACGTAATTTATTCATACCTTCAAAACTACTACTTTTGAGGGATTCTTTGTAACATCCGTTCGCTGATTTTCATTCATAGGAGGCTGAAGCGGCTGAGTAAACATATCTTCTTTCACACCACCAGTATCAGCCGAAGTTGACGGTGGTTCTTCACTTCCATTGTCCATCTCATGATCACTCATACTTTCCTCATCCATATATGATGCGGACAACAAACTGGGAGTTTTCATCATACTCATATTCACAACACCAACACGATCCTTCTCATGAATAATACGTCCAGTACGGTGACTAGTCTTCTCAACTTGAAGAGCAGTTGCCATTCCTTGTTCTTTTTTACCCAACCCTTGGCCTTCTTTGTACCCATATTTAGCCATGATCCTTGCAGCTGCATTGGCTCCAGAGCCTGAAGCAGGCACATTTCTACTTGGTGCTAGTGGCTTGAAACTGTCGGAAAACCCTTTGTCCAAATTGGGAGGTGGAGCAATAGTTACACCTCCTAGTCCCCCTCTTTCATTGTCATCTCTTTTGGAAGTGGAACTTAACTCAATAGAGTCGTCACCTTCTTCATTCAAATCTTTATTCTTTTTACGTTTTTCTTCATCTTCTTCTGCTTCTTTGTCCCGTCTTTCTCTGAGTTCTTTTAATGCCTTGTCATATTCGTTTGGAAACATTGGGTCATACTCATTTTCCCACTGCCAGTCAGGATCTGAACTTAAATATGCGGATGAAGCAAATGAATTCCCTCTCCCTCCTTTCGATCGTCGATCTTTAGAAACAGTTGTTGTAGGCAAAATATAGTGCGAGTCTTCAGGATCTTTGTCATTATCTCCTGAGAACTTGTTTTTCCCTTGAAGCTTGAAAACTGCTCCCAAACTTACAGAGGGTTTTCGATTCTGATCTTTTCTTGGCTGTATAACAAACAAAACATGAGACTAGGCTTTCACATTGAAAAATTTGTATTTCCAAATTCATGCATTCCAAATTACGAACGGCATTCGTTCATGTGATGTATTTTACCTGAGAAATAGACTTCTTTAATTGCATGTGTGATTGAAGCAGCTTAATTCCAGAAGCCCAGCCCGCAACATTTTCTGACTTCTTGTCAGCATCTATATCGTCGTAAAGCGACATTTCAATCGTCAATAAAATGAACCTTGACAGAAGACCGACTTATCACTATCACTGTACAAAATGTAAATTCAAAACTTCTAAACAGGTTAGGCAGGTAGTTGCGAACTTCTTTGTATTTTGAATAGCTTTTGCTTCCCTCAAGCTATTTGGCTACACATGTACTACACACATCTGATGAATAAACTACCTAAACAATAATTAAATTCGAAAACAACTGAAAACTAAAGAGAGCCTGGAGCGGAACACAAGAACATACTACTCAGAGTTTGTGAACTCAAACTTTCATATGCCGCTGCTTACTTGCTCAAATCATCGATTTGAGACGCACACTGCATCATCGTACTTTCTCCAGAAGACCTTCCGACTCCATGTTCATGCATAATTCAAAAATCAAATTTTTATGTTCTAATTTTTATTTTACCATAGAAGAGAATCACAATATGATAATTCCTGGCTAATAGAATCCAAGGTATCGCATAGTATAATGTATTTATCTTTCTGGCTTTATTACTTTCACTATTTTTCAAATATTACACTACACAGTATATTGCTTCAATACGGCACTCCATATCATGGTATCCGTCCATGAAGGAAATCTATTAGCAAAATCTATAAACTCGGCTGTTGCCATATTTGTTCCATATAAAAAAAATCCTACAAGCTGTACATCCACAACGGGATCCCCAATATCATCATCTCCGGAGTTCTTAGTGAACTCGCAAGTAAATCCAAATTGGTGATTTTCATTCCCTCGACCAAAGTAAATGAAATAAGTGTTCCGATCATTCCATGGAACTCCACTTTTTGGAACTTGCGCAAGTAAAGACCACGATGTCAAATTATAGTTGGAATTAGGGCTTAAAACTATTGTCAGCTGTGTTGGTCCATTGAATAAAAACTGAACTTGTCTCTTGTTGCCCTCACTGCTTTGAATAATTTTCATATCCACTGAGTCTCGGAGATGATCCAATCCAGCAGGGTCTTTAGGAATAATTTGAGTTTTCCTTTAGTGAATACAAAATGGACCGGTTAGTTACCTTTGCTCAAAGAATTATAGTGTGTTTGAGTTCTAACTAGACGACTTTAAATTAAAAAATATTTTTTGCAAACTTTACAGCAGACTTGAGATTTTTTATCTATTGAATGCACTAAACGATACCTTAAAAATGCATCCATATTTATGTGCTAAGCATCTTAATAGCGGTCATAAACACTTCTGCAAGTAAAAGCATACATTTATAGAGTTATTGAGCAAAAGATCTCCGTTATGGCTGCACGCAGCTGTGGAACACTTTCAGGATTTTTCTTAGAGGCTCAGAGAGCAATTTAAAGTAAAAATAAAGTTTCCACTAAAAAAAACGTTTTTTGATTCTGTAACATGCCATTTTGTTTACGAAAATGACACCAAACTGTACAAATTCTACAGATTTTCGATGGCTCTGCCTCCGCGGAAAGTATCAGATAACCACAGAAATAAGTGCCCAATATGCAGTTAAAGGCGTATACCTACAATTAAATGCATTTTATACTAGTGCATTTTTAAGCTAATCGCATCCAAATTACTCTCAAGAAAAAAAATTAAAATATTTATCAGTTGTGGAAAAAATGCATTTGTAAATCGTCTAGTTAGAGCATGAACACCTTTTGTAGATAGCAAATTCAATTTCTGTGTCCATACTTGATAAGTTTAGAAGTTGGCCAGAGAAACGGTTGTGCACAATATAAATCTTCACATGTGTTGGAATCAACTTCAATGTCTCTCACTGATTCCACTTCAGCAACTGTTTTTGCAAATGTGTCCATAAAATCATCCGTATATCCATCCAATGGCCAGAACCAGTAACCGGCATCTGATTTTCTTATTGTAACCATATCTCTGTCGTACCATGTTCGGTGCAGATCCTAAATATAGTAAATAGTGTAACGATATAGGCTTCAAACTATGAAATTCTGATGCATCAAAAATAAATAGACTTACAACTAAATTTAACCGCATGGGTGTTTTCTCTTGATAAGGAATTTTTCCAATAAAACCGAAAACTATCAAAGGATTAATCAAAAAGAAGCTGATGACTAAAGCAAGAATTAAGTCAGTTTTCTTGTATTCAGTCATGTAAGTGACCAATCCATTGAGCATTAAGATGCAAGTGAATCCAGCAATAATCAGGGAAAAGAACAAATTCCCATTCGTTTCACTTCCCGAACGCCCAAGAATCGGAACAAATACGTCCATCAGAGTTACCAGTAAGTAAGTTGAATGGATCAGCGGAATCAACTCCCCCACGATTAGATTGAACAAGAATATTGTTCTTGGCCACCCTGAAATGAATAAAAAATTATGCGTGAGACAAGACGGACTTGAGCATGCGAAATGTGTGAAGTGTGAATTAAATACTTATAGCAGAAAGTTCTTCTAACCTCTTAATAAATATCGTCCCAAAAACCAAGCAAACACTGAGAAAAGTAGATTGATGCTAATCGGATAAACGGCCCTGGTTATAAAAGTACCAATCAATAAGATGACTGCTAGAACCATTTTAGTTCCCAGCCAAGCATGATTATTATTTCCTCGGAGTAACAAAGCAAAAGTGAAGGTTTGACCCAGTATTGCTGGAATTCCGAAAAGTATGACTGAGAGAGTTGGATAAGAATAGAATGGCATAGGATAGCCACAAATATTGAAGAAAACTGCTGCCAATACAGCCATCACAATTCCAATACCCCAAGAAAGTATTGTAGTTAATGGAAGTAGTCCCAACAACTTTAGTTTGGGGACCAAAGGTTTAATTCCATCTTTGAGAACTATAAAAATTTGAAAAATGCAATCAAAATATTTTTTTTAGTTCTTTTTTATAAAGGGGAGCAGTAAGAAGAAATCCAACTCACATTCCCAAGCAATCAGTCCAATAGATGCTAGAGCAATCAGTACGTTGATAACAATGCCCACAACTTCAGAATAAGTAATCATGAAGAAACCCAATATATCAAAAAATACCATGTTCCCATCACTCTTCTCAGCTTCATTGATCAAATCATAATCCCCAAAATAAAACAGTATGGCTAATGCGTTATCTCCCATGTGTTGAATACTCCCTGCAGGGATTTCCTTTAGCCTGTCCCATTTTGTATGATAGACCCATCCATTTTTAATAAAAGCCATATCCAAGCCTGGAATATCGGAGAAATCTCGAAATATGCGGAAATCTACCATTACAAAAACGGAAATTCTTTAAAACACTACTAGTTTGACACTGAATTTTAATTTTTGAATTACAAACGCATTTCAATTTCTACCGGTATCAGAAGGAATCAACCCTTGTTGAAATGCCTCCTCAGCAATGGCAGTACCATATGGATGGGGCGCAGATTTAGAATACCCTTTTAATACCCAACTATTCCCCGGTCCAGTTTGAAACAAAATTTCTCGCCCACCCGCACCAGCTCCTTCCAAATTCATGAAAACTTTGAGTGTAGTTTCATGCACCCATCTATGTCCATGTGTATTAGAAGCATCGTTTACATCCCAGCCTTTTACGAAACCATGTGCTCCTTGCAATCCTAATTCTTCAGCTCCATTGAACAGGAAAAGAAATGTATTTTTCAAAGCTGACGGTTGTTGAGTTAATACGCGAATTATTTCCAACATGGTGGCACAACTGATCATATTGTCTGTTGCACCGGGTGCACCAGGTTTGGTGTCGAAATGGCAATTGATCAAAATGGAATGATTTGTTCGACTAGCTGGCGAAGCAGGCTCTACTTTGGCCACCACATTTGCAATCTAAGTTTCGAAATTCATTGTCAGACGTATGTGGAAGACGCTGTATGCGAAATTCTAAAATACCTGATTGATAGATTAAATTATTTTAAATTTACCTTCCAATATGTGGAAGTATGACCTTCATCATCATCCATAAAAAAGTTGCCAACAGGCTTTTGCTCTTCAAATTCTAAATTATAGGCACCAGTACTGTTTTCAGAAATTTTGCTTAATATGTCGATCAACATTAAACTTGTGATTACATCGGTTTCTGCACTCCCTGTTACTCGAACTCCTACTTCTGTTAAATCGTGCAAATCCTGTCGTGCCCTTTCTTCTATGAAACTGAGCAATTGAATTTTGCCCATTATGACTAACATGTTAGTTGACGACAAAAAGTTAACCAATTAGTGTGTACCAGAATAGTTTTAGTTACATGCCTTTCTGGATTTTCAGCAACATCAGCGGCCGTCAATGGAGTCGGTAACCGACCGTCAGAATATTTGACAAAGAGCCATACCACACCGATTAACACGATTAAACTGATCAGAGAAAACAATGGAGGGACTTTTTTACTTTTAAATTTTGCTGACTTTTCGTCTGATTTTGAAATTAGAGATTCTACATCGCGTTGGCTGGTTGTAATGGACAATCCGGTTACCGAAGAAGTTTTACTTTCTTTTCGCCGTTGCCTTGTCTCGGTCTCTTGAGACGAGGAATCCATGTTCAGTTTTTGTGTGCAAATTTAGAAGTATAATTAGATACTATCCACTTAGCAGGTTTATGATTAATACAGAGAATAAAATGTTCTGAATGAATGATATCTGAGACCTTTTTATCACTGAATGTTGCACAGCTGTTGAGCTGTTTATTTAAATCCCTTGTCTATCTCACATTGAACTCAATTGATTGAGCAAAATTTATCCACCTACAATGAAAAGTCATTGAATACAGCGATATTTTTTTCGTTATCATCAATTTATTATTTTGTTTGTGTAATACGACAAACTCAATCTGGATATCCAGAAATCATGCATAAAAATTGGTAAAAAGTGTGAAACACAATTTTATAAAAATTGAAGCTTTTATTAACCTAGCGAAACACAGCACGACAGAGTATTTGCAAGAAACAATTTTTTATTCAACATTATAAAACTGACGATTTCTCTACACTCTAAACTATGATATTGTTAGTTAATAATCTAAACTCCTACTTCTAACTAAACTACGTAGAAAAATATAACTTAATTCATATTTCCATACCCATACTTTAAATTATCCTCTAGATAATGAAAACAACCAATGGAAAAAAGTGCTTGCGAATACACATACACACATAGACATATTTACGAGTCTTCAACTGTATTAGACAAGCCAGCTCCTTTTGCCTGTTTTTCCTCATTTCTTATTGGCTGTTGTTCCCCTATCTTTTCTTTGTTCCCTTTCTCTTTCTTATCAGCCATAATGGCGCCTTTTCCATTGTTACTATTATTATTATTATTATTATTATTCTTTTCTTTCTTTGTCGTTTCATCCAAGGAAGTATTATTTCCTTTGTTACACTTATCCATAATGCCACTATTACTACTACCTTGTTCGTCCTCCCTGTTGTCCTCATGTTCACTGTCACGTCCATTCTCTTGCTGCTCTTCACAATTATTGTTGGCAGTAAAACTAGTTGTATTGTCGGAGTTGAAAAGTGCTCGCCTTTTCTTCAAATCATTATATTTCCTTAACTTGGTATGATACAAATCCCGTCCGTGGTGAACCTGTGTATTATTTCTGGTCGCGCGGAGTTCACTCAGCAACTTACGTTTTCTCAGTCGCAATATTTCTATTTGCAAACGAAGTCTCTCCGTATACAGTGAGCTGATGACTTTGGACTCCTTCGGGGAAACCACAATCCGGGCTTTATTCATAATGCTGCCAGAAGGGTCTACAAATGTTGGGGAGCCATTTCGTTTTCTTTGTTTTTCCCGTATTGCTACGGATGGCAAAATTCGTTGTGGCTCTCGACTGGGCCGGACCATTTGACGGCTGTTATTTTCTTCGTCTTCGTCCTCATCAATTTCATCTCCATCTTCGTCCTCGTAAGTATTCTCTTGTATATTGTGATTATTGTGAGAGGTACTGTTGTTATTGATATTGGATCGTTTGGATGCTGCCGAAGCGTTTTGGAATACGGCCATTTGTTGAGCATGACTACTGAGCCTGTGCAAATAGTTGGCAATTTGGAGTCGAGGATCATCTCTGGATTGCGAGTGATGATGATTGTGCTCATCACTTTCATTATTGTTATCGACTCGACTACGCTCATCATCGTCCATGTCATCCATGTATCGGCCGTTAAATCGATGATCACGGCTGATGGAGTTCCCATTAGGACGGTTTACTCTCAAGTCGATCCCTTCGTGCTCGTAGATCCCGGAGTCGGACATGAACTCACCCGCATTGCGAGAGCCACTGGACCCTTCTTCGTCATTTTCTTCATCATCACTCATCATGATCGGACTGGGCGGCCCATCTGAATCATTTGCTCCGGTTAGATTGATATGATTATTATTACTTTCACTAAGGGTAATGATGGGCGTGAAGTGAGCTGGGAGGAACCCTTTGTCATCACACAGCTCGCCAACACCTCCACCATTACATGATTTAGTGAGGCCCAATTTTTTGTGATTAGAAGAATAGTCCGCACCTCCATAGTGAGATGCATTGTTGGCCGCTGCGGCATTTAGTTGAGCCAGTGCGCCGAGGATACCGTTACTGGCGCTATTGTGATTAGAAGTCAAGTTGCCGCCCGAGTGGAGTTGAAGAACACGTTGACTCAACTCTGAAATCTTACGCACGTTCCCAGAGCCTCCATTCATGTGGAGTTGGTGGCGCATTTCCCAGACTTCCTTTTTGGCAGCAGTTACCAGATTCTTCCATTTTCGTCGAACTTCTGCGGGTGTTCTGCGAACCAGCGTATTATTCTGGTTCAGATTGGCGCAGATGAGCCGCCAGACCTACAAGCAAATGAGACCAGGTTCAAAACAGTATGGGGGAACTATGAGACAGGGATAAGGGGTAAACTGAGAATAAATATTTGTTAGTTAGCGACATGGTTTGACAAGAATGAACCTCCTGTTTCCTCAAGTTAGTCGACGCATCAGTAGCTTTGCATGTGAGGATATCCCGATGAATTGCAAACTGATCCAAAAGAAAAACATTCTCAGCTTCAGTCCAATTTGGCTTTCGTCTCTCTATTCGCTTATTGCTTTCTTTGGAACTGAGTTTCAGAGAGTCTGTGGGGGAGTATTTTAGCAGGTCATTAGGTGATGGAGAACTATTATGGGCTAAATGCCGAGTTAATTGCAAAATTGTATCCATGTTGGGACAAAACACGGGTGGCTGCAAATGGAGCCCAACTGAGGGAAATTTATCACTTTTTGCGCAGCAGAATCACTGGTTGTTTCATATTTCCCATATTTACACTCACGGGACGGATTAACCCGCGGAAGCAACTACATGGACTTAAAACTTTTGTGAACACTATATGGAACATGCACCCAAGACTGTGAGTTGTGTTCACGTCAGAACGGAAGTGAATACTGATGCAGGTACGATAGTTGCACAAATAATAAAATCATTATATCATATCGATAGAGCACAATGGCTTCACTTGACTCTCAACCGTCCTGTGGCTAACAAAAAATGGTGAACAAACACAGAGTGCGTGCCTGTTTGAATGTACCTTGTTTGTCAAAATCTGATCGCCAATTGAAACATGTGTTTCAGTTGTTGTGTACCGTTAAAAATCCAAAGGGATCATCTTACGATAGTGAGATAAAAAAAACACTTTCACTTCAAGTTTTGGGTTTAGTAAGTAACCTGTTTGAAACTTTCATTTTCAACTGAATCTGCATATGAAATTTAATGCAATCTAATGTAATATAGAAGTAGTAGTAGTAGTAAAACTTGAGGTCGTGAACCCATAGTCACATTTCAAAATCCACATGGCATACCCATATGACTGTGTTGTGTATTATTATTTGCACACACTTTTTTACGACTATTCATGTGTGTATCTGTACAATGTGCATGTCAGGGCTATTCCACATTTTTGGCTAATCTCTAACTAAGAAAGCATTATAAAGTCTCATTCTTCATCATCATCGTCATAATAATAACTTACATACTAACTAACATGCAACAATTTTGGTCTGGGCCAAAAAATCTTCATATCCACACAATACTAGGGAATTCAAACCAGCTAACCAACTAACTAACTAACTGCACACATTGTACTTTTACTTGCAAACAAATAATGATACAAGACTTGGCTATTATCATTATCATCTTCTGAGGTAATCCTATTGGCTTGTATGCGTATCCACATACATGCAAGAAAAAAAAAACTCGAATCGGCTTACTGACTGAGTGACTGAGTTTTGAACAAGATTACACTTATTAGTGAGTTTACCTCGACACAAACCAGTCTGGCCGCGTGAGTGGCTGTATGCGCAAAACGAACGTGTCATAGGTAAATCATATGGGGATACCAGAGAGCAGCTATCAATAAAGTTTCTCCTATAGTCATAGTTTTCCCTTTCATTTGGTTGCTTGTACATAGTTAGTTAGCACTGCAAACTAAACAAGAATCTAACATGTGTACATTTCATCCATGATGATACATATCTCTTGTTGTTCCTCACATATGGAATAAAAAAGTGGTCAAAACAAGTCTCAGCTTATGTTGCATACTGGGCTGACTGACTGTATGTATATAGGAGTCAAATGTCAGATAGGGAAGAAGCCGTGAGCAAAAGTTGTCGTAAATATTAGGTCACTCTTGCCCTAGATCAAGTTTTGGGTCTAGTCCTTCTCTTTTGTGTCTGCAGAAAACAACAGGTAAGTTAGTTAGTTAGTATGGGTAGTAAAAAGCAACTCAGGTTTCTTGGTGAACTCCACACGTTGTATGTACGTAAACTAATATGTGTAATGCACATATGGATGAACTGATCAAACTACTTTGAATATTGTACACAAAAGGTATGGTACAAGACACATGGGGGACAAATTTATTCAACTTGTGCGGAAAGATGACCAACAGCAAAGCTTTAAAATGATAATAATTACAAGTATGAAGATTGAAAGAGGGATAGAGGGGCAACTAACTGACTGTGTATGCTATAGTGTGGAGTGTTTGTAATTTCCTCATGAAATGGAGCCTTATAATTAGGTTTTACAAACTAACTAACTCTAACTGCTATCGTTATGTCGTAGGTGCAAGACAGGTTTGGATGTGGATATATTTCTCTTTTTTTGCGCAACTATAATCCCAAATGACCAATATCTTGTTTTAATGTAACCTCTTAAGGCATTTATTATATTTCGTGTGGTATCCTGAGAGGGTATATGGTGGTGATCTTTGCCTGAGTACTGAAATGAACCTTTGCTTGCCTACGACTCACTTGAGAAACTTGTATGCAGGTGGAATGCTAATGAGATTTTACTTGAGATTTCATTTATATTAGTTAGTTGGTTGTACATATGGTGATTATGGAAGGTTTTTTTCGTCTTCCTAATGTTGTTTTCAAACGGCTTTCTGTACAAAAAGTTATCACAAGTATTGCCTAATAATCGTCTCTCTCTCACTCTCTAGCCCAATTAAGGTTCAGTCACTCTCATAAGTCAATTATATGATGAAGTTGGTTAGTTAGTTGCAAGAAGTGAGTTTAATGAAAATGGTGGACACTCTCAGTTTCTGTTGTGAGTGCATCTTGGGGTGAACCTGTTTTAAAAAAGTGTATTGCCCTTATGGTTCATTGTGCAGGTGAAATGAATGATGATTAAATCCTTAAGGTATTACCAATGCGTGTGGATCATTGAACCTGTAGGTCTCCCAAAAGGTTGTTTACAGCTGGGTTTTGCATTACTAACCCAGTGCTCTATAGAAAGTTTAAAGTCAATGCATGCGACAGACACAATGTTCGACATTGTTTGGTACTATTTGTGCTTTGAAAATTTAAAAAAAATATTTAAATACTAAATGAAGTAAACTAGAAAATTGCATAGCAAACTTTTATTGGCAGTTTTTTCAATGTAGTAGAATAATGGACAATGGGTAACCAAAATATCACTAAAACCTGTGAAATACTTTAAAATAACAATATTTTTAAGATAGATTTATTTCATATAATTATTAAATTACTATGTTGGCAGACTAGAACAAAATGTAACTGCATCATGAACAGTAGGCAAAAAGTTTTCGGTTCCTACTTTTTGAACAAATTGACATTTGAGCATCTGATGAATCACAGTGTAGGGGCAACCTGCGAAAGCAATGTAAATCCCAAATGACTGCAGTTTTGTATGCAATTGTTTCAATGAGCTGACGGCAGTGGAGTCAATCGAACTGACGCTTGAAAAATCCAGGATTATCCATTTCTGAAAGATGGAAATATTTCAAATAGATTTAAAATCATACTATTCTTATTCACTCTATGATTGCATGTTTTTTTAGTTCACCCACCCAAGATTTGATTTCAGTGAGTACCGAGCAGTCCTCTAATTTCGGCTCTACTATGTGCATACCGTGAAATTGATTCTACAGACACAAAATACATTTTAAAATACAAAATTTTATGCACAGACAACAAAAAACAGCCATTTAATTATCATTTTATTAATACCAGCTGGACTTCGATTTTTTCCATGAAGCTATCCACAGTAGCAAAGTTCAAACTGCCTGTGTATTTCAATATTTTCATTTCTGGTATTTCTGACGCCTAGAAAATATTTTTTAAATCCCTATTAATCAATCAAATTTTGCTTCAGCAATTTTGTTTCATGTCAAAAGCTTAAAATGACATACATGGTCACAGCCTTCAACCCCAACATAAATATCTGTATCTGAATATGCTCCTAAAGTTGTCAAAGTGGATGTATTGGATCGCCAAATCAAATTGAGAAAGGACAAAACCAACCCTCCTACCAGTCCGTATTCCGTGTCTAATATCACTGTCATTAAAAACGTGGCTACCCATATGCTCCCATGTATACTGCATTCACGGAATATTCTGGGCACTTGAAGTATCTGTTGCAGCATTCCTTTCAAAGATACGATGATGATGGACGATAAAACGCACTGCAAAATATCCCAACTATCATTTACACATGCATGCTCATTATCTAATAAATCAAATGTTGTTACATTGTGAATGCATGCTTACATTAGGTAACTGCTCAAACACTGGACCAATCCAGAGGAGAACAAATGCAAGGAAAACACATGAAACAAATGTAGTGATCATTGAGACTCCACCAGCAGCTTCTTGTACCATGCTTCTCGTTAAAGATGCAGTGATTGGAGCGCAACTGAAAAAACTGCCTGCGATATTTCCTCCACCCTAAAAAATGTTATTGATTTCATTTGATTTAATTTTTCAAACAAGCTTCAGATTTCATTCGATAAAAAGCATTCCTAATTTTCATGTACTCACAAGTGCAATAAGTTCTTGATTCGCGTCGATTGGATAGCCATTTTTTTTGGAGAACATTTTAGCCATGGAAAACAAAATGGCGTAGCTCACTACAGCTATAATTGCCGAGTCCACAAAAATTTCTGAAAAGAAAGACACATTCGGGGCTTGTGGAACAGGGAATCTGAAACGAAATGATAAAAGTTTGAAATTTGAATTTCAAAATCCAAGATGCAAAACTACAGAGCACAATTTGCATTCATTCCATACCCTGTAGGAATTGTGCCCACAATATCAACTCCATAAATACTTTGCCATTGCAGGAAATAAGAAAGTCCAGTAGTGACAGCAATGATCAAAAGTTCGATAGGAATTTGGATTTGAAATTTCAGTTTAGCGTTAATTTTTGGCTGCAAAAGTGTTATTACATATAGTTTTATTAAAAACAAACCCTTTGTAAAATATTAAATCGCCTTGCAATGTTTAACAAAATTACCTTTAGGACTTCATTGAATGAAACTAGTACAAAAATTGTAGCCACAGAAATCAATGTAGAAGCTAGGTTATACGTGTGCATCAGTTTGATTACATCCATGAGCATCTGTTAAAAAATTGTAAAATTAAATACTTTTAAACTAACCTATAGATACTTCAAAAATATTATTAGTTTTGAAGCAATGAGCACAATTGAGCATAATCACTAACAAAAGGTATCTTGAACATTCCAATACGCCTGACAGTAACTGTCCCTAGAATGTGCCTGATCTGTGAAAAGAAAATGTGAACCGCTGCACCAGTAGTAAATCCACTGATTAGTTCCTGGGATAAAAGTACTGTGATTTTCCCAAGTCTAAACACTCCCATAAGAATCTGCAATAAATAAAAATAACTCGTATCTGTATCACATAAGCATTGTAAAAAAAAGTTTCTTGTCATTTTTTAAACTGTACGACCTAACCTGCAATATTCCAACCAGTAAACTAACAGCTGTAGCAATTTCTATTGGATCGTACAAGATTTGTGGCGTTTCGCCGGAGCCATTTACTTGTTCCTGATTTAGAGGCTGTGATAATTTCTGTACCACTTTTCCAGTCATTAGGCAAACGACTGCTAGTGTTCCTACAAATTGATTGAAATGTGTCTTCAGTAGTTGTTAATAAAAAATGGATAGTTTTCCCAAAAAAATGTGTTTTCCTCACCCATTGAAGTTTGTTTTGATGTACCAAGTATAGCATAGACCTGTGAAATAAATGTTTTCGTTTGCTACCGTTCTAACATTGCAGAAAATTGTGAAAAAATGGAGCATTTAGATATTCTCGACTTTTCATTTAATAGAAAATTTAAAGGTATGCCATCTGTTGAATAAATGTACTACTTGTGCATTTTTTTATTGACAGAACTTGCGATTGCGACAAAAATAATGAAGATTTGGCCCGAAACTTAAAATTGCTACTGTTTCTGCTGTGAAAGTAAACAACACAAGTAATAGATACTTTTACTCATAGGTGGCATATCTTAAGATTTAACCCAAACAAGCTTACAATGACCGGGAAAAAAGCCATGTACAATCCAACTATTGGCGGCAAATGAGCTAGCATGGCATACGACATCCCTGTGTTCAATTGTGAGAAAATACACAGTGTTGATAAAGAAAATGTCCTGAAGCAATAAACCTTTGAAAATTATCAAAATTCTATACCTTGTGGAATCTGTAAAACCGCTATTGTAAATCCAGCTACCAAATCTTTGGAAAAGTTTTCCTTCCATTTGTATTCTGGCAGCCATTTCAAAATTGGTAGAATAGTGTATAACCACATAAATGGAGAAGTACTCGAGTTACTGAAACCCTTGCGCAAATTCTTGATTCCAAAACATCGCGATTTGTCTAAAAAGTTTAGAAGATTTGATCTCAATTAGCTACTAACTAGTGAACTTATCCGTCAATGATTGGCCGCCGCCACTTTTTGTCATAGAAGTATCTTTTTAAAACTTACATTTTTTTGTTTCTAAATTTGTAGAATCCGTCAACAGATTAATTTGATTTACTACTCTTCGATTGATTGTGATTTGAACACCATTGGTACTCACTCCTTGCAAATCCGGGGGAATAATGGAATTATCCAGTGAAATGCTTCGTCTACGACTACCATTATTATTATTAGTGGTGAAACTGGAAAGAGTGACCGACATAATTTTAAAAAGCAATGAACTAGCCCACTAACTATCCCTAAAACTCCTAAAGACGAAATGCAAAACGTTTCAGTGGTTATAGTTACAAAACCCCACTTACAAGTTTGGCAACTTACGTAATGCAGTTGTGGTGCGCAATTTACGCAGATGATGAAAAAATACTTGAGCGGATAAGATAAGAGAAATTTATAGGAAGAAAACATTTAATAACAGACTTTTTGTGACTTTGATTTTTGTTAGTATGTCATTGTGTTCGCTGATTTATTCATTTTGAAGCTAAAGGCAACGCGTGTGTGAGATATAGGGCGTGGAGTCAAAAGTCAAATTCAATGCACTCTTCCATTTCGCTTACACATTATAGACGTATAGAGGATAAGATTTTTCATCGCATCACATGTCAAAGTGCAAGGCATAAATCACTCACTGGATAAATGAATTACAAACATTGATGATAGTCTTTGTAGTTTGTGATGGATAAGTTTTGCATTCCGGGGTGAACCATAGCTTATCAGTGGAATGATGATCTTGAAAAAATGTCACCTGATTTTTTTCAAACTCAATGATAAATGATGATCTCATATCACATGAGGATGGCCATTGTTCGATTATATAAAATAGAGTGCAAAAAAATCCCATCGATTTTACGATATTATCGACCGGAATGGGGTACAAAAGGATAACATACTTTTGTGCACCAGATCCACCCTGTACTTTAGTTCTATTTATAAAATTCCATTCATTTATGCCGCTCTAAGATTGTACAGTTCTTGTTGTACGCAAACACATAAGTTTCACTACTCGTGACTTTTTGTTTACATTTCATTGACCAGCGTTTCCGGTTTCCGCAGGCATGGTAAACATGACCTTCAGCAACATAAGTGGTTCGCATCGCACATTAGAGTATTTATTATCGCAACAAGCTTTTATAATTACAAATTTCCAGCGCATGAAATACAGTTTCTGACAATTACCCATGTGCTAGACTAAATTTAAAAAATTATGTAAACATTTACGATAGAGTAAGTTAGCTAATCTTTAGTGTAGTGTAAGGTTAGGCAATGATTACAGTACCATCAGTAGTTTAGTAGTAAATGCAATGTACACCTGAAGATCACAAAATCTCCTTTTGCAACTTCTGCGAACAGTAAATAACGGCATCATGAATGGTAGGAAAAAATTTGTCCGTCCCGATTCGCTGGATCAGCTTGCATTTGGACATTTGATCTAATAGTGGTAATGAGCAGCCCACAAGTGCCAATGATAATCCGTTTTTGGACAAACTTTCGCTCATATTGTAGATGGCTTTGACTGCGCCTGGATCTATGGAGCCTATACTGGACATATCGATGATTACCCATTTCTGTTAAGCAGAGAAGCAATCATAATAAATTAGGAATGTTTTTTTAATTGTATCTCAAACTTGCCAAAAAAACAATGGTAGGTTTACGTACCAAAACAGAAGGTTTAGTAATGTTATTCGGTGCAGACCAACTAGATCCATCTTTTTCGTTTTCATCAAAATCTGCACCAGAATTTACATAGCCTTGTATCTGGACCTCAATAAGTCTATACTGGAGTGGAAACAAAAAACAATTTCAGTTCCTGAACTCATACAAAATACACAATTTGCATCCAGGGATGACTTACTTTTTTCAGCTCTTCAATAGAAATTTTCTGAATTTCTTCTGTGAATGTCTCAATTGTGGCAAAATTTAGGCTGCCTGTATATTTAATAATTTTCAGCCCTGGAATTTCTCTTGCCTGAGAAGCAATTTTTAATTAAATTCACAGTACCAAATTTTTGAACTTTATCTGATTATAGTTAGTTGTAGTTACTTGTTCCGATTGCGAAATATCCACATAAAGTTCTGAATGCTTGTATGATCCCAACACACTCAAAGTGGACTTGTTAGACCGCCATATCAAATTCAACAGTGAAACAGCCATGCCGATTCCCAGTCCATATTCAATGTCCATCAAAATTGTGGCCAAAAATGTGATGAGCCAAATGAAGCCGTGAACACTACATTCTCGGAATATGGATGGCAACTCTAGTCCTTGTTTTAACATTCCTTTCAGAGCCACTACTACGATGGCTGCCAACACACACTACAAAATAAAATAAATTTTATTATTAAAGGTTTGTTAATCAGCAAACACGCGCATCAAGGTTTTTTTTTGGAAAGTCGTAAAAATGTGTCATAAAGTTGATGCTATGTGTTTATTCTGCGCCTTCCACATTCATCATAACATAATCGACGCTATTCCGTCCGTCCGTCCGTGTGCACGGAATTTCAAAATTAAAATAAAGCGATTTTAGGTTGTAAGTTATTTGGCAATGATTACTTTTTGCCGGTTACTGTGATAACAAAATTTCAAAAATGGCTAATTTTAATTTGAGACATTACGAATTTGTTGATTTCTAGGAAATGTAGGGTTTTGGTTGCCAGAGTTATTTTCTGAAAATTTGTCATTTTTGACTGATTTTTAAAGTTTTAATTGTAAACTTTCTATT
>Ga0210040_10003009_pt1 | contig 23164 bp, 19 predicted proteins | sample CryGeyCG12114_NA_FD_185462 | JGI IMG/M metagenome (GOLD analysis project Ga0210040, IMG submission 185462) | Groundwater microbial communities from aquifer - Crystal Geyser CG19_WC_8/21/14_NA (SPAdes) (version 2) | ecosystem: Environmental > Aquatic > Deep subsurface > Groundwater | place: USA...
GCAACACACTAAATGAGGGTTGGCTAATGTTAAATGAGGGTGCGACAGACGTAATGAAGATGGACTAATCTTAAATGAGAGTAATAAGCATTATGGATAATGCAATACAATAAATCGGTATAAAAAGTTTAGAATTAAGAATCAATTTTGAAATTTTCTTATGGGAATTAACATGGGGAAAATGTCGAAATTAAGGGGACCCCCTGTCATATTTTCTCATCGTGGTGTGATGTGTGATGCTCGGTTGTTTACGTTTGCATGGAAACCTTAAATGCCAAAATGACCAACTTAATTGTCAATTATCTCGTTAACTAAGGGTTTTACGGCTTAGACTCCTGGGGCGAGGGCACTCCGCACCCACTTGACGATCACTTTAAGGCTATTTTGAGGCATATCGGTTCAGTAGTTTTGGCCCGAATTCATATAAATATGGTTTTTTGAAAACACGATTATAAGAGTAGATTCGCATCATTATCATCATGAGTTTGTGTGGGCACCAGAACAACACGCATTCTTCCATAAGGATTTCATTCCCTAAGTCTATGTATATCTATCACAAGTTTCACAAGCATTACTATTCTGTGATATGGTTAGACTTTTGGTGAATACGAATGCAAATTAAGATTAATTTAATGCATGATACATGTATCAATGTGACGAGAGTGCGTAATTCGTTTGCTGAAATCAGCTGGGGCTAGACTTATCAATTTTTTTCATCTTATGATTACTTTTAGGATATTAGAGCTTAATTCATTAAATCTCAGGTATTGTATCTTAATCCTGTCACTATCAAATGAGCTTGTTTTATAAAAGATTGCAGTTATTTTTGAGTGAGCAAGCTGCTAGCATAATCTCAGATAAAACTATAGAATAATAACGAGTGAATTGGCCAAAAAAACGAATGTAGTTTTTACCAGGATCACACTGCATTGCGCCCTGTCCATGGTTTTATACTTGTTACAATATTAGTATCTTGGATTTTTAACTATAAGTCTATATGTTTGTGTGCACATCATCAGTGAAAAAAAGTGAACCTGAAAGCCACGATTATACAATGGGATATGGATTCCACTCTATTTTTCTGTATCCCGCGTTTGATAAATAAGCCCCGCCCGAAGGATTCCGTATGGATGTTTCCAATTTACCAGCCAGCACAGATGACAAGGGCAAGCTAAGCTATGATGCAAATTAGAATGGTTGAATGAACGAAATGGAAACTATCTCATGAGTTGTTTAACTAACTAAATAACTAACTACGCATCATCAGTTGCAGTTATCAAATATCAAATATGACGTCCATAGTAGTTAGTACTTAAGTTACATTATGCAATTTTATGGTTTCTTACATACTAACTAGCTAACTAACCATGCTTTTTATGTCAAATAGAGCATTGGTAAAATGAAAAATAATCCAGATTTGTTTTCAATCAAATCTCTATTGTTCATAATTGGGACCTTTGTGACACACCAGGGAACCTACGACTCACGTTCATGCAATGTCAGTCAGTTGCTTGCTTCCGAACTATAGCTACCACTTGAACACATGCTAGGGAGGGGAAATTGCACTACCGTGTCATGTGGCACATGCCACGAATTCTTTATTATCTCTTGAGACTAGCTCAAACTCGAATTTATTGTATCCACCAAAAATTGGAATGCAGGTGTGATCCCTAATTGTATTGAACTATACACACCCCGTGCTGTAGCTTTCTTACACACCTATAACTTACTTACCATATTTTATGCACAAAAGAATTCTGAATTTTAGCTAAATAGAACACATGAGAATGAGAAAGTCATAGTAATTTATATTTCAGTTAGACAGCCAGTTAGATAGTGTCCGATGCCTAGCAATAGCAAATACTGTGATATTTTACTTGAATTGAATTTAAATAAGGGGAAAAAGTCTATGTAAAAATCCTTTGATTTTTCGGCCTTGCTATGTATATGTGAACAAGCGGACTATAGTTTTTGAATCATAAGACTTCATGAAACATGATGCACGCAGTTGGTTTGTAAACTTGAAGTTGGCATAAAATGAAATATGGGGAAGGAAGTGGTTTTTTTTAACTTTCCTTTTGCTACTACTACGTACTAACTAAACTATATCAATAGCAGGGCTGGTACTAACTAAAGCATGGTTGTCAGCAAAAGTCAAATGGGCTTTTTATTACGAAGCCGAAGGCTGAGTCAGGTAATTACTAACGGGAGCGCCCTATGCTGCACATGTTAAAGCTAAAATCACCTGAAAACGCAAGATGAAATTTGTGTTAGTAAACTCTGTTTGGAACGGGGTAAAAGTTGTGTGCGCAGTTTTCAGACAGGTTTTAGAATAACCCCAACCGTGACCAAAATGGTTTAATTTTGTAATTGAATGTTTCAATTTGAAATGTTAGGGTAATTTTTTGGTTATCTGATCAGTTTACTGGAATAACTTGTAGTAGTATGATTGTTGGCGCGAAAATCAAAATGATGTTGATTGATGATTCTATTTGCGATTGCAAGTTGGTGAACAGAAAAAGACTAGCTGATGAGACTACCGAAAAACGATAAAAACCCCTAATTATTATTACTGGTTTTTTATAATATTAATATAAATAATTCCTTATAACCAGGCTTCGTCGGTATACCCTCTTGCTGAGGTTTATTTTTATTTTCGATTTCAAAAATCCAGATGTCTATTATAAATTGCAATCAGCACTTTTTCTGCTTCGAAGGAATTCTTTGTTTTAAAAGAGGATGCATTTGTACCGAACTTCGCTAGGCCTGCCGTAAAAATTTACAAAAGTTGTTTTTAAGCTCCAATTGAAAGAGCTTTTTCCTCTTGAGGTAGTCCAACCCATATATTTGAGGTTTTCTTAGCTTCGATCTACCATTTCGGTGCTTCGGTGCCATTTACTTGTTAGACTAGTGTTGTCACTTTTCTCGCTCTATGAATAAAAATTCTAAGACCTGAGACCCCGTAGTGGCAACATTGAAAGCATTTAGTAATTTAAATGTGCTCTAAATGTGGAATCAGATTTTCTGAAATCAATGTAAATCACTCTCTACGTAAGGTTCGACAGTCACAAAAGTTTGGAAAACCTGTTGAGTGCCTGAAAAACCGACCTTTTTTCCATTCATGTACTGTTTGTTAAGAAATGAAATTCAATTAACATAATATCTCAACACGATTTTTGAGGTTTTTAAAGATATTGAAAACAGTTAAACAAACAAACAACACCGAATCGCAAAATATTCAGTTTTTCGTTTTAAGAATTTAACAAAATCAACACCTATTTTTGTTGGAATAATCAAAGAATATATCGAATTTTTATTCATCTGAGCAATGAAAAATTAACTCGACAAGATTCCATTGTAGCCAAAAAAGTACTTAACAGGATTAATCAACCAATAATAGTTACATTTTCATCAATGAAAAGTTAAAACATGGATCGCACTGAAGAAAAGGTAAAACGTAACAAAGAAACAAGAAAAAACACAATTTTGAAATTTCTAATTTTGTTAAATCTTCCCAAGCAAAGAAACGAAAACCTGTTTTTAGCGAACCTCACATATTTGAGTTTTTGCCTGCACAGAATACATTTATCTTGCATAAAAGTGTTTATAACATTGTATAGTATGCATAGAAATGAACATTTTAAAATATTAACTTACTCAACTCTACGCCAACTTACGACTCTCTGCGCCAGCTATGTGAAGGCTTTCATTGATTAAAACAATAATGAAACTAATCACAAATAAATCATAATAATACTTTTCCGTAATTTATGAAATCTCATCCATGTATTTATATTTCAAGCTTTTAAAATCTAGTCGCTGTAAATAAACTTATCTTGCAAAGTGAATTTTTCAATAATAAATCATTAAAGTGTTTTTTTTGGAATTTAGAATTTGATTATTTGATAAAGGATTTGAGATTCAAAAATTTTTCATAACATGTCAGTTTGAAAAAAAATTTTTGACTGTATCAATGTACGTAAAATTATCAAGATGTTGTGGACGATTTTTTTCCTTTCCGTTTTTCGATGATAAAGAAAAATGTACTCTTTCACTCTAAGAGATAAACTCTAAAACGGACATGATTCTAATAAAAAAAGCGAAAAGAAAATCCTTTGAAAGGATTTTTCGTGTGTTTTTGTCATTTATTGCTGCATGTCTATTTGTCGGTTAATCTACTTATAGTCCGAGCAGAATTGAAACGGAGGGAATGCAATGCTATGGGACATGCATTTGTGTGTATTCGACGTCCGTTTGAGTTTTGAGAATAGAGTACAACTATCATTTATCTATTTATCCAAAATCAATGTCTACTAACCACATTATATTTATTATTGCCCGCATTTCATTAGCTGCCTGCTGCTTATTCAAGTTTTATAAACTTATCATGCTTTGAATGCGTTCAAAGCACGTACTGTGCATTTACGTATGCAGGGTGCGTTCCCGCACATTGAGCTAGCAACAATAAAATTTTAGCTCCAGACACCAAAGCTTGCCTAACAATTAATCTGCCTTTAAAAACAACAACAGAAGCAGCAGCAAATAATTCTTTTATTGATAATCAAGCTGTACCTAGTAGTATGTAACTTGAGTTGAGTTAGTTAAGTTAATGCTAGTAACTTTATAAAATAATATTTTGATTCTTGTTATCTATTCTTATGTTTTATAATTATTATCTCACTTAAAGCACAAAAATGATCATTTTTTAATTTTTAATAATTTTCAGAGCTTGAATGATATGTTATGGGATGTGTAATAGCTCAATGGGGATTGTTTATATCAGTATGGGTATTTTTCAACATGTGGAAGCGAATGCCAGTTCATTCTTTGGACGCAGATGAATCAGTCTAAATGAAAGCTAGGGTACGCACCGACTGTGAACTCGAAGCCACTACTGCTGCATTTCCTTTTTATCATCTAGTGAGTCTAAGGTGTCAGATTTTACTGTTTTTAAGACTCATGTACAATCAATAATTTTATTACAGATTCACTACTAGATTTGGATCATCCTGCCATACAAGAGTTTAAAGATAAGGATCAAGTATGACAAAAAACAGATGTCAAGTTCGACCACCCAAGAAGAAGACAAATGGGAGAACCGTTTATGGACCATGTGTTGTAAAGGTAATGTTACTTTTTATTGAGTTGGTTATCAATGCAGTTGACTTTTAGAATTTAAGCGTTTCTGTTGATTTTTTAAGATTCTTGATTTTTTTCTACTTAAAAAGTAATGAGTTGAAAAAACAAGCTGACAGTTTTCAAAATGAAATTTTCAGTAGTTTTTGTTCTTTTTCTTCTTTTCACTTACACGTACAGTGATATCTGTCGAAAGTTAATTTGTATTGAATGTATTGTAAAAAGCGATTGTGTGTATGGGGAAAATTTAGATGGTTACAAATGCGAGCACAGAGGGAAAAAAATTAATTGTTTTTATACACTCACTAGTTGTATGTTAAATTCCTTTCTATTATATTGATGATGATTTCACGGATCATTTGCTTTACTTTATCATTAGGTGATAATGAACCAATTGCAACCATTATGGACGCTGGGGATATATAATGAATGTTAATCAGTCCTGCTTGATTCTACAATTGATTTGTACAGTCAGTACTGTAGTTTTTCGTGCTAACTAAATTTTTCATTTTTTTGTTGTAAAAAAAAGGAATGCTGTAAAAATCTGTTCGTGCAAGCTGTAGGCCAACTCTAAATGCTTACAATTTTTTTTAAGCGGGTAGAGCGGCAGAAAAAATTATTGCAATGCCAAATTCCTTCCTATTATCAACATTTCATTTCATTCGTTTCGTTTCATTGTCAACAACTTTTTATTATTACATCTACTGTTACAGTTATTACATTTTTAAATAACTTTGTGAAAAAATGCAATTATTTTTAATTTCAAAAAAAAAATTTGTGTGAACAGTTTCAAATTTTAATGTGAACATTGTGGTTATAAAGTAAAGTGATGTGTCAAATGTTAATATTTATTACTCGAAACAGTTTCGCTCCCGATGGTTTTGCTGTCACTTTTTTCAACACCACATGTTTTTTCGAAACTGGCGTTCCGTAGACAGTGCAAGTACGTCTCGCTCGTTATCAATTTTTTAAATTAATATTATACTATTTATTTTAAATTTTTTTTAAAATTAAAAGTTCTTTCAACTGATTGATTAGATCATCAATCTCCAGGATGGAGACTGACGGCCTGTGAAATTTTTTAGAACCCGACGAAGACGAGATAGATTCTTTTTATAGACTTTCTGTAGAACCGTCTGGTTATAAAACTTATATTCCAAGCTTTGCTCCCGTAACAGTGGACAAGTTTCAGTTTCATAGTTACAAGACGATAGCTAAATAAATTATGTTATTTATTTTCGTAACTTGCTATGGATTAAAAGTAACCAACTATCATAAAGCTCTGCGATACCCAGAGGAAGCTTATTTAAAAATTAATATAATGCATAACACAAACCGGAGAGCTGAAGCAACATCTAATGCTATGAGATTGTATTACAAGTTTTAATGTAATTCGGTTTTATGGCAAAAAGAGAAAAACACTGATTTAAGAATGGTAGAGGACGCCGAAACATGTCTTAAATTAACAAGTTCACCTTCGTTTATGATGAGAAAAAGTCTGAAATGAAAAAAACTAGCGTTAAGCTGAATCAAAATTCTTTGGTGGGCTCTTAATTACTAGAACTATCCAAACTTCACTTTTACAGAGTATTTATGGAAGAATTAAGGAATACTTAAATAAAAATCGAGTCAAACTTTTGTGCATGGATACAGACAGCATGTTAATCAGATGGTGACAATGGTAATGGCAAGGGGGCTTTCAGATTTTTCTTCATTTACTTCGTGCTTTAACTAGTGTCCGCAGAATGGTAAAAATAATGACAACAAAAGAATATGTTAGTTCAGCATGCTCAAATATGATTTTTCACTAAATATTATTGTTTTTCACAAAACAAAGTGAAGAATTAGGGTGGAAATTTTGAAAAAAATGCAAAAGAGAGCACTCCAATCCGCACTCTATTGGGAATTCTGGTATCCTATGAGAAAAAAAAGAATGATGAGTTCACAATTTTATTTAGTAACATGGGAAAAAAACTCACGCTTCCTCGGAATGTCGGAGGCATCAATCCGAGTGGAGCGGCGAACGGGTGAAGGAACAATATTATTCCTTTCTGAGCCTTCCTTGACATTTCCTCCCTCATTGTCATGATGAAGGCCAATCCTTGAGTTGCCAGGTTGAGGTAAGCGAAAGGTTTTCAACAGGAGTATAGCAAGCAAAAAAACTAATGCAGACGCAGCTACGACAGAGAATTCGCAAAAGTATAATTTGCAATAATTGATATAATTAATATTGATAGCAATTCTTTGATATCTGATTTCAAATGATAGAATGTTAATTGCACTAGAATTGCTGACTTCCTCATTTTTTTTACATCCCAAAAGCGACACTGTATGCCATTAGAGCTGCCCTGATTCTATATTCTCTTTATATTTATGTATTTTTCTTTATATATTTATTCTTAAATACTACTTTAATGATCGTTTTCCTTTTCCCTCGTACAAAAATTACGTAAACCATCGCAAACTATCAATAATGATACGATACGATATTTTATTCCTTTCTAACTTTTCTCAATGATTCTACAGACTGTCTATCTCTCTCTCTCAACTTGATAACGATTCCAAAGATGCAAAAGTAACTTATAGTTCAAGGCATTACCAAAAATGAAAATCTTACAGCACAGTTCAAGTTGCCACACAAAACTTAGTATAAAACAAAGCTATTGTTACTATATTGTTACTATATTGTTATGGTCTTTGGCGGTGTAAAGGTGTGTTTTATGGTTAAGAATTGACAAATACACGAACGAAACACGTTAGAAAATGTTGATACTAGGGATAACATGCTATTACCCGCTTTAGGGTACAAAACAAGTACGTACCCGAAATTTGTATCTTAATACTCCCATGATCTAACGGTGAATAATTATGACCATGTGTGGTTACATGTGAAAAGTGTAACCTGATACTTCTTTGACTTTGTCTTTTTCCTTTGTCTAAATCAGTGGTTATGGTACTTTTCCAGAACAATTGCAGATGGTAATAATGAACAGTTTTAGCTACGTAACTAACTTACTACTTATGAATAAAGCAACTACCTTAATTATTAATCTGTGCACACATGTTTTGCAAACTTAGTATTGGGTTACAATAATACAAAAAGATGACAAATTTCACATGTCTTTTATAACTAATTTTAGCTGCAATGAAATTACAATTACAAATCTAACAATCAAAGCTTCATAACAATATTATGCTCTTCACTATAAAGAACAAAAAGGTATTTACAAACAATGCCTGTTTATACAATATTGGGCTATAGCATAGTTAGTAACTAAGCTAGCTTTTTATTTTTTCTCTTGAGAACCACTAAATTCATTGTATCCATTTTTTCTATTTGTGTGGCCCAAAAAGTTAAAACGTGTGTGCAGTGCATCTACTCATCTTGTTCGCATCTACTGTTCAAATGAGCCACTAAACTTCTCTCAGCACCACTCATAAATCAAAAATTGCGCCACCTCTACTTATTTACATTGCATTACAAATTTATGCACACAGAGTTTACACTCCAGAGTCTAGTAACTTCACCAGAGTCTACAACAGCAATAAAAATGAATTTGAAAAAAAAAGATAGAAGAACCTTTAATGGTGAGAGAAGAAGTAAACTGACGTTCACTTGCCCTTGGTACACACTCCCTTTCCTTATTTCTTAAATTGCCATAAATTGAAAAAATACATTTTTCATCTTTTAAAATAATTTTCCATACATTTTGTTTCTCAGGCTCACAATAGAAGCACACAACCACACATGAGCCTAAATTTCAACTTTACTTAAAATAGGAAAAAAAGCGTCACTGAACGACGAAAATGATTATAAAACACTATTTACATACCTTTCCAAGATTCAATTATATTTTCGATTACACTTTATACTTATTTTATATTATATATACATTATTTTATACTACACGACACAATAAAAAATAAATGAACAAACGAACAAACGAGAGTTTTAAGAACTTCACTGAGAAAGATTCAGACGACAACTAAACATCGCTGGAATTCTTTTTTTGGTCACGAAAAAGTACCCTATAAAATGATCCATCCTAAAAAGCAATCGGCAACTGTTTTGAGAAAATGAGACGAAAAGCTCAGTTTTAGGTAGCTGTCGAAAAATTTTTATGAAAGACGTTTCATAGGGTACTTTTCCTTTCAACACAAAGATTCACAGGAGGGATACTTAGCATTTAGTGCACATAAAGAAAAAGAATGAGGGACTCACATAAAAAGCTAGAGCACGCAATGACTAAATCATTGTGTACAGCACGAAAGGCAATAGTTATCAGCTAAATATACACTTACAATTTTGAATCTGGGACTTTGGACCTTTATGCTGTACATAATAACTCATTCAGCCGGCATTTAGTTCACACAAAGAAACAAACACAAATATATGTAAGCACACAACACAATGGTGCCAATGTGTGTTTCTGATTGTTATATTTTTCTTACCTGATGTTTCATGCAAATAGGACATTTACAGTCATCTGGGGGACCATCATCTTTTTTAAGCGGGGGTTCGATACAGCCCAAATGGTAAACTGCAGGAAGTAGGGTGGTATAGGTGCCCATGAGCACTTTTTTAAATTTCGCACCACAGACTACCATTGAACGAAAAACCGCGCGCACCTCAAAAGTTTAAAAACTTTGACAGCTCAACTCATCCTGTTTTTTCTTTCATTTTCGGTGATTTTTAGTTTCTTTGGGTTAGTTATTTTGTTTAAGTTTATGTGACAAGTTGTAGGAATTTTAAAACTTACTGACTACTGTTTGCCAATTATTTTTTGACCGACTTCAATATGGCCGATCAAGGTAATACAAAATTGGCTATATGCTTATTATGTCTTTCTTTTTTTCATTCTTTTATTTCATTTCATTCAGATTTATTTCTCACTCCAATATCGATGAAAATTTCGGATTTAACCGATGGAGTGAGAATATACGAGAATTTGAGAGCTAAACCCTCTCTATCTCAAAATTACCATGTTATTTATGTGCGAAATTCTGCACATAAAAATTTGAATGCACAAGCTTTGAAAGACTTGGAGCTAAATCAATATGAAGTTCTCCAATTTACTCCCCACAAAAAAAATTTTATTCGCAAAAATCGTGAAAATTGTCAAGAATCCATACCTCTCACTAGAGCTAGTCAACAAATGAATCGGTGAGAAAAAATTTATTTAAATTTAGATTCTTAAAAGTAATTATTATGCCGGTTTTTAAACAGAGTAGAGTATAGACTCGATACTTTTTCATCATTAAATTCGATGACTGATATGGAAAATCAGATTCAAAATGCCCTCTACTACTACATAATTGACCGTGCGAATTATCAAGACACGCCTGACCCACACGATTTAATAAAAATGAGCGAAATGTCAAACGCTCTTTTACCCAAATTTTTAGGTAAGGTTTAAATATTCAGTTTTAAGTTGCTTATTCAATATTTTTCCGTACTTTACAATAAATTTGTGCACTTTTTTAGATGATAATTATCCCGGCATTAATGTTCCGCAAATTTATGCCGGGGTAGCTGGCTGTTGCTCTGCCATGCATATTGAGGACCAATCATTGGAATCTGTTAACTACATGATGAATAAACTTTGGTTGTTCATTCATAAGAATTCTCGGGAATCGTTTCTAATTTTTCGGAACGAATTTTCCGAAACAATTCAACTTATCCTTTTTGTGTTCATATTTTAAGATCCAAAAGTTTTTATATCCCCATAAAAACACTCATAGCCGAAAACATTAAATTTCGTCTCGTAAGTATTTTTTAAATTTTCGTTTTCCTAATCATTATTACGTAAATGATTAAAACTAAAATTCAATTTTCGGTTTTAGATTCTGCAACAATCCTGATATCTCATATTTACACTTCCTGGATCTCATCATCAGGTCGTCAACCTTAATTCATCTATTAATATAGCGATGAATTTTTTGCCAAAAAATGATACAGATTTGGGTATGATACGGATTCATAGCCCTTGTGAGTGTAATTACTCAATTTTTCCCTCAGACGTCACTAAGTACGATTTATTTTACATTTTAATCAAAGTATATTTTCTAAAACATTTATGTTTTTTGTCTCAATTTTACCTATTTTTACAGATATGGTAATAATTTTGATTTTGCGAAAGATTTAGACGAAATTTTGGCCGCCTATCTTAAATTCAAATCCGATAAGCCATCCACATCTAATCAACCAATCGATTATCGGAGTCCGGATCCATCAGCTGCCGATAATCGAGACAATTCGTCATCAAGTTAGAAAAGATAAAAAAATGACTGAAATTCTATATTTTAATAATCTTTTACTTTTTGTATTTTTCAGAAAGATGTGTCCCCTGTGGTTGTCTAACTAAATCTGAAAAAGAAAAATCGCTTCATTTAAAATCATATCGTCTTAAGATTAGAAGCGAGTATAAACACGAATGTGATCATTGTAAGAAAAGATTCAGAACCTATAGGAATCCTTATAGTCATAAATCTCGTTCACATTTATAAAAACCGTTTATATTATAACTGTTAACATTCATGGTTAAAATCAGACTGAGAATTAAATTTTCACTATTTGATTATTGACTAAAATTTCTTCAATTAGCTATCTTCCATATCTACTGTCGTCCGTCTTCATCAATTCGAGCATACATTTAATCTCATTATCATTATATTTGTCAGGCTAATTTAGCTTACAAGTGGCCTTATGTTGGATTCCTTTATGGTTTCTGCCTTACGAACATATGATGAAGAAAGATTTTCCATTTTTGGATTACTGACATGAAGAAAAATTTGTATTCTACTATGCGTATGCGTCTTTTTGTGTACTCTCGAATCAATGACAAATTTTCCTATAAGATTTCCAGTAGACAGTAGAATTACTTCTACATGCACTCACCAACTAACTAACTATCAAAAATAAAAGTACAAATTTTTATTTCAAATTTCTACCTGACACACTTGTACATCTATCATAGTCGTAATAATTAACTGACACGAGTGTCTAATAAAAGTCTTCATATAGTTTACCCGATTCACACAATAAGCTTTACTGGAAAATAAAGCTACAACCCACGAACTACGCATTCGTGTCACGTCAAGTACGTATATAATTTTCTTGCATTTTCCCGTAAAATTCGAGCCACGCTAACAACAAACAGACCAATCTAATTAGCTAATGATAATAATGGAAAAAACTCGGTAATATTCAATAATGGTAAGAAACAACTTGCAGTCAACTCATGCTACTAACCCCATGTGAATTATGGATTCGCTCCAACCCTCTCATAACAGTAGTTATAGTTACTATACGCGTTAAATGCCATTTCAAAGTGGCCATTGGAATGTACCTTGAGTGTGATGTCAAACGCATGGAGTGTCAAATCAATATACGTATCACCCCCACCGATATTAAATTCAATTGGGGCTGCCTCTTCTGCTATTGAGACAGTAGGATAATAAATCGAGTACATACTTTTCACATCCGTTAAGTCTTCCATTGGGTGAGAAAACAAATCAACCTCGTTACGGTAAGCTATTTTCTAAAGTTTTTTTTTTGTTTGTTGGTCTACGCTTCACAGATTTTCTCACGGTTCTTATTGTTTTACTAGTTTTTTGTTTTCGCTTAAATCGACCTTGTTTCTGTATTTTTCGCTTTGATGTAATAACTTTACGTTTTGGTCTGCGAACTTTTCGTCCTTGTTTCTTATTTTTCGTACTAGCATGTGAGATGGGAGCAAGATAAGATTTTGATTCTGGTAGAAGGCCAGACTCCATTTTAACAAGTTTACAGCTGTTTTGGTTAGGTGCGCATTGTACAAATCTTCCTTTCATTGCCTAATTTTTCTCAGGGCAAGCAAACATGTGTTTCGCTCAATTCCTTCAGAGATACTAAATTATTTTCTGCATCAACAAGTCTTGTATTGATTTTGTCAACTAAATCCTCGGCTACTTTTACATAATCAATGTTTGCAAATTCCAACTCAGTTTTCGCAGTGCCCACAAATTTTTGACATCCATTGTTCACACACTGAGGTTCTATTATGTTACATTCTAGATAAACATCGATATTATTTGAAGGTGCTACAAAATTTTTAAAGACATACTGCGAGCCATAACGTTCCAAACTGTTTAGTAGTTCCCCTAATACTCGAGCAATTGGTCCTAGCAGCTCCAATGATTTCAACTTGTTTTTAATCTCAACTTGTGGAAAACCTTTTTCGCTTTTCGAGAAAACCATGTTATGATTTTTCAATTTGGAATTGATGGAATTCCTGCACCAAATCTGCCGCAGATGTAACTGTTGTCCTATTGATTGTAACTTGTCTTGTTTTTATTGGCGAATCAATGTACACGCTTAAGATTTTCCCAATTTCAAGCGCTTCAAAATAATCTAGATCTGGCATTTCCGTACCAATAATTTTTTTTGGGACCCACTGATGCATCTTCCTCTCCAAACCCAAACATGTGACGCAAAGGAGCGGGCAGTTTTATTGTACTGTTTGTTTTATTTTCCAACTGCAACAAGTTTTCACTGCATAGCGAAATTTCAAAATATAGTTTGGCGGATGAATTAAAGTTTTTAAAACATTCCAACCAATTATCGCTTATTTTTTCGTAAGTTGAGTAAACTGGAATATCTAACAGTTTCGTAATCACCGCAACCTGAAAATTCGTTTTATGCTTATTCGTAATGTCGACTTATGATCTTATAGATGTGAGTCCAATCTCGTATTGGCTCTCACGCAAATCGAGTGGCTTCCAGAGAAAAATTGTAAAGTCGTTATTTTTATTTTCTGCATCAAACCTTTCAGGTTCTGAACTTGATAAATATATGTATTGATCACTCGCCATTTTCTGTTGCTAAATTCAATTCATTTTCTGTGAAAAATCCGTAGATAGGCTCACCCTTCAAATCTTAAAAACTGTATGACAGGACTGGGTTGGGAACCACCTGTTTTATAACAAATTTTCATCAGTCCACCCCCTCAAATATCCCTATTCGAATTTGGTTCGTTCTGTTGCTAAACGCACCAAATCACCATCTTTGAATTTGGGCTCATCAACCTGGCCCATATATTTCTAATATAATTTGTCCCAAACAATATGCTCATTCGTTCGATTTACTTCATTTGGCGACATCCCAATTGAGCTGTGATATGTGTTATTATAGGATTCTACCAGTTTATCTAGCACGGATATCCACTCCGAAGTTTCGCTAAAGTCAAGATATTTTGCGATTCTACTCATTAGAGGTCTCTTGAAGCGCTCGACAATGCCAGAATGCACTGGACTGAAACTAACAAAAAATATAACATCATTCTCTTTAGACTAAGACTGAATAACTTTTGACATAAATGCCGATTCTTGATCGCTGAAAAAATATTTAGGCTTTTTTTCCAGTTGATTGAAAATTTTGTTGAGTGCTTCGAGTACAATAAAGGTAGTTTTATTTTTCAACTTCTCGCAGTATGCTTTACGCCTAAAGCAGTCCAAGAATGTTAGAATGTACTCATAATTTTTGTTATATTTTTTAAGACGCGTAAGTCAATCAGGTCTGCAGTCACCTGAAAATTATTGAAATAAACTATAACTTTGCGCCACCTTTTTGGTTTTTTATGCACTTGTTTGTCTAACGTATACTGCTTTATTTTTTCAAGTGCACGCTTCGCTTCTTCGTAAGGCACACCTTGAAATTTTGAAATCTTTTCTGGTCCGTAAAACAAACCCGGTTTAACCCGGTTGGATCTGAGAAAATATCAATCACCGTTTTTTCCATTTCTTTGATTTAAGCAAGTCGTTTTCAAATTTTTCAAAACTACTCCACATATCGTTGACATTCATCCCCTTTTTAAGAACTTGTTGAGTGGTTAGAGGGGTGCGCGACTCTGAAGACTCTAAAAAGTGATTAGATATTAATTCTTTTGGTGTATTGGCCGACTTTAAAATGTAGATGAATTCTGGTATGCCGATTATGGATGAATCTTTTTTTGATCCCAAGGTTTTTGTTGCAAGGCTAATTAGATCTACAATGTGACTTCCTGTTACTGGATTATTTTTGTAAATGATTTCACCTTTCTCGTTCCAATCAATAGCTTTCGCTTGCTTCAAGTATGTCAAAAGCCGTGTTGCTTTGCTACGGATGCTGGCAGGAATGCTTTCTACAACATAAGCATTCATTTCAGCTTCTTTTCAGTTTTTTCAGCCTTGTTCATCAATCTTTCGTATAGACTATTCTCAATCACTTTGTAAACACGCGTCATTTTCACTAACCAAATTGCAAAAAAAAAATCGAATAATTTGCAAAGCACTGTAGTGACCAGTATTGGTAGTACTGAGTTTTTCTTCACGAAAAACGTTCGTAGCTCGTCCACGTTCCACTTTTTTCTAAGAACCCTCTGAAGAGTTTTCTTGTGCGGGGAAATGATTGCTTGTTCGTCTTTGGATAATGGCAATTCCCGTAGATTATAGATTAATTCAACTAAGGTTTTTATTTCCTCTGTGCTGGCTTCTCTAATTAGCTTTTTACGTTTGCGCTCAGTGCAATTGATAAGAGACTGCAGAAAAAATCTTGCCTTCTCTATTCGCTCCATTAATATTAAGGAGTGAAGGTATAGCAATATTCATCTGGAAATAAAGAGCTTCTCAGACGAAACCTATCGTTTTGTGTCAGAGAAAAATCGAAAACAATGTATCCGTGACGTCGTAAATTCATACAAAAATCATATGTTGATGAAATGAATTGTTTTTTACCAGGAAGTATCTGACTTCTCTTGTACAAAACTTGAACCACGCTGCGATCCCAAGGAAATTTAAACAGTACTAGATATGTACAATTTAGGTTGAAAGTTCTAAGGTTTCGACCGTATAGGTTGTGCGTTGTTACGATAACTGAGAGATTTTGTGTGTGCGGTCTTTTATAGCCAACCGGGTAATGTAATCATTTAAACTAGTTTCCATTTCTTGATGAAAATCGTCCAGTATAATTAGGCTACCACTCAAATCGTGTTGTAGAATCGTAGGGCTTAAAATTATCTCTGGGTGCTCTACTCTGAACTCGTGAAGGCCTATATTATCAATATTATAAATATAATAGATATTTTTCAAATCTCCATCAATAAGTTGCTGGCGGTTTTTTATAATTTGGCTAATAAGCGTCGACTTTCCAGATCCTGCACATCCACTAATGTTCTTCAGGAATGGAGTTCTAAGCTTAAGATCAATCCAATCATCCCCGCCTATTCGCTTGGTTTTGTCGATTTTTTAAATATTTGAGGGAAGCCAAAGATCCTAATGCTCCAAAAGATATAACTGTGACTATTGGTATAAGATAGAAGCCATCACCATCTACTATTTCCGTGGGTTCCAATGTATCTATTCCTTCGCAAGATGCTATTTCGCATATTTTATTAGTGAAAAGGGATCCAATTGGAATATCTTTTTCGTGTGAAACACACAGATAAGGCTTTGAAGAATATGGAAATAATGTTTTAAAAAATGTTTCTCCCGCTTGTATGCACTTTATACATAAATCTACAGCGTGAGATAGACCCAAGTTGATTATTCGATGCTTAAAAGACAAATGAAGTGTGAGAGAACAAACATGGTATTTATGTTAGACAAAATTGATTTATTAAACTTTAAACATAACGTTGAGAATATTATTCGTCGTTTCCACTCAAGACTCCCATCTGCACCTTATCAACTTTATATCGCAAAAATTCCAGACCGTATGGAAGATCCCGGCGTAATTGGTCAGAGAAGTCCTTTTTATACTTTGAGATTTCTTCATCTGGTACACGGTTCGGAGCATGTCGCTCCAGTGTGGTGTAGAACAGTTTTACTACAGCAGAAGCATGCTGCACTGTTAATTTGTAAAATTGTTGAAGCTACCAAATATTTCCATCCCTGTGGTTGGCAAAGTGTGTCAGCCACACTCTGAAAAAATCCAAATGAAGTGAGAGTTGCAGCTTAGTTTTGCAGAATGCCCGATCAACGGCCAACAAAATCCAGAGTTCAGGGTTCATCACACTTGGAAACACTCTTTTGATGTAAAGGTATGTTTCCTTTTGAAATTCGCGGAGAACACGGGGATCCGATTTAGTCAGATATATGTATCTCATATCAGACCATTTGATGCAAATCAACTCGCACATTTAAATGGCGATTTTGGGGGGTGATGTAGGATAGTGCTGCACAATTTTGAACATGAACTTTTCCCAATGTTGGGAAATAGTTTCTCTGGTAACGGCCGATTTATTCAAATTTCAAGTGAATGAATAATTTAGACGATAATAATATAGTCAAATGAATAATGGCAAATGTTTCCTGGTGATATTCAACGAACAAAATGTCTCAAAATTTATTCATGTCAGACATGCATACAGGTTCATACAGTTAATTTATATTAGGGTACTCTAAAACAAATTCCTCTGGTTTTTTGATGCCACGGTAGATATGAGGAACGGAAGTGAATACATCGGTATAATAAAGAGAAAGATTGATAGGACAGAATGCTAATTTAGAGGACTTCAAAGTATACATTTGTTGGCCAAATGACCGGAAAGACTTACTTGCTACGTGCTTAGAATGTGAATAAAATAAACAATTCTTATAAGTATCAAAAGTATAACTTTTTAGTGCAGAGGTTTTAACACCCTTGCATTTTTTTTAAACTCGTTCCCACTATCTAAGTTAATATCTAAACAATACATTTTCTTACAAATACCAACATATCTACTAATCACGCCATCCCCCACCTCATCCTTCAATAAACCTGGCTGACCAGCATACGAATGATCATAATAACTATGTGAGTTAGGAAGGGAAGAAAAATCAAACAGTGACTTACCATCTAAAACTAACTTACTTAAAATTGGATATGGATCTTGTACATCTAAAATTAACCCCAAGCTATCTGTATCCGAATAAAAGAGCCGCAGTTTATCACTGAATGCTGGTTTCAGTACACCATAATATATTCGCAACATATGTAATTTTGCTAAATCCAGTAGAATCGCACCAATGATGTTATGAGTATTTAAAAGTACGGACGCTTTCTTCATGTGAATAAAACTTGTACTGGAATTAATTATTTGGTATCTATCAAATCGTTCGCTTGAAATTAATTTTATTGCTCTATAGGGATCTGAAACAATATGAGTATTGAGCTCTTCCATCTTATTTTGAAGCATTTTACCATAAATTGAGTTTGTCATTAGCTTCAAAAATGTGCGTTCTGGCTCACTCACACTCTTCTGTCTAGCTCTAATGTTGTTGCTCACATGATCACAAAATTGGATTGTAAGTCATAAATCAGTTTCGATTGGATAGGAAGATTTTTTAGTATGTTAGTTTTGTCCCAAACAACCACTATTTTGTCATGAAGTAATTGATTAATATCGGAAAGAACGTTTGCAAATTTTCAGGCACGGACGAAAGAATATTTACTGTACCAAGTATGTTCGTAAGTCCAAGAATCCAAATTTTAAGTTTAAAGAGGGAAAAAGAAAGATTGAAAAGTAAGTACCCGGTGTACTATACAAGCATGCCTTTGTTCGCAGAGTTAGAAAGAAAAATTAAAATGTATTCAGTTTTAGAAATAGAAATTACTCATTTTTTTGTACTGGTATCGTAGAAATATTTATTTGGTACGATGATAAAATTTATCATGCTCTATGGAACATAAAAAAAAATTGAAAAATTGATTTGGATAACAGATAAAAAAATTCATTATAATAAAGTAATTTCTTGCTAACTTTTTTAGAGCAAACCCTCGCTTTAATTATAATAGCTTGGTACAATGGAATAATTTTGTAACGTGTGAAGAATATTTGTCAGTTTGTATTTATGTAAGAAATCAAAGTACAAATGGGATAGAGGCATTGGCAAATATAACTCCTGTTATTTCATCAGGATATAATAAATCCGAAAATCGGTATATGGGTTCGATGAGTTTTAAATTTATTGATTTTCATAATACACATGAATATCTAGACCTTAAATCCGTGCTTGATAATGTTTCTTGTCCCATTTCCAGCTTTGAAATTAATAACCCATTAGTTGTTTCCAGGGAGATCACGTTGAAAAACAAAGAGGAATTTTTAACAAATAAATTGACCCCATCGTTTTACGATATTTTGTTTGATCGTTTCACGTTTATTCACAGCTAAATATTTCATCATAATGTAAATTTTATTTATATATTAGCGTTGTAATTTATTGTATATCAAATCTCATACGTAGTAATTTAAATAATATTATTATGTACCTTGTAATTCAGTTTTTTAGTTTCACTTATTAGTTAATATCTCATATTTGCATTGTTGTGAATAAAATATAACACCTAAAATTATGACGTACTTGATTGATTGCGGCCTAAATTTGAATTCATAACATACTTATTCTGTCTTTTAATTCTCAGTCTCTAAGTTAACAAAAAAGAACTCATTAAATTTTAACAAAAATTGACCCATAGAACAGCAAAAAGACACACAAAAATAATCTAATCCGCATATGCCGAGTCCTGATGTTGCAGCCTATTGGGGCCGGGTGCAGACTCCACATCGTCTGTCTTAAAAATTTTGGCCTCATCCGTCGGTGAATTTGGTCGGGAGGGAGGATCGGGAACGCCCGTCGGTGGTGGTCGGGATCGGAGAAATCGAACGACGTAGCTACCGAAGTCGGCTGACATTCCTTCCACGAACATAGCTAAAAATTCGAAGATGGTAGCCCTTAAAATAGGAGAATACCACTGCCCCACCGAATCCAAATGCGGGAAAGCCTATAAAAAAGAAAACAAAGCATATTGAAACCCTAATAAAACATAGATTATGTAAAATATATAATTACACTTACTTAACGTAACAATAATGCCGCTGTTGGAGCTCGTTGCAGGAATAAATCTTATTTGTGGTGAATTGGCCACACCGGGAATGGCGAAGACAATTTCCTCGTGACCATCACAATGATAAGGGGAGGTTGCATACCACTCAGGAGGATCCATTTGTGATTCCGACATGTGACACATTGTGGTCCCGTTCCAGTAACTGGCGTAAAAACACCCTCGACGCGTGCAAACGAAACAATTTAGTTCCAAACTGCATTCCACAATTAACAAAACAACAAATAAAATTATTTCAATGGTAGAATGATGGATAAAATTCAATATGATAAAAATTTATCTGAAGCTCCTCCGATTGTCGACAATTCAGAAAAAAAGATCCAAAAAAGCACTCGTCCGTACAAAAAACGCAAGCAATCCATGATGCACCACTACAAATGTCGAAATCAACCCGTAAACTACAAAAAAATGACCAAAAAAATCAAAAATCACCGAAAATGAAAGAAAAACAGGATGAGTTGAGCTGTCAAAGTTTTTAAACTTTTGAGGTGCGCGCGGTTTTTTGCCACAACTAGCCAAATAGCTTCTGTCTCGTTTGTCGTCATATTTTGTCAATAATATTTAACTGTAATTAAACTAGTGTGTTAAGTTAAAACTAATCACTTCTCGCCTTATTTCTATTATTTGCAAAATTACATTTTAATTTACGAACAATTGCTACAATTCATCTCTACCACTCCATTGCATTGAATTTACCATCTATGACACATACTGAGAGAATATTTTGTATCCTATGTGTTAAGATTATACCATTGAGTTTATGTACACTGCATGGTACCTTTATTTCTTGCTATTGTTTATTTTTGGACTCTTCCAGATATTAGCTTTGTGAGTTGGCTTCTATAAAGCCGCCTGTTAGAAGCGTCCGTTATTCTTAGTCTTACTTTAACTTTGAGTCTAGTTAGTTCTTTACTGCCAGCAGTTATTTATAATTTCTAGTTCTAACTTTATATAATAATTTACTAATTATTTTTGCCTTTTGATCAACGTTAATAAACTGCGCTTTATAATTGCGCTTTGCTGTTTATACCGTCGATCTCTAATTGTTTTATTTAGATAGGTGTGTAATTGTTCATTCCCTTCAAGAGATATAGCTAAGCGCTCCCATCATCATATTCATCCTACGAAGCTACACTGTTCACTTATCCACCCAAACTCTCAAGGTGCTGGGCACGTCTTGAAGTGGACAACCCTAATTTTTGAACCCTGTGCGTAAGTCAAAATGAGCCCTCGAAGGCCATCAATAAAGAAGAAGCTTGGTAAGCTGTAGTGAATTTATTTTCGTGTCATTATTGCTTCGCATTGAATTTTTTTTTTCCCTCCATCCCTCCCAATAAATTTTCCTTTGGAGACAACGAGATCCTACGGTGGAAGGAAAGGACAATCCTTGTTACCTAACCTCACAATATCTCTTTTTACACACCTTTTCAATTTCTTAGAGTTTCTTGAGTTTTAAAATGGTTTTATCGAATCCTCCGTCCCCTATTCGAGCTCCAATTCCAGCTATTCCTATCCCTCCTAATCCTAGAGTCCCTTTACATGAAGCGATAGCTCAATTTCGCCGGTTCGATGGAAAAACCGACGTATGCGAATTTCTGGAGCGTTTTGACAGTGATCTTGTATATTTAGGTTATGATAAACAATGGGCAGTTAGAAATATTGATCGAATGTTACTTGGTGATGCTAAATCGTGGTGGAGTTCTATTTGGCCACAGATTAACAGAGAGGTGAACGCTCTTGGACCCAATGGAGATTTTGATCAACTATACACCGATGTGTGTGACCGGTTCAAGACTTTCTTTGACCACAGCTCCCAAAAGGCTAGCTACAGACAGAGAAATCGTGATCTCAACTACAAAATTGGAGACGATTGTCAAACTTATGTGTCACGAAAGGTAGAATTACTTCGGTACATCGATCCGAATATGCAGCCTACTCGCATCGTTGACCAACTAACTAAAGGATTGCCCATGGAAATTCGTACAAGTATGGTAATGCAAAATATACGAACTATTGATGAATTTATTTCTAAATTAAGACGTGTTGCCGATTTATTCCATGAAATGAAAGTCAAACCCAATCATAATTCTAAAAGCTCTTCTAGTCAGTCTGTAGTAATGAATCAGGTCACTGATGTAAGACGAAATCAACCCACACGCTACGACGGAAACTGCGATTATTGTCACATATATGGACATCAGTGGATGACGTGTAGAAAACTTGCTCGTGAGAATAACCTCACCCTCCCTCCCCTTCCTGCGAGAAATACTTTAGACAATAGAGGAGGAAGGAATCCCTCCAGTCCCCAACAACAATCGTCTATGCCTCGTCCCAATCCTCAAACTAATCGCGGTGGTTATCGTCCTCGTGGACGAAGCTATGGAAATCGCCGTGGTGGTAACAATAGTCCCTATAATTTTAGAAACAATTATTCTTATGGTAATTCTAATCCTAATAGTTGGCAGCCACAATCGGCTGACAATCTCGATATGAAGGTTATGCACACCGTGCTGCATGACGACAGCCAGTCTTTACAGAACCAGTCTGTTCCGGAAAACTAGGAAGCTCGGTACAGCGGGACTATCGAGCAGCACTACTCTCTGGAACTAATTATGTAAATTCTGTGAATCCTAATCCTGTGTATTATGGTTCACCTACTGCTGTACCTAAGTCGTACAGTAAATGTCCTATTCCATTAATGAATATTAATCCCAATGTTATACATTCAAATAATTCTAAAGCTTCTTTACAGCTTCCTTTGTCTTCAAATGGATTGTGTTCTCCTTGGTTGAACAAAAACAATAAGTCACATAAATTTGTGCCTAATCCCTATAATAATGCTAATCTTGTGAACCCTATGAATGATAATAATTTTCATTCTTTATCTCACAATAGCCCCAAACCCAAGGCCCAACTATCTCCTTTGTCTACCAGGACTCCTCTTGAAGTCACTCGTGAGGACATTGAACGGAAAACAAAAAACCAACTACATGCAGTTGAAGCAGCTTCTATTAGTGGAGCAACAATCAACACATGCGTAAGAACAACTGATGTTTTTGGTGATAATTATTCTTGTCGATATAAAAACCCCTCTATTAAACGTATAATTTTAAACATACCAGTAAC
>Ga0210040_10003011_pt1 | contig 23152 bp, 18 predicted proteins | sample CryGeyCG12114_NA_FD_185462 | JGI IMG/M metagenome (GOLD analysis project Ga0210040, IMG submission 185462) | Groundwater microbial communities from aquifer - Crystal Geyser CG19_WC_8/21/14_NA (SPAdes) (version 2) | ecosystem: Environmental > Aquatic > Deep subsurface > Groundwater | place: USA...
TCACAAATTTTCTGACGTACCAAAACTTTCTAGAATGTGATAAAGCAAAAAATAATAAAAAAAACTCACTTAACAGTCGCTTTATCACATTCTAGAAAGTTTCGGTACGTCAGAAAATTTGTGAATCAGAAAAAATTTGGTAGGTTTTGATTTGAAATGGTACTCGTAAGAGTGAGTCTGGCCAAAGACCAGTGGGCCCGGCTAGTTTACCTTAATTATGGATTTTTCAATTCAGGCTGGGGGTTTTCCTGCCCCATTTTTAGTCACAGGACTAGCAGTCATCATTTCAGCCATAGTAGCACGATTATTCTTACCGAAACCGAGAGTCCAGGTTGCAACTTCAGTTCCAATTACTCCAGGAAATAATAAAACGTCAACATGGCGCGTAATTGTGATTCCGGGAGTTATGCTTGCAGCATTTGGTACGAAAAAAGTAACTGCGCGCCAAAACTTAAATGAGTAATTGATAAACATTGAATAACATAAAAAATACACATTCTCTAGGAAATCTTGTCGCTGGAAGTTGTACCGGGTTTATGACTGCAACATTGGAGCCTCATATCAGACCTGTATTATGAATACGACTTTTGACTAATTAAGTTAGTTCACTAACTAACTAAGCATAGAGATAATTTTTTTTCGCAGTTCAACTTGACTCCAGTGTCAATTGGTCTAGTTTTTGTGATATTTGGAGCCGTTTATGCAATCACAGCACCAATTTGGGGTCTAGTTTGTGACCGGGTGCGGGAACCCACAATTATTACATTGTGTGGGGGTGTGTGCATTAGCCTTGCATTTCTATTCATTGGACCGGCTCCATTTCTAAATGACCAACCGTAAATAATTTTAGCTTTCAACAATGTTTACATAAACAATAAATGTTTATTGATTTTGAAAATATGATTACACCATTTGTAGCGTTCTTTGGGTAGTATGCGTTTCACTGTTTCTTCTTGGATTGGGCATGGGAGCCACATTTGTATCCGGATTTATTCTAGCCCTTCGATATGCGATGTAGGCATATGCTATGGAAATTTTCAAAATATTTGTTTTACTACAACATATTGGATTAAATTTTTAAAATTGTTTGATTTTAGCGCGGACGGTTTGCCTGATAATATGGCCACTTATGGTCTAATATCTGGAATGTGGACATCTGTGCTTTCTATCGGTATGTTTGTTGGTCCAACTTTAGGAGGCGGATTACTCTTTGAATACTTGGGATATGCTTGGGCAACTGTCGTATTTTTTGGACTTGGTGTACTGTTGGTGCGTTACCCAATTTTTTTTATTATTTTTAATAATACTATATAGCGAATGCTAATGAGGAATATAAACTACTCTAAGGAGTATATTTGATTTGATTGTTTTCTTGTGTACATGCAGACGATCTCTGTAATATTATTCGAGTTGACAAGCTGTTTCAATCTTCGGAAGAAATCCTTTTTCATCAGCGAAGATGATGAAGTACGACCGTTGATTGTAGGTGCAAATAATGACAGTAGTGGTTCAATCAACAGTGGAGGAAGTAATTATGGCGTGATTCCCAAAAACGAGAGTTAGTTATAACTTACGGTAGATTCATTCTATTTATTGTGTTCTTCATAGTTGATAGTTGCTTACAATGTGATTTTATTTACGAATCGAATAAAAGGAGACAAAATGAAATATAGTATTTACATATTTACTTTTTTTATTATAACTTCTCATGTTCGATGGACTGAAATTCTGGGATTTTGGCAGGCATTTATTAGCAGAATATGTTTTGCACGCAACATGGAAAATTTCCAAAACATGGCACAATCAAAATTCAGAAAATGATTTGATTATGTTAGGTTACGTTACGCGTGAGTAATCTAAACTTGTGTAAACTTAAACTATTTTCAATTTAAAAGAATCTAGGTTAGAGAAGAAAGGGAATTAAAACTATCTTGAGAATAATCATGCACTTTGTTTGTGGTCAGTGATTACAGGAGAAAAATTATGGTGTTCATTGCAAAAAGAAAAAGTTTTACCATAGAGAACATCAATTGCTCAAATTATTCTTCTATTTCATATCCTTTTATCACGTTTGATATGATTTATATGCTCCACTGGCAAAATGCCTGTTGCATGCCGCTCAAATAAGATTCCCAAATACAGACCAGATGATTTGCTGATCTTTAATGAACATCAAATCATCATACCATATACTATTATCATGCTCTAATGAGTCTAACTAACCGTGCTACAGATGAACCAATTAACCCAAGTTCAAAGTTCGTGAATAAAATGGTAATGCTACAAAAAAAGTAAACCGGGGGCAACAAGATGAAATTTCATTTGTTCATACATACAACTATACGAAAAACTCCTATCAGATCGATAACTAACCACTTAATACAAATATAACAAAACAACACAGTTTAGAATCCATAAATGTGCAAAATCTAAAACTGAAGCTCAGCTTTATTTTAAAATTCAATATACAAAAATGTCATACGCATGGCCACAAGAAATATATTCATTATTTCTTCCACTTTCTGATTTCCAAAGTTCTCATCACAATTAAATTAAACTGTCATTGTTCAAAAGTACTGAACTGCCTAACTAGCTAACCAACTCAACTCTCCGGAAACAATAATAATTACTACCGAAGAAACTAAAAAATATTTTCTCTCTGCTCCTGCACGCTACAATAATTCATATTTTATGTAAATCCCATCCCAAACAATATCACTTCACTTACATGGTTAGAAATTCTCATTTCACATTGTTGACTTGTGCTCTCAAAAAAATGACACGGAAACAATTTGACAAGCATAATGGGCAAGGGCAAACCAGCGATTGTAAAAGAGCGAAAGTCGATCAGGAAAAAATTAAAAATGGTCATACCTTCATGACATTATGCATGCATACGAGCCTTAATTTCTACACTTGACAATCAACTGTTCTGTGGTTTGCTAAACAATTCGCCCATCCGTCCAAAATGATATAAGTTATATGAAACCATCAAAACTGTCTCCACTCAAAACTGGTTCGCAGCAAACTATGCATGGCATACCGATAAATGGTGACTAACAATATCTAGCTAACTAACTAACTGCCGCACAATCTGGTATGTTAGTTAGTAAAGCACGTTTGCATCCATCTAATACAGATAACATGTACAATAAAAACTTATCTTTTTCGTGTGCGTACACTCCCCAGGACAAAAAAAAAATGAATGACCAACCGGAAACTATAGCTGAATAATATGCAAAAAGGTTACTTGAGTACACCATTTCATCCAATTTGGTGAGTTACCACATTTTTTGTGAACGGTGCATCTGAATTTCCCTTTCCTTAAATGACAATACAGTTCAGAGAACTTGCTAGCCAAATCACTTGTTAACCATTGATGTAACTAACGTTAATTGGGCGGAATCATGAAATGAAAAGCAAGTTTAGAATAATATGGAAATTTTATTCAACTATCTCATAGGCATATAATATTGTACGTGATTCGTCTGCCTGATATGCATAAATTAATCTAAATGGAGCAAAAAAATACTCATCCACGGCGTGGTTTAGGCAAACTATCCCAATAAACAAACAAATAATAACTCAATAATCATAAACCAAGCCAATTAACCAAGATCTTTATCATGTTTACGCCCCAATTGTAGCCTAGATCCTGGTTGAACACAAAAAATTACTTAAATAGCACGTTTTGTACAGCAAAATTATATAGAAATGGAAAATATTCTAGGTAGGTAGAATCCCACTTTCAGATTTGTATCATCAGCCCAGAGTATTAACATTTATTTAATAATATTTAAGAATACTATCCTCCTCCTCCTGATTCCTTCTGTATTCTAACTAACTATGTGCACAGTAACAAAATCGGGCTGTAAAAGAGCTACATTTTTATAATGCACTAATTATAGTTAGTTTGTAACTCATCCACATATTTCTAAAGTTGGCGTTTTTGGCAGCAAAAATTTCATGTTTTCTCTTCTAGAGCAGTGCTCATAGTACTACTATAGTCACTTTCAGATTGTTATGTATAGTTCAGTCAGTCAATGATAATTGATAGTACAGCAGACTGACCTGAGAAATCGAAACTTGATCCATTCTTGTTCACATACTTGACAACTGATCCAGAATAAAGGTCTCGCACTCATAACTCATAGCCATCATAATATGCCTACGTGCACCCCAGCCCATAAAGGAGAGATGGTCAGTCAGTCAGTGATACAGATATGGCTGCCAACATTTTTTTGCTGCTGTGCTTTAGTTTGTTAGTAATTATGCTACTCCGTGTTCATGAGGGGGTGTAGACTTGATCCACACATATTTATGAAGTGTGTGGTAGTTAACTACTATGTAGTATAACACACCTCCTAATTTGACATCATAGTATTTCAAACAACTAAAACTGCAGGCAAAACCAACGAAACTGATGAAAAAGTCGGCATTGTATACCTAGCAAGTTAATAATAAAAAAATAGTAATAACCTGCATGAAAATCCAATATTGAACATTACAACACATGCATAAGATGGGTGATTATTATACCACGCTAACTAAACTACTGACTGACTGCCTTACTGCGATAACGAGATTACATTTTGCCACTCATTTTTCTGTAGCTCTCTCTCCCAAACATGATCCCCACATACGAGTGTATTGACATAGGAACTAACCCCTGAAAGTTCATTACTGCCTTTGTTTCACTCTTTACAAGAATTTCACAGGGCAGGATATGAAAACATAACAATGTACATCTCATTACCCTATTACGTACGTGGTCAACACAAAAGAACCAGTTTTGGGTGAAGATTTCCACCATATTTTAAGAGCGTCGATCTGCGTCCATTCGATCAGTTTCAGTTTCTATCTCATCACAAGCACAACTTACTATCTAGCTCGACAATAGTACATAGACACTGTGAGTTGACTTACTAACCAACTATACACACACAAAGTCGGTGACTCGGAATAAATCAAATCAAACAGAATGAAACTCGGGTATTCTGCGTGTTTGGCTTTGTGCCTTTTTGGAACCTTGGTGGCTGCTGGAACGAAGCAACAGAAGAGTCCCAAAGAGTCCCAAGATGCTGTGTCCGATCCATCCTGGGGGGGTTCCCCACGATCCGGATGGGGAGGTGGTGCCACCTCCGGTTGGGGCGGCTGGGGAGGTGACTACGCTTTGCAGTCCATCTTGTTCGTAGGACTTCCATTGCTTTTGGTTCCTCTCTTGTTCCTCTGGCCATATCTCTTGCACGGTGGAGGAGGACACTCCAGCGGAGGTGGAGGTGGCTGGGGATGGGGATGGAAAAGGTCAAATGACGATGGAGCTTTCCAAAAGAAGATTGAACAAGTGGCTCAACAAGTCTTGCCAAAATTGTAAGTACAATCTAAACTTAATACAGCTCTTTCGTTTCAAACATTAGAAGGGATAGTTAGTTAGTTACAGCATTAGATTGTTAGTTTTCCAATTATCACTGTAAACGAACTTAAACAGTTTTAAAAGTTAATGTCACTGTTGCAAATTTGAGTTGAACGTGCTTAGACAAGGCTGCTATACTATACAGTTGAAAATTGTGGCTTTCTATGGTTGGTGTTTGTTTGCTGCCGGTTGTGGTTACCTGCAAACTTACACTTATAAATGTAGTACTTCGGTGACATTTGAAGTTTTTGTCGATATTTGTTTTGTATCTATTCAGTTAAAGTTTGTCCAGTCAGCCTCAAGTAAGTTAAACAGGCTGAGTTGAACAAGTAAACTAAATGACAATTAGTGCGATTATTATGACAATTAGCAATTAAGGTAAATAAGGTTAAGGTTTGTTGTAATTGACGACTTTGTTTTCTTTGTTCAGGGGTTCTTTCATCACCAACATGGCCAAGAATATGGGCGAATAGGATGGCTTGTGTGAAAAAAGCGCGTAAATCGAGCACATGAAGGAGTAGCAATAATATAGTTTTCCAATTGTTCAAGTATTTTTAATTTTTCCATGGGATCTACATTTTATATTCACCTGTCGACTTATTTCTAGACTTTGAGCTAGAAGGGACTTTTTGGACTTAAATAGTTTTACCTTCTTTTGACTGTGTACCTTAACTAATTCATTGCAGTAGTTTTGTTCCTATGTAGTGATTCATTCTATTATTTTTTAAATGTTTTTGCCATAACTATATAATAATATGGTTGTTGGCTAATCTCGGTACGGATGACTTTCCGTCAAAACTGGACATGACTTGAAACTGCTCAAACGATTGTATACTCAAACGAGCTTGAGACGAAGATAAAAACCAAAGAGGACAACCTAAAACTATGGAATTGGTGGTTGATTTGAAAAATAGTCTGCCAGTTCCTGTGACACCATATAATACGTATTTAGATTATAAGTTGTGTGAAAATCTAGTCCTACGATATAGACGTTTTACGCTTAAGAATTAAGTAGACGCTAAGGTAGCCTTTAGAATACTCAAAAGATTCACAGAATCTTGTCGACTTGAACAATGTACAGAACAAATGACACGAAATTGATTACTTACATTCTATCTGAACTTATCAAACTTGCTTAATGGTCCCTTGAAGCTTGATGGATTTGGATTTTGTAGCATATATTTTGCCACTTGTCCAATCCTTCATCTTCAGTGCTTACTTCCCCTTGTTATTTTTGTTGCTTCCAGAAGGTGTGAACTAATTCATTGTTTTGACTCATTTAAAATTTAATTAATTTATTTCGTTGTTATTAGCTCATCTGTTATTGTTTTCTGAGTTTTTCCCTCGTGAAATTTCCAGGGTTCCATTGTTGTGTACTGTTATGGAATAAATAATTTTGTAAAAAAAAGAAGGCTTTGTTGTGTGGTTAATCTTTTTATTTTTATGTCTTGTCTGCAACTCAAGAAAAGTATGAAGAAATTTTAAAAAAGTCTGCATAAATGCGCATTTTAATGTTATGGACTGCAACTGCAACTAGAATCTTTAAATGTTTAAAAAATAGCTCTCCAAACAAAAACAAAACTTTTTGGCCTAACAGCGCTCAAAAACGTTTATTATCAAGATGAGGGGTCCTTTGTTTGTGAATTTCTCCAATTTTTGTTGTTCACAAACCCGTCCAATATGGCAAAAACAGTATATTATTTATCTAGCTTGAGCATCGAACACTAGATGGCAAGCCTTAGGTAAGCTTAAGACAAATAAGCTATCAACTCAACTACTGCATTGAAACTTTCGCTTTAAAAGTTTTCCAATCAAATCCTTATTTTCAACTAACGAGCTAACGAACCTAAACCATTTACTACCCACACAATGCAAGACTTTTTATCCCCAACATTGCCATAAGAATATGATGTCCAAAAGAGTGAACATCACATGTCACATTTTCAAGTGACTCCACGGCAGACTCCATTAACTCCGCATTGCATAGATGACAACTCATTTCTCGCAATGAGTCCACTAACTAACTAACTAACTAACCGCAAATAAAAAATGGAAATCTTTGTAGTGATCTGTAAGTAAATTAATATTTCTGTACTCCCTTATCTCATCGTCATAAACCATATACTTACAAAGTCTGTGAGAATGTACTGTACATTAGAAATCTTGGATGCACCCTAGCAAACATCTTAATAAGACGTGAAAAGTGTGTGGATTGTTTTTGCTCATAAATTCAAACAGATATGGTCATGATGCGTATTCTTTCACGTTTTGCTCTACTTTGTCCGAAATCTTTCATCTCCCTCGTCGTATGCAAGTGCTTTTTAGAAACTTTGTTATGTTTTAGGGAGCACGACTCTTAAACCATTACTCTCTTGTGCTCATATCCATCCTAACTACAATCAAACAGATATGTGCATATAGACTAACTACTGTATAATTACCTGGCTACTCTTTTCTATCCATAATACTAAATGGACGGAATTATGATGAGTAGCAGCGGAAACTAACACGCACCCATCTTTATAGTTTCTTACCCAGAACAATCACGGATACATGCGTGAACAGAAAAAGAGTTCACTCAAACTTTTGTTATTTTGCAAGTTTACAAATCATAATAATGATTCAAATTGTTACATCTCTTCTTCAATATGAAAATTTAAAATTTCTCTTTCAACGAAAAAAATGGTACAATAAATGAAACCAACCGCACTTGTATGTGTCCACGTCTAAAATTGCATTATTATTGCTCTTCTTATCACTAGCGACTGCAATCAGTTTTAAACATAAACCCAAGTTGCCAAAACATGAGCATGTTTCATATATGCGCTGAAGTTGCTCATAATGATTGTTTCAGAGCACTTTTTAAAATAAGAGGACCGCATAGCATATCAGAATTATTTTGTTTGCACAATATTCTTAATTTTAAGGAAATGCGAATAATGTCTATGCAATCTTTAATGTACAGGATACGGGGCACTGACAATGATGTTATATCTGCTATTAGAAACTGTAATTCTTTCTTTGACTCTGAACTTTATAAGTTGTGGATAGCTAATCCCTAATTTTAAGGCTTTAATTTTTTCTACTCTATTTTGTTATACGATATGGATTATTACAATCTGCAATAAATCAATTCAATTCAATTCAATATAAAATATGACGATTCCAAGTCAATCAAACAGTCATATTAAGGAAAAAATTCTCTTTCTCTCATACTCAATGCATACAACGCGTGAAAACATGTGTGCTTCCATTGAACGCGCTCATTACAAACAATACAATTACAGCCGAGCGGCCATAGCTCTGTATATTCACTTTTCAACACCAACAAAGGACAATTATCTTATAACTTGCGTAAATTCTTTCTTTTTAATCGTAAAGATAAAACCTCTTGATGTAAAACTGGGAATCACGTATGTACGCACAACTCGTTCATTGTCATTTCTCCATTTGCTCTGCAAAATGACCTAGAGGGAGGAATTTCTGTTACTTTGATAAAACACATGTCATTCATACTACTACTATGCACTACTACCCACTCATTAGTCAGTTAGGAACAATTTTCTAATAAGCCCACAGTGTTTTTCTCTACTTTTGTGACACTGGCAATTCATATGTGTATGTGTGTGTAGTAAAAGCACTTACTGGTCGCATATTTCATACCCTAGATTTGAATTTGAACCACATTTATGCACGCTCATTGCTCTCTATCTATCCATCACTCCTTTCCATTATTATTATGATTACGCATAATATGGAGGCACGTTTGAGCTTAAGTGAGAAAAAACAACAGTGATAAATTACAGTGAGTAACTGACTGACTGAGGGATTTATATGAAACGAAAGACGTCCGCTTCCTTTCCGCTTCATTGTAGTTTGTTATAGTTAAACGCGTCCGCCGCACTCTGACATATACGGAGCAGTAGGTGGGTACGTTGTACTGACTAACTAACAGCAGAAGTTGGCTATTTCCCTCAATTGGGTATGCAGAATTTTATAGGTTTATGATACAACGACAAATCTTAGTTAGTTAGTTATTGCACTGGGCAAAAACAAACAAAATCGAATCGAAATCCTAAGAATAAGAGGAATAACATAGCGTGGTAATCTAACTGTCCCAGGAAATGTACATACAGTTGAAGCAGTAGTTTAAACTAGGAATTTTTTAAAACTATTTTCATACCCTTCACCCTACTAATGACGCAAACCACAAAAGTTTTCCAAAAACCGCTAAATAATCACACACGGTAAAAAGTATTTACATGCTGACTAACTAGTATGTAAAGAAAGCTCCACTCACACATGAAAAATATGGATTCGAAACAGATACAAATCTTGAGAGTGAATGAGTGCATGCATGCACGCACAATGTGTAGAAAACATTAGGCCGTAGACTTGACATTGTTCTCTCATTACGAAAGGCGAGTAATAATTTTTACAGCGGATGAGGGAAAATCGAGAGTGCATTTCAAACTTGAAGAAACTATCTTGCAATATAAACAAGAGCATAGAACTTTTATCCTCATAATTTGAGCCACAACAGTAATCATCCATTTCTAACTTACTACACATATCGTTCACAAACAAACTATATTACTCGCCTGCCCAAGTAAATGGGTCAACTCCATTCATTAGAGCAAGATGACAAGGGTAGTTGGCTACCAGCAAAAAGATTCTTTATAATAATATATATATATATCTTATTGTTTCACACCTGCAGTTAGTTTAGTTAGAAAAAGACCATTCCCTGAAAAAAAAAACGTTTTCCCTTACTAACTAACTAACTAACTACAAACATCCGTACATGTGAGAACTTACTAACTTCACTTTTTACTCATCCCAGGTACACTACATTCACTCGTACTTTCATGCAGTATATTCCGCAACCCATGTTAGTTAGCTAGAGAGTGGCCATGGGCAGTCAGTCACCCTTATTGTGTAGACCCATGTTTAAAATTTTTCAACTCTGAGCCGAGCACACCCCTGCACCGCGCAACCTCCTGTGACCAAGTATTTAAAAAGACGGTGCAAACTCTTTTCCATTTCATTTTCTCTCCCAAGTTCATCCTACAAGGACTCAATACCTATAGAGTGTGTGTGTAGGACTACACAAAAGATAAGATTTAGAAAACAATGAGGACTGTTGGTGTGCTCCGCTCGGCGGGCTCAGTTGCCCTCCTTTTCCTGGTGGCAATCTCTTGGGCCCATGCAGGCTACAGTTCTTCTGCCAGCTCCAGTCCTAGTGCAAACAACGGTGTCAAAAGTATTAGACGCATTACACCCTCCGCATCTGTACCTGTGCAAACCACCATCACTCATGAACATGAGTACTACCCTGCCTCGTCGGCAGCCTCAGCTCAATACTATTATCCACAAGAACCTGTGGTTCGCAGTCACCCGCATCATCCTAAGAAGCACTATGGGCATAGGATGCAAATGCAAGGTTCCGAAGCGGTAGCACATATCCAGGAACGGGGTCATCTCGCCCGCGGTGGCGGAGGTGGATGGGGCTGGGGCGGGGATGAGATCCAGTCGGTACTGCTAGTGGGAATCCCCTTGTTGCTAATCCTTATCTTGTGGCCACTCTGTTTATTCTCGTTGGTGGGCAGTGGAGCCGGGCATGGTTGGGGTGGCGGTGGCGGACATCATGGTGGTGGATGGGGAGGATGGGGATGGAAAAGATCCATTGATTCCAATTTGAAAGAAGACTTGAAGAATAAAGTAGAAGAAGTTGCTGAGAAGATCTTACCCAAGTTGAACAAGTCTAATTGAGTATAAGGTATGGGATATATTTATTCTAGGATGGATTAAGGGAGGGCGGAATGTAAGAGTTTATTTTTGTTTTGCAAGGATCATTGATGTGGGTGCTGAGACGAAGATAATTTAAGGACCTTTACTAACTACTACTGCTGCATTTGTTGGACCAAATTGCTGTACTTCTTTTGCATTTATAATTGATATACCTGTTGACTTTGTAGTCTATTTTGCTTGAGGATAAGTAACCAACCAGCAGTCATTCGCCATAAACATCATTTAATGTTTCTAAACATTCAAGGTGGTTAGTTAGTTAGTTGGTACAACTTATAACGTTTTTATCTTTTCTCGTTTACTTTTGTCATGTTTACTACTGTGAAAATTGTTGGATCTACAATGTTCTCCCTCAGGTGGACAAAGCACTCACTTTTACACACTATAGGTTGAATGTGAGTTGGTTCGAATGGATGCGGAATGATAGGCATTCCAGGTCTCCGAGAGTGCAAGTCATTATTTATTTGTGAGTCGTCCAAAGCTAATTGTTAGATTTATTATCCAAAGTCTCTTCTTTGGACTGTTGTTTTCTATGTTCAAATAACCAAGATGATTTTTGTTGAAAAATACTCTTTGTTATAATCGCTGCTGTATTGTTGATGAAGCTCGAATGTGAATTGTTGCAAATAAAATTGTTTTGTAGGTAAAATTTTGATTGGGTATTTTTTCATGCAAAATAGTAACTTTGTTCATAACTACGTTTAAAAGTTGTTTTTTAATGCTAATAAATTGCTAAAAAATGTGTGAATGCTTCAAGTACCGCGCTGAAAAACGAAGCTGTGAGTGAAATGAAAGGGAAATGTGAATGTCATGAGCACGACATCGGAATTTCATTATACTTAGGTCATCTATCATATAAAACAAAACACATGTGTGCAAATGGAGATCTCACAATTAAAGAAAAATGAGGACAAAGCATGCACTTGAAAAAAGGGAATGTACGGATTTCCGTCCGTCTGTCATCAATTAATAATTATTGCATGTTCAATGCACAAAGCCAAGATTTGTTCCCACCATAACCTATTTATCATATGCACTGCATGCACTGTTTCAATTTGGATTTTTCGCACCATATTAACATTTGCAGCAAAGATCTGCCTTTACTAATGATAATCAAAGCGTGAATTGCATTAGGCTGGGAAATGTAGTTCATTCATTCAATTGAGTAGTATGCGTACACTCATGCAAAAACTGTTTTCACTTTTTAGAATAATTGACATCATTTTACATCAAAGTGAACAACTGTAAAAAAAGTAATCATCAAGAAGAAGAAAATATCTAACAAAGATTTATTAAAGGAAAAAAAAAAGCCAGTTGATTAATTTTTTGTGTGATGAATCGGTCTGACAGAACAAAAAATAACAAAATTTTCTACGATGCTCAGTTTCACTGACTTGAATTTTGTACGTAATTTTTGTAGCCATACGGTCAACTTGGAACTTCTCGTGATTCAATAAAATCTGGAATCGTCATGTGCAAAATAAGTAATCACATCATTTCGCATCACACGATTGAAATGTAAATAAAAACAAAAATAACTCCAGTACACAATAACTACATTGCATTGCATTTGAAAATCAGTTTAAACTGCTGCCGAAACAAATCATGTATCAAACCTTACTGACAATGATAACAAAGATAAGATATCAGTTCTTAAATTCGATGAAATGAATGACTTTTGTTGGTTCTTGATATTGTGTGCATTCATTTTTGATGATATCAAATTGTCATCCAAATATTTCCGTAGTTGGTAGTGCATCCTTCTTTAATGTACAAGCGCAGAATTTAAATAGTAAATTCTAAGTAAGTCCGAAATAAAAAATAAGTTGATTTATCATGTTAAATTAAATCTTCAAAACTAACCCATAGTGAAATCATGGATCCCGACAACCAAGAAAATTTTTCTTTACTAACTCCAAACGCTGAAACGGAAACTAGTTCAACCCAGGATAACCAAAATTCACCAGACGGCGAAAATGTAACGATAAAAACTGTACAAAAAATAACAAATTCTGACGACCCAGTTATTGGGCAAACATCCATAAATTATAGTACCAATATTGACAACTCCAAAATTCAAAATGAAACCGCAACAAAAACAAAACCGAAAAAAAATGAAAAGGAACCAAATCCATCCATCGGTAAATCTTCCATTCCCTTGTCCCAAATCCCCAATAGTACTGAAGAAGAGATTGGACAATCTGAAAACGAAAAAAGTCAGGATCTTTTCTCCCCACGGAGTTCAGGGACTTTTACTTCATCGTCAGAAGAACCAATGTACTTTTTGGCTTCAAAACCGAAAAGTGCTTCGGATATTGAGGAAGAACTAGAACTTTCCACTAGCGAAGAGCAAGATAAAAATAGTAGCACCAATACTATTAGAACGCGGTCTCCTCACAATGGTATGTTTAGTTAGTTAATTTCTGAATCAAAATCCATGAACAGTTAGTTAGTTAGTTAGTTAGTAAATCGATTCATCTCACATTCGCATGGCACTGTTAACATACAGAAATCTGTGAAGATGAAGGGAGAGCTAAGACCAAAATTCTCGTAGTACTTGTATTTGGTTTGGTCGAGTTGTTATCTGGCATTGTGATCTCATTGCAAGCTCCGTTTTATCCAGTAGAGGTAAAATGAAATTTGTACATATGCATAAAATGTAGAAATATGAACAATAGATGGTGAATGGGGCTATGAAATGGTTTTTTCAACATTTGTTTCCTGTAAAAACTTACTATAGGCGGATGACAAAGGGGTCTCTGCTACAAAGTATGGATTTGTATTTGGCATTTTCGAGCTAGTTGTCTTCATTGTGTCTCCCATTTTGGGGCTAAGAGTAAGTGCTACACGTTTACTAATTACGTACTGACTAACTACACTGGCTAATCAGATAAATGTAATGTTTTATTGTAATTTGTAATCGCAGATTAAAACAGTTGGTCCCAAGTTAGTTTTTACCATTGGAATAATTACTACTGCTGTGTCTTTTATGCTATTCGGGTAAGTAGTATTAAGTTACTCAGTCAGTCAATTTTGATTTTGAATGAAGTGGAATAATATAATTTTAATGAACGGAATTTCCAAATTTGTGCAGATTTGTAAATCGCATAGAAAGTGGAAACATTTTTATTATAGCATCTTTGCTAGCCCGCGGAGTGCAAGGTTTGGGGGATGCTGCATTCATGACGGCATCATTTGCCTTGATGGCAACCCAATTTCCAGATTTTGTAGTCAAAGCTGCGGTAAGAAGAATTCCAAAAATTTCATTTGAAAATTAGTCATTCCCCTATCTTCCCAATGCATTGCATTTTTAATTTTCCCCCCTCACGGAGTTAAATTAAATTTTTATGAAAAACTGAAATAGCCATTCGATGCACGACTTTAAACGCTACAAAAAAGTGTCTTCAACTCAATTTTTTTTCGTCAATGTAATTCCGATACCCTCCTTTAGAAGTATGTAAGAGATGTTTGAAATGACTTAGTCACATTTGTAGGCGTCACTGGAAGCATTTTATGGACTAGGACTGATTATTGGACCGGTTTTAGGTTCATTTCTGTATAACGTACGATATGATTTTATGATTTTAGTTACATTGATAAAGGAGGCAGAATTTAATGGATGTTTGACTATACAGGAACTCGGTTTTACTCTGCCATTTGTAATAGTGGGTGCAGCGCTGCTTGTCAGTGCCATTTGCACGTATTTTGTTTTGCCACCAACCCCAACACAGCCTGAAAACTGCTTTGAATTGTTTCATGGGTACAAAATCTACTCGCTTTTGAAAGTTCCAGCCATTCTCATCCCAACTTTTCATGTATTTGTGACGGCGTTTGGTATTGGATTTATAGTCCCTGTTTTGGAACCCCATTTGAAAGAAGTATGTTTCGTAAAATTTCCTGATGTCATATCAAAACATGAAATAAAATTATAATTATCACATTTAATTTCACAGTTCAAATTAAATGTGTCATTGATCGGACTGTTTTTCATCATTGACTCCGGACTCTACACTCTCACATCACCTGTTTGGGGATTTATTTGTGATCAGTCTTCTGCACGTCGAAATAAAACTGTGTCATTACTAGGTTCACTTTTCATTCTAGGTGGTTTCGCACTTATTGGACCCATAGTATTTGTGCCACTTAAAAAGTAAGAACATTTCAAGAGCTAGAAATTAATGCAGCACAATGGAGGGATTGAACTCGAATATTTTTTACGCTTTTCATAGATTGCCGACAGCTATGATTTATGTTTCTGAATTTTTACCTGAGATTCAGAAAGCTTTTAATGTAAATAATTTCTTTTTTGCAGAACCTTGTGGACAATAACAATTGGTCTTGGACTTCAAGGAATTGGATTCGGCGCTGTACTTGTGTCGGCTTTTATTCAGTCACACCGCTCTACTATGTAAATTAGAGAACAATACGAGTCTCTCGAGTTATTGTTTCATTTATCTAACGCTGCACATGCTAATTTTTTGTCTTTCGTGCAGAAAATCCGGCCGGCCTGATAATGACTCCACATATACAATGGTATCTGCTTTGTGGGCGTCTGCCTTTGCTTTAGGAGCTGCTCTCGGGCCTTGTGTTAGTGGGGCATTGTATGACTGGATTGGATTCAGCTATTCTACAATATTTATTTTCGCATTGGAAGGCATTGCTGTAAGTTAACTTTTTTCAATGTCATTGTAGAACTTTCTGCAAAACTGCACATTCTGGTGTTAAATTAAAGACGTTTGATACTAATTGCAAATTTAATTTTCAGGTGATGCTATCTCTGTTTTCCCTTTTGAGCGAACTCTTTTCAGTTGACAGAAGTGCTGAAGATGAAGAACGGACTTCCTTGATGGAATCTCAAGAATCTCCATCTTCCCGAACTTCAGACTACGGAACAATATAACACTTTATGCAGCTATATTGTAATTTTGTATCTTACGTTAATAACTACCTAACTACTACATACTACATGCCCAAAACATGAACATGAATTAATACATTTGAACGCTTTATTACTTTAAATTCATATGAATAATAAATTGTATAGAAACACAAACATTGCTGAATTCTCAAGCTTAGTCAGAATTTGAACACATCATAGCTAAGGGATGAAAATATAGGAAAAATTGTGATAACGTACATTACCTTTGTGTGTTTCCTGGACGGATAAGTTATATTAGGCAATAACTATTCCTATACTTCAGAATGTCGTTCTGAAATCTTTTCCCTGCGTAAAAGGCCCATGAGAATACTGCTAAAAGTCATTTAAAGCTTACAAAGTCCGTGAATAAAATACCACCGGGTCAGGATAAGCAAGATTTCACCGCTCACTAACAAATTGATTGCATAGTTTTCTAACATACAAAATAGTGCAGTCAGTTCAGTAGTATAAAACTTACTTACTGCAATTATTGGCAAATATTCTATACTGTCTGTCATGTTCGCAGCAAAAGAGATTATCATAGATTAAAGACATCGATCAGTCTGAAAATATGAGATTCTATACAGGTTACCCAGTGAAGATAAAAAGTGCATGAAATAAGGATCCTAACAAAGTTAATAAAGTCATGGACGGAATCGTTGAAGTTGCATCAGAGATCTTAAAAAATGTTACTACTCTATCTTCTTCTTGTTTATAAGGATTTCCTCCGTCGTCAAAAAACATAGGACATTGATCACCTACACACACACGACAAATAAAACAGACGGTAAACTAGGGTTTTAAAGAAGTTTTATATTCTGATACTTATATTATGGAAAACTTACGTTCTCTCTCATATTCGTCCATAACTAATGCTACAGCAGCTCCCTCTGTGTAATTCCAACTGTCTACATCCTGGTTCAAGCTACAAAACGGTCCCAATGCCAAAGACATGAGAACACGATTTAAATCGGCTCTTTGATAAACCTACAGCACAACATACCGGAATCACTTACTTTAAGTTAAATTATTGTTAGTAGCACAGAAAAGATAACACAAAAAAATGTTCACAGTATTTACCCAGCATCTGTATTTACTGAAAGCATCCAGTTTGTCATATGTGATAAGATATGATTTCAAATTCTCTTTCCAATATCCTATGCATTTCATCTTATAGTCCGGATCACCTGTTTATAATCCCCGTAAGCATATTTTAGAAATTTTCTCATAAACACATCAGAAAACCAAAAATACCAAATCCCCCACAGTACGACACATATAAAGCACATTTCAAGTGAATGAGATGAGACAAAGACAAACACATTACCAAATTGATATGCAACCATGAGTTTCCAAAACAAATACAAAAATCAACCAAGCCAGTGAGTTATGAATTCAGATGCAACCAAAACCCAGTATTGACGTCAATCTAAAATATGCTGCTATACGAAACCTAAAAAGTATCCTAATATTAAAGCAACTTCCAAAAATACAAATATGAACCAGCTTCCCATTCCAACAATACAAAACTCATTTAGCAACCAAAAACCAAATAAAACAAAAACCCAGATCCCCCAGCAAAAATTTTAATTTCACATTAATTTCATACTGTAAATGTCGACAGGACGACCCAAGTAGTCAACCGACAGACAGTAGTTCTCATCAACAGTGATCTGCTTTTGATCCTGGTCACAGACCGAGAAATCAGAAATATTTTGTTTGCAATAAACGCCCGGCCTTGGTGACTCTGTCACTCCACCTAAAATGCGCGTCTCAAATGGAACGTCCCCTTTTTGTGAGAAATTGAATTTCCCTGCCACTGGACAGCGGATTGGGAAGGGATCCCTGGCTGTACAAATGCATTTAAAATTCCAGCAATTCTTATTTCACTTTCATATTTAATCTCATTCAAAATCTCCCATAACCCATACCTAGTTATCAACTAACTAAAAGTAAGTAGTATTGTCAGTGGCATGTTAAATCTCGATTAAACGAATATAATAAGCGTGTGAGTAACGCAGCAATATTATGAAAAGAAGCACGCCTAAAAACCAAAGATGCAGTGTCGTCCTATTATATTTGTCTCGCCTTGTGAACACTCGTCCCAGACCCAGACCCTATCAAACATGGTGGCTCTATTATGCATTGTAATATTGTGATTTTTTCCAATTGCAGTAGTTGAACGCCAATAAAGACAACGATGTAGTAGGGGCGAAATTTACATGTGAAAAGATAGTAGGATAGCATTACTGTATATATCCAACGGGCGTCCAATTTGATCAACACAAATATTCTCTTCAACATCCAACACGATTTCCCGATGCTCAGAATCACAAGATCGGAAAGATGAGATGTTAGTTTTGCAATTGAGTCTTGGCCTTGGTGTGTCCGTAATTCCGTTCCAGATTCGGGATGAAAAAGGAATTTCTCCCTTTTGCGAAAAGTTGAAGTAGCCACTTATCGGGCAAGAAATATAGTCAGGGACCTTAGCTATGGATACACATCAGTGTAAAATGTCAGGTTATTTTCGAATATTTTTTACTAACTAGCTAACAAGTCTCAAGTGTTTGTTGACCAGTTAACCATCATACTGAACTGAAGAGAGTATTCTGTTTCAATACAGTCTCAAGCTGTTGGTCTTAATTGTTCTCAAACTGTACTTGAGACGAATAAAGTCGGGGTCCACTACGCCGACGGAAAAATAGTTTTATAGTTTTTTTTAGCATACAAGTGATGCTTTTTCCTTTTTTACATGGGTGTTGAGCGTTGTATCTCCTCCAGATTAAAAAACTTGAACAATTTTTTTGATCGGCGTAGCAGACCTCGATTGAAAACAATCATACAAATGGTCAAGTAGTAAAAGTTAAATGAATGGAGGCTACTTTGTCGATTTTTTTAACAAATGAAATAAATGGATAGTCTAGCATTTTGAACGTTTGAAAATTCAATTTGTTCCATATGATGGACGCAATTTAAAATTCTCGGTTACAAGTTACAGGTAGAACATGCGGATATCTAAGTTACTTTATCTCCTAGTGATCTAGCATATAAAAGGTGAAGCTGAAAACTCTCTGACTTAATTTGAAATACAAGTGGGCTAGATTAGTTTACTTAGTTTAGTTACTAAACACAGTCAGTCAGTTAGTTACTTTAGGTACGAAACTACCTAAAAGACAGTCAAGCTCAAGTGCAAGCTGTGAGCATGCAAGCGTCTATGAAATAAAAAGTATACTAGTAGTGTGTGCAAAAATTAGTAAAAAAAAACATACAGAGAAGAAGATCATATTTCCACTCGTTTTTTCCAGCAAATTGAACCCATGAGCAAACTGTTGAAAACTTGTCCACAATCATGGCAACTCCTTTTCGGAATCGAATTATATTGTGATGGCGGGGCACAAAATCAAAACAGACGAAATCTTTTTGACTGTGATGTCAACAATCAGTATCAATTTATGCACAAAAGTATTTTTTTAATGAGATTTAAATAAGTGGTAAATACTTACCAACCATCCACTGTAAGCCTGGACATGAGATATCTTGATCCCCGCTGCTCCTTGCACACATAAACTGTTTTTCTGTATCGACCTATTAACAATGATAAGAATAGTCTTCTCCATTTCATGCATAAAACTATTTCAATTTAGCTCTACAATGAATTTCTTTGACTTACCTTCATCTGGATACCAAGTTTCCACCATATGTGTAGAATTGATAATCACATCAGCATCCAGATTTGCAGTATTCACCCAACTACCCGTAAAATTTTGGGGTAACTTGCATCCCGGGTTCACCACTTCGGCTTTTACTGTAAAATGAAAATTGCATTCAATAGTCAAGAAAGCGAAACATACATTTTCAGATGCAAGTGGATCCAGTTTTTGGAATTCTACCTGGAGTCAATCTCAATCTTTCAGGAGTACTCTCAGTTCCTTTCAATGTATTACATTCGGCAGTGATAGAAGCAGCTACAAACAAATCGTCATCTCGATTTCTCAAAAAACATCGATACTTTTCATCTTTCCGTGACTCCTTTGTATTGACAACAGCAAAGAAATGATTTTTCCCAACAAACCAATCTCCTAAACAGCTATATTCCACCGCTAGTAAAAAATTAATTTGAGTTTAATAGTTTTCATTCCTCCACTTACTTATGCTATGTGTAGCTATGTGTTAACTAATATTTAGTGCCACTCACTTCCATCAAATGTGCCAGTCATGCCTTCACAAGCTCTGTATGTAATATTGAACTTTTGATTGGTGATCAAAAATTGAGTTCCAGGAGTTTGACAAGATTGTATGACTGCATCTTCATGATCGCATTCTCCAGTAAATCGAAATCGATTTTGGTACGCAAATTGCCATACGCCTTCCAAACTAGAACGGCAATTGACTGGCACAGGATTTTCCGAGAACATGGTGGAAATGTATTGATTTGGATTCAACGAAGCGCAAACTTGTTCCAAAGTCGGTCGACTGTTTTGTGGAAAATTAATGCATCCAGCTACACAAGACCAAATAGCAAATGGTGAGTTAATTAAGTTCTTTGATTTCATGAGTATAGATTTGCAATGTTATTTAGTAGCTACTACTCCTTACTCTCCATTTTCTCCAAAATGTTCACAGTGCGTACAAAAATGCGCACACAATGGAAACAATTATCTTGCTGGAATATGAATGTATAGTTGACATGATGTGTTTCCCGTACATCCACCAAATAACCTCGACCTCTCATGGTCCGATCGTCGAATTCGGTGAATGTGTTGACATTTTTCTCCCTGGAAAACCAAGCTCCTCGAATCACGATAGGGATTGTTGGCACTGAAGGATCTTCTGATCCGTAGTACCTTCTGCTACCACTGCCGCTCCTTTGACATATTGAGTAGTCGATAATTGCTAGAAAAATATACACATTTTATCAATCACCCACATACAAACGAAAATACAAAAATTTATTTTGTTTTCCATACCTAACAAAAGGAATACACATAAACCACGATAAATCCATAATAACTTCATGATAACTAACTATAAAACTTGAATTGAAATAAAACCGACTTTACAACACTTTTATTTCATTACTGCAAGATCATGCCAATAACTAAAATTATTTTCTCCAGGAGTAATAACAAAAAGTGTGCTGTCAAAAACAAGGAATGTTGAAGTAACCCACGTTTATGATTCATTGGCTGAGGCTCGCTATGCAACAAATGTAACTAACGACAAAAATTGCAAATAGCAAGAAAAGACATAGTAGGGTTGCCACACCTGATACATGCCAGCAGAACTCACCTGTTCTCAGGGATAGCAACGCATATACCCTCCAGTTATTGTTTCCCTCTAGTTTTTTTACTACTTTTGAGCATTCTACAACGCAGGTATTGGGTAAGTAGCTAGTTAGTTTAGTTAGGAGTTCAAAAAACTACCTTCCAGCATTTGTTGTATAACAGGGGTAGACTGGAGGATATCCTAGTAGTACTAACTCACTAACTATACATATTTTTATGCTCTCTGTAGGAAGCAGGTAGAACTTCCTTGCTGTTTTGACCGCATTTTGTGTAGTCACAGCGAAGGGATGGAAAAGACAATATTTTGGGGGCAATATAAGAAAAAGTTAGCCAGCTCATGCAGAAAAATGCATGAAGGCCCAACGGACTGAAAAAATGGGTTGTGAGCGTCAAGTATAAGCAAGTTTATCAACAACAATGAAATTCTGAACACTTGACCTAACCAATGGTAAACTTATCCATTGTGTTTAGTAGTGTAAACACGGAAAAAAACTAACAATCATCTATAGCAATTGTTACCAACCAGAGCGTAATTTATATTATACATACATATATTTGTAGCTAGTTAGTTAATATACTATGATTCGCACAGAGAGCTTTAGCTGCTAGAGAGTCGTACAAATATGACGCTCTCCAGGGCTAAACTGAAATGGAGGAATCCATTAGTGCTAGTAATTTTCAGTGTTTTTGTCCTAGCTTATACATCCAGTCAATCTAGTGATGAAAATATTTTGCCATTAAGTACCAACTGGATCGAAACGAAGCCAGAAAAACAGGAATTCATAATCGCGGATTTCAAAAAAGCGTTCACAAAATATCATCCATCCTCGATAGGATATCCAAAGTTCATATATGATGAAAACTCCAATTTGGTATTCGAGAAAGAAAGGGCATACAAAATAGATATACCGGAAAAACTTACTGAAGAGGATGTCATTGTTCTGCAAATGAGCAAGGATGAAAAAGCTCCTCAAGTCTCACCCATCCAGGAAGTAAAATCTTATTTGGTGTTGATAAAAGAAAATGATAAAACATTTTCAGCACTCTTAGCATATGTTCTGTAAGTTGTCTGTCAATTCGTTTTTATGCGAAATATACCTTCTGACTACAATAAATTCATGATTGGAGACTTGTTGATTTAACTTACAGAGATGACAATGTTGAGTGGGATTATTTTACACCACAAGAAATTTCAGTAACGAGACGACCAGTGTTTGCCTCTGCCATCACTGGTAGTGATACTGGATTACAGAAAAAATTCCTTGTAAACAATAACCACTTTTGTTCTCTCATTTTGGTGCTGCTCAAAAAATGCAAGTGAGTCAGCATCTGCATAATTCACCCTACAACTTTTTAAAACTCTACATGAGTACATTATGCTGACATCTTTTCAGCGGGGGCGGAAATGCATGGCCAAACAAACCTCCTCGTCCTTCTCCAGGCTGGGGATGGCCACGACCACCACCACCACCTCCCCCAACACAGGGATGGGGATGGTCAAAACCACCACCACCTCCTCCCCCAACACCGGGATGGGGATGGTCAGTATCACCACCACCACCAAATACGCCTCCTCCCCCTCCTCCTCCACCACCACCACCTCCTCCTCCTCCACCACCTCCTCCTCCTCCACCACCTCACTAACTGTGAAACTGTGTCCACATTGACCAAGTTTTTCATAAATGCTATGAGTCTCATGACGAATTCCAAATTCACAAATTTCAAAGT
>Ga0210040_10003012_pt1 | contig 23145 bp, 20 predicted proteins | sample CryGeyCG12114_NA_FD_185462 | JGI IMG/M metagenome (GOLD analysis project Ga0210040, IMG submission 185462) | Groundwater microbial communities from aquifer - Crystal Geyser CG19_WC_8/21/14_NA (SPAdes) (version 2) | ecosystem: Environmental > Aquatic > Deep subsurface > Groundwater | place: USA...
CGCACCGGCGGCCTCGAGCCGGGCGCCGAGCCGGCCGAAGGCCGGCGGCACGCCCCGGTCCTCGTCGCGCCACCGCCGCAGGCGCTCGAGCCCGTCCCCGCTCGGAACGTCGCTGCTCAGGACGACCAGCCGAAGTGGTCGAGCGGCCCGTGGCCGTGCCCGAGCCGCCAGGTCGCCCCGCCGGCGAGCGCGCGCGCGACGTACGCCTTGGCCGCCGCGACGGCGGTGACCAGGTCGTCGCCCTTCGCCAGGCCAGCGGCGATCGCGGAGGCGAGCGAGCAGCCGGTGCCGTGGTCGTTGGTGCCGGCCACCCGGGGCGCACGCAGCTCGAGCAGGCGCTCGCCGTCCCAGAGCACGTCGACGGCCTCGTCGGCCGTGCCCGCGACGGCGTGCCCGCCCTTGACGAGCACGGCGCGCGGCCCGAGCTCGCCCAGTGCCCGGGCCGCCTCGCGCTGCTCGTCGAGCGTCGTGATCGACGCGCCGAGCAGCACCTGCGCCTCGGACAGGTTCGGCGTGAGGACGGCGGCGCGGGGCAGCAGCGCGTCGACGTACGCCTGCTCGGCCGCGACCTCGAGCAGCCGGGCGCCGCTGGAGGCGACCATGACGGGGTCGACGACCAGGTGGGGCAGCCGGTCGGCGAGCCCCGCGACGGCGTGCACGACCGCTGCGGTGCCGAGCATGCCGGTCTTGACGGCGCGCACGTCGAGGTCGTCGAGCACCGCCTCGACCTGGGCGACGACGTTCGCGGCCGGCACGCCGTGGACGTCGCGGACGCCGGTGGTGTTCTGCGCCGTCAGCGCGGTGATCGCGCTCGCGCCGAACACGCCGAGCGCCGCGAAGGTCTTGAGGTCGGCCTGGATGCCGGCGCCACCGCTCGAGTCGGAGCCTGCGATGGTCAGGGCGACGGTCGGGGTCATCGCACCGCCTCGAGCAGCTCGCCGACGACGACGTCGGGCCGCTCGGCCCGCATGACCGCGCCCATGACGGCCAGGCCGACCGCGCCGGCGTCGAGGCACGGCCGGGCGTCCGCGGCGGTCAGGCCGCCGAGCGCGTACGCCGGCGGCCCGCCGGTGAGCGCCGCCAGGCCGTCGATGCCGAGCGCCGGGCCGTAGCCGGGCTTCGAGGCGGTCAGCCGTACCGGCGACACCGTCACCCAGTCGCAGCCCTCGACGCCGGCCCGGTCGACCGAGGCACGGTCGTGGCAGGACCGGCCGAGCAGCGCGGGCCGCGGGTCGGGGACCTCGTCGGCGGCCGACAGGTGGACGGCGGCCGCGGCCACCCCCGTGCCGGCGAGCACGAGCGTCCCGTCGACGGGCTCGAGCGCGGCCCGCAGCTGGTCGGCGAGTGCGGAGCGCTCGGCGGCCGGCAGGTCCTTCTCGCGCAGCACCACCGTCCGCGCGCCGCCGTCGACCGCGGCCGAGACGACGTCGACGAGCGGCCGCCGGCACAGCGTCCGGTCGGTCAGGACCAGCAGCGGTCCGAGCGGCGCCTTCATCCCGACACCTCCGCTCACAGGTCCGGCAGGCCCTGGACCTGCGTGGAGGCCTGGGCGTGCCAGCGGCGGGGGATGCGGCCAGCGCGCAACGCGAGGCGCCCGCCCTCGACGGCGTGCCGCATGGCCAACGCCATCTGCTCGGGCTCGCGGGCGCGGGTCACGGCCGAGGCGAGCAGCACCGCGTCGCAGCCGAGCTCCATCGCGAGCGCGGCGTCGGACGCGGTGCCGATGCCGGCGTCGAGCACGACCGGCACGTGGACGTGCTCGCGGATCAGCGCGATGTTGTGGGGGTTGCGGATGCCGAGCCCGCTGCCGATCGGCGAGCCGAGCGGCATGACGGCCGCGCACCCGGCGTCGGCCAGCCGGCGGGCGACGATCGGGTCGTCGCTGGTGTAGGCGAGCACCCGGAAGCCGTCGAGGACGAGCTGCTCGGCGGCGTCGAGCAGCTCGAACGGGTCGGGCAGCAGGGTGTCCTCGTCGCCGACCACCTCGAGCTTGACCCAGTCGGTGCCGAACGCCTCGCGGGCGAGCTGCGCCGTGCGCACCGCCTCCCGCGCGGTCATGCAGCCCGCCGTGTTGGGCAGCAGCCGGACGCCGGCCGCCTCGACGACGTCGAGCAGCGAGCCGCTCGAGGTCGGGTCGACCCGGCGCAGCGCGACGGTCACGATCTGCGTGCCGGACGCCTCGATCGCCCGCTGCAGGACGTCGAGGCTCGGCACGCCGCCGGTGCCGAGCAGCAGCCGCGACGTGAACTCCTGGCCGGCGAGGCGGAACGGGTCGGCCGCCTCCTCGACCTCGAGCGCCGCCTCCGCCACCTGCGAGACGTCAGCCACCGGCCACCGCCACGAGCACCTCGACGGCGTCGCCGTCGCGCAGGACCGTCGACGGCCAGGCGCTGCGCGGGACGACGTCCGCGTTCACCGCCACGGCGATGCGGCGGTGGTCGGGTGCGCGCTCGGCGACCAGCGCCGCCACGGACAGGCCGTCCGCGAGCTGGGTGGGGTCGCCGTTGACGGTGACGTTCACACGCTCTCCCTCACGAAGCGGTCCCCGGAGAAGACCGCGGCCGGTCCGGCGAGGTCGTCGCCGGCGAGCACGTCGGCGACCACCCGGCCGGTGAGCGGCGCGAGCAGGACCCCGTTGCGGTAGTGGCCGGTGGCGAGCACCAGCCCGGGCAGGGCGGACGGCCCGAGCAGCGGCCCGTTGTCGGGGGTGCCCGGCCGCCAGCGGGCGAGCGTCTCGACGAGCTCGAGCTCGGTCAGCCCTGGCACGACCTCGGTGGCGTCGCGCAGCAGGTCGAGCACCGCGCCGGCCGTCACCCGAGCGTCGAAGCCCTGCTCCTCCACGCTCGCGCCGACGACGACGCGGTCGGCGCCGTAGGGGACGAGGTAGACCGGTCGGCCGCGCACCAGCGCGCGCACGGTGCCCTCGAGCAGCGGCTCGCCCTGCAGGCGCAGGATCTGGCCCTTCACCGGCCGCACCGGCACGCTGCCCGCGGGCACGCCCGGCAGCGAGCCGCTCCACGCACCGAGCGCGAGCACGGTCTGCGGTGCGGACAGCCGGCGGCCGTCGGCGAGCTCGAGCCCGGTGGCCCGGCCGTCGTCGACGGTGAGCGCGCCGACGCGGGCGGGCACCACCTCGACGCCCGCGCCGTCGGCCGCGCTGAGCAGCGCGGCGTGCAGCGCGCGCGGCTCGACGGAGTGGTCGCCGCCGACGCGCACCCCGCCGCGCACGCGGGGCGACAGCGACGGCTCCTGCGCGCGGCAGGCCCTCGGGGTGAGCCGGTCGGCCGACAGGCCGAGCTCGCGGTGGAAGGCGTGCACGTGGTCGAGCGCCCGCACGTCGTCCTCGTCGAAGCCGACGAGCAGCGTGCCGGCGGTGCGCAGCCCGACGCTCGTGCCGGACGCCCGCTCGAGCTCGGCCACGAAGTCGGGGTAGAGCTCGAGCGATGCCCGGCTGAGCTCGACGAGCGCCTGCTCGCCGTACGCCGCCTCGGCGACGGGGGCGAGCATGCCGGCGGCGGCGTACGACGCCCCGGTGCCCGGAGCGTCGTCGACGACGGTGACCGACAGACCGCGCTGGGCGGCCCGCCAGGCCACCGACAGCCCGGCGACGCCCGCGCCCGCGACGAGGACGTCGGTCACGCCGCCTCCCCGAGCGCGCGCAGCAGGGCGCGGGTGGCCGCTGCCGGGTCGGCCGCCTCCGAGACGGCCGCGACGACAGCGATCCCGTGGACCCCGGCGGCGAGCAGGTCCGGCACGTGCCCGACGGTGACGCCGCCGATCGCGATGACCGGCACGTCGACCGCGGCGGCGACGGCGCCCACGGCGGCGGTCCCGAGCGGCGACGGCAGCCCGTCCTTGGTCGACGTCGCGGCGGTCGGCCCGACGCCGAGGTAGCTCGCGCCCTGGGCGACGAGCTCGCGGGCCCGCGTGGCGTCGCGGGCGGTGCCGCCGAGCAGGTGGCCGGGCCCGGCGATGCGCCGGGCGGCGGCGAGCGGCAGGTCGTGCGCGCCGAGGTGGGTGCCGGCGGCGCCGACGGCGAGGGCGATGTCGACCCGGTCGTCGACCAGGCACAGCGCGCCGGCGTCGTCGCACAGCCGCACCACCCGCTCGGCGAGGTCGTGCAGGTCGCGGTCGGTGCCGCCCTTGGACCTCACCTGGATCACGGGCGCGCCGGCCGACAGGGCTGCGGCCACGACGGTCAGTGCGTCCCGGCCGTCCCGGGTGTCGGTCAGGACGTGCAGGCGGCCCAGGCTCACGCAGCCTCCCCGCGGGCGCGCAGCGCGCCCGGCAGTGCGACGGCGACCGTCAGCAGCGACGCGACGGTGAGGCTGACCAGCGAGGCCGACAGGCCGGACGTCGGGGAGATGCCGAGGTCGGCCGAGCGCGCGGCCCACCACGAGGTCCACCCGGCGCCGGCGCCGGCGAAGTAGGTCGGCACGGTGAGCTGGTAGGCGACGAAGCCGACCGCCCACGGCAGCAGCAGCGCCGGCCGCGCGGGCGCGTCGTCGGAGACGTCCCAGGCGCCGCGGGGCAGCAGGTAGTAGGCGACGACGAGCACCCCGGCGAGCGGCACGAAGACGGCCCCGAGCAGGAACAGGAACGGCTCGTACGCCACCACGTCGAGGCTGAGCGCGAGCACGGTCGCCAGCGTGCCGACGGCGAGCGCCATGACGCGCCGGTCGACGCGGGCGGCGAGGTTCTGCGTCGAGACGGCGGTGGAGTAGATGTTGGCGAACGCCTCGTCGACCTCCACCGCGACGAGCACGAGCACGGCCAGCAGGCCGAACGGCACGGCGAGCAGCGCGTCGATCACGTCGAGCCCGACCGTGCCGTACGCCGCGAGCGCCAGCACGCCGAGCGTGAACATGACGAACGTGGCGAGCCCGTAGCCGGCGGCCGTGCCGACGAACGCGGTGCGGGGGGTGCGGACGTGGCGGGTGTAGTCCGCGGCGAGCGGGAACCAGCTGATCGGCAGGGCGATGACGATGTCGACCGCCGACCAGAACGAGCCGGCGCCGCCCTCGGTCACCTGCGGGAGCGGCTCGCCGAGCACCCGGACGAACAGGTAGACGACCGCGGCCAGCGCCGCCCAGACGGCGTACCGCGACAGCACGCGGACGACCCCGAGCGGCCGCAGCGCCATGGCGGTGGCGAGCACGCCGGCGGCGAGCACGAACGGCCAGCGCGGCGCGTCCAGCGCCCGCGACGCCGCCTCGGCGATGACCACGATCTCGAAGGTCGCCCAGCCGAGGCACTGCAGGAGGTTGAGTCCCGTCGGCAGCGCGCTCGCCCGCCTGCCCAGCAGCCCGCGCAGCAGCACCATCGCGGGCACCCGCTCCCGGGCCGCGGGTGCGGCGGTCAGGCCGAGCAGTCCCGCGCCGATCGCGGCGCCCACCGCGATCGCCAGGACCGTCACGCCGAGCGGCCGGCCGGCGAGCACGACGAACGCCGCCGCGACGGGGAGCAGCAGGCTGATGCCGAGGTTGGCCCACAGGCCGAAGGTCTCGCGCAGGCCGAGCTCCTGTGGCGCCGGCTCGGCGAGGGTGCGGGGCGCCTCCGTGCGGACGGGGGCGGTCGTGATCGTCAACGTGTCTCCCTACGCCGGCATGACCCGGACAGGTTCGAGCGGTCGACGGCGCGTCAGCCGTCCTCTCAGCCCGGTCAGCTCCGGACTCCCGCACACAGCACTGGCGACCCTACGCCAGCCGCCTATCGTGCGCGCCGTGCCCGACCTCTGGACCGCCGCCACCCGACACCCGTTCCTCGACGGGGTGCGCGACGGCTCCCTGCCGGTCGGGGCGCTCGACACCTGGCTGGCGCAGGACGCGCTGTTCGTCGCGGACCTGCTGGCGTTCCAGGCGCGGCTGCTGGCCCGTGCGCCGCGCAGCGACCAGGCGGTCCTGGCCGGCGGGGCGGTCGCGCTGGTCGAGGAGCTCGACTGGTTCGAGGGGTTGGCGGCCTCGCGCGGACTGGACCTCGCCGCCGCGCCGCTGCCGGCGACGCTCGCCTACCGCGAGCTGCTGCAGCGCCTGGACGCCGCGCCGTACGCCGACGCGCTCGGTTGCCTGGCGGTCGTCGAGCGGGTCTACCTGCAGGCCTGGCGCTCGGCCCTGCCCGGGGCGCCGGCGTACGCCGAGCTCGTCGAGCACTGGACGACGCCGGGCTTCGTGGCGTACGTCGACGCCCTCGCGGCGGCGGCCGACCGGGCCGGGGGTCCCGACGAGGGCCTGGTGGCGGACGTGCTGCGGCAGGAGGCGGCGTTCTGGCAGATGGCGGTCGCCGGGTGAGCCTGTCCGCCGCCCTGTGGCGGGCCAGCGCCGACGCGGCCGCCGCCGCGCTGGCCTGCCCGTTCGTGCGCGGGCTCGGCGACGGGTCGCTGCCGCTGCCGGCGTTCCAGGTCTACGTCGCGCAGGACGCGGTGTTCCTCGAGTCGTTCGCGCGGGCGTACGCCCTGGCGCTCGCCCGCAGCCGCGACCGCGCGACGCTGGAGGCGTTCGCCGACCTCGTCGCCGGCGTGCTGGCGGAGCTGCGGCTGCACGCGGCGTACGCCGAGCGGTGGGGGACCGTCGCCGCTGCCGAGCCGCTGCCGGCGACGTCGGCGTACACCGACTTCCTGCTCGCCACGGCCGCGCTGGGCGAGGTGGGGGAGATCTGCGCGGCGATGGCGCCGTGCATGCGGCTGTACGCCCACCTCGGGCAGTCGCTCGACGCGCGCGCGGCCGGCCCGTACGGCGAGTGGGTGCGGACGTACGCCGACCCGGGCTTCGAGGCGCTCGCGGCGACGCTGGAGGCGCTGCTGGACCGCCACGCGCAGGACGGGCCGCAGGTGCGGCGGGCCTACCGCCGGGCGATGGAGCTCGAGCTGGGGTTCTTCGCCGGGGCGCTGTCGGCGAGCTGACGCAGCAGCGCCGTCACGAGCGCGACGAGCTCGTCGGTCGACGCCTCGGCCAGCGTCGCAAGTGCTCCGGCGCCGCGGGCGAGGGCGATGCCGGCGACCGCGGCGACCGCGACCTCGGCCCGCAGGTCGGCGTCGGGCGCGTCGTCGTGCTGCAGTCGGCTGCGCAGCGGCCGGACCAGGCGCTCCTCGACGGCCTGCTGCGCGGCGGCCGCGGCGACCGGGTCGTCGAGCCGGCCGACGACCGAGGGCAGGACCGGGCCGGTGCCCTGCGTCTGCCAGCGGTCGAGCAGGTCCGCGAGGCGTTCGGGCTGCAGCAGGTCGGCCGGCGCGTCGGCGCTCGCGCCGGTGATCGCCGCGACGTACAGGCCCGTCTTGCTGCCGAAGTAGCGGGGGATGAGTGCGGCGTCGACGCCTGCGGCACGGGCGATGTCGCGCACCGTCGTGGCGTCGTAGCCGCGCTCGGCGAACAGCCCGGTGGCGGCGCGCAGCAGGCGCTCGCGGCTGTCGGCGGCGTCGCGGCGCCTCGCCGTCACGCCGGCCGACGGTCGGGCAGGACCGCGCTGAGCACCCCGGCGACGAGCCACACGACGACCCCGACGAGCGCCGCGGCGACGTAGCCGTCCTCCGTCGGCAGCACCTGGCCGGCCGGCGTGTGGAGCTCCAGCACGGCGGCCGACAGTGCGCTGCCGGCGGAGAAGCCGGTCATGCGCAGCACCTGGTTGAAGCCCATGGCGCTGCCCGTCTCGGTGGCTGGGACGGCCGACAGGATGAGGCCGGGCAGCGCGGCGAACGTGCAGCCCACGCCGAGACCGGCGACGCCCATGACGACGAACAGCTGCCACAGCGAGTCGTGCGCGAGCCCGAACGCGGCGCAGGCCGCGAGGAACAGGGCGCAGCCCACCGGCAGCACGGCGCGCGTCGACCAGCGGGCGATGAGGGGCGCGACGCGGCTGGCCAGCACGCTGGTCAGGGAGAAGGGCAGCAGCACCAGCCCGGCCACGACCACCGAGGAGCCGAAGCCGTAGCCGTTCTCGGCGGGCGTCTGCACGAAGCGGGTGACCAGCGAGAGCAGCAGGTACATCCCGACGCCCGCCAGCAGGCCGGTCACGGCCGCCGTCAGCACCGACCGGTGCCGCAGCAGGCGGACGTCGACGAGCGGCGTCGCGGTGCGCAGCTCGTGCCGGACCCAGCCGGCGAGCAGCACGAGCGAGACGACCAGCACCGCCCACAGGCGCGCGGAGGCGGCGCCCCACTCCGCCGACTCGCTGAGCGCGAGCAGCAGGCCGCCGAGCGCGACGCCGAGCAGGACCGCGCCGAGCAGGTCGAAGCGGGCCGCGGTCGTCGTGCGGCTCGACGGGACGACCCGGGCGGCGAGCGCCAGAGCGCAGGCGCTGATCGCGCCGCCGAACCAGAAGCCGGCGTGCAGCCCGAAGGCGTCGGTGAGCAGCCCGGTCAGCGGGTAGCCGAAGCCGACGCCGGCCACCGTGGTGATCGACAGCGCCGCGACGGCGCCCGGCGCGCGGTCGGCCGGCAGGTGGTCGCGGGCGACGGCGATCACGAGCGGCGTCAGGCCGAGACCGAGGCCCTGCAGGGCGCGGCCCGCCAGCAGCGCGGCGAACCCGAGGGGCAGCGCCGCCAGCAGGCTGCCGACCAGGACCACCGCGAGGACGGTGAGCACGACGGTCTTGCGGCGCGGCCCGTCGCCGAGCCGACCGAGCGAGGGCGTGGCGACGGCTCCCACCAGCAGCGTGATCGTGAGCGACCACTGGGCGGCTGCCAGCGAGACGTCGTGCACCTCGGCGATCGTCGGCACGAGCGGTGCGCCCAGGCTGCTGAGCACGGCGACGACGGTGCCGATGAACAGCAGCACCGGGAACAGGCCGCGGACGGACGGCTCGTCCGGCACCGGGTGAGCCGTGAGGGCGGGGGAGGGCGACGGCACGGGGCCTCCGGACGGGTCGACGGTGCTTGTCATCGCGTGATGACACGTCGAGGAGCAGACTTGTTCCGTGAGCGGACCCGTCGACACCTCCCCGGCGCCAGGCGGCGCGCTGCCCGAGCCCCCGGTGACGGAGGTCGTCGACGCCCGGGTGGCCGACGTCGCAGGCATGTCGGTGCGGCGGTCGCTGCCCAAGGCCCGCCGCCGGACCGTCGGCGCGTGGTGCTTCGTCGACCACTTCGGCCCGCTCGGCGTCGAGGCGGATGGCGGCCTCGACATCGGACCGCACCCGCACACCGGCCTGTCGACGGTGACCTACCTGCTCGACGGGCAGGTGCTCCACCGCGACAGCCTCGGCAGCGAGCAGGTGATCCGCCCCGGGCAGCTCAACCTCATGACGGCCGGACGGGGCGTGTCGCACGCCGAGGAGCCGACCGGGCACTACGCCGGGACGATGCACGGCGTGCAGCTGTGGGTGGCCCAGCCGTCGGCGACCCGCGACGGCGAGCCGGCGTTCGAGCACCACGACTCGCTGGCCGAGCTCACCGTCGACGGGGCCGACGTGACGCTGCTGCTCGGCTCGCTCGGGACGGCGGTCTCGGGCGCCCGGCGGGACACCGACCTCATGGGCGCCGCGGTCGACCTCGGCCCGGACGGCGCGGTGCTGCCGCTGGCGCCGGCGTACGAGCACCTGGTCGTCGTGCTCGACGGCGTGCTGCTGCTCGACGACGGCCGGCCGGTGCGACCGGGGCAGAGCGCCTACCTGGGGATGGGCCGCGACGAGCTCGAGCTCAACGCCGCCGAGGGCGCCCGCGTGCTGCTGCTCGGCGGCGTCCCGTTCGAGGAGCCGATCGTCATGTGGTGGAACTTCGTCGGCCGCACCCGTGACGAGGTGGCGTCGTACGCCGCGGCCTGGGACGCCGCCGACGACCGCTTCGGGAGCGTCGACACCCCGCTGGCCCGCATCCCGGCGCCGGCGCGGTAGGCGCACGAGCCGCGCTCGGCATGGTCACCGCACGACACGCCGGCGTTTCCGGGCGTACGGGCCACGGTCGGCATGGTCACCGCACGACACGCCGCGTTCCTGGGGTGTACGGGCTGCGACCGGCATGATCACCGCAGGACACGCCGCGCTCCCGGGCGTACGGGCCGCGACCGGCATGATCACCGTGCGACACGCCCGCGTTTCGGCGGTGATCATGCCGATCGCGCGGGACGGGCCCCGACCCGGACGCAGCAGGGCCGGACCCGCGAGACGGGTCCGGCCCTGGCGGTCGAGCGGAGTACGGGGGACTGCTCAGGGGCGCTTGCGCCCGGACGAGCCCTGCAGCGAGGCGAACAGCTGCTTGGCCTTGGCCTGGTTCTGCGGCTTGCGCGCCTCGTCGTAGACCTTCTTGGCGATGCCGGCCTTCACCAGGCCGCTGATGAGCCCCATGCTCGTCCTCCTCGAGAGATCGCGGTGTCGATCGGTACAACGGGCCTACCCGGCCAGGCGTGCCCCAGACCGCAGCGGCAGCTCGGCGAGCCGGGTGAACGAGCGCAGCCGGTCGGCCGGCTCGTGCACCATCGTCGTGACCATCAGCTCGTCGGCGCCGGTGTCGTCGAGCAGCCGCTCGAGCGAGGCCCGGACGGTCTCCGGACCGCCGATGCTCTGCTGCGCGAGGCGCTGCTCGACGAACGCGGTCTCGTGCGGGGCGTACGGGTAGGACAGCGCCTCCTCGACCGAGGGCAGCAGGCCGGGTCGGCCGCTGCGCAGGCGCAGGAACGACAGCGCCCCGGGCATCGCCAGCTCGCGCGCCCGCTCGTCGGTGTCGGCGAGCACGACCGACGCGCAGACCATGGCGTACGGCTCGCTGAGCACGTCCGAGGGCCGGAAGCTCGTGCGGTACAGCTCGAGCGCCTGCAGTGTGCCCTGCGGCGCGAAGTGGTGGGCGAAGGAGAACGGCAGGCCGAGGTAGCCGGCGAGCTGGGCGCTGTAGCCGCTGCTGCCCAGCAGCCAGACCGCGGGCCCGTTGCCGAGCGCGGGCACGGCCTGCAGCGACGACCAAGGGTGGCCGTCCTGCCACTGGCCGTCGAAGAACGACCGCAGCGCGAACAGCTCGGCGGGGAAGTCGTCGGCCGACGCCCCGCGGCGCAGGGCCGACGCGGTCGCCGGGTCGGTGCCGGGCGCGCGTCCGAGGCCGAGGTCGATGCGTCCGGGGTGCAGCGCCTCGAGGGTGCCGAACTGCTCGGCGACGACCATCGGCGCGTGGTTGGGCAGCATCACGCCACCGGAGCCGACGCGGATGGTCGAGGTGGCGGCGGCGACCGCTCCGATGAGCACGGCCGGCGCGCTGCTCGCGACGCCCGGCATGCCGTGGTGCTCGGCCACCCAGAAGCGGCCGTACCCCAGCTCCTCCACCGAGCGGGCGAGGGCGACGGTGTCGGCGAGGGCCTGGCGGCTGGTGCCGCCGGCGGGCACGGGGGCGAGGTCGAGGACGGACAAGCGTGCGGAAGTCACACCGGGTGCAACACCTGCGCCCGCTCGTCCTTCCCGCGCCTCACCAGAGCTCGACCGAGCGCCGGAAGATCCCGGCGAGGTCGTCCTCCGTCACCTCGCGCGGGCAGGTCGCCAGCAGCCGCTGCTGCTTGAGCGTGCCGTCGACGAGGCCGGGGACGTCGCCCTCGCCGTAGCCCACGGCGCCGATGCCGTTGGGGATCCCGATGTCGCGCATCAGGTCCGACAGCACCGTCGGCAGGAACTGCGAGAGGTCCGACGGCCGGTCTGCGCCCGGCGCGAGCAGCTCGGCGGCGCGCACGTGGCGCTCCGGCGACGCCTCGAAGGTGAAGCGGAACGCCTCCGGCGCCGTCAGCGACACCGACATGCCGTGCGGCACCATCGGGTGGCCGGCCGGGTAGTCCTGCGGCACGAAGTCCTTGACCTGCCCGGCGATCGGGTAGGCGTTGGCGTGCGGGATGTGCACCCCCGCGTTGCCGAAGCCCATGCCGGCGAAGGTCGCCGCGATCGCCATGTCGGCGCGCGCCGAGTCGTCGTCGCCGTGCTGCACGGCGGTGCGGAACGAGCCGGCGAGCAGCGAGAGCGCCTTCTCCGACCACATGTCGGAGATGGGGTTGGCGCCGCAGTACGGCACCCGCGACTGCGGCGCCTTGCGCTCCTGCGCGGTGTACCAGCGGGCGGTGTAGCTCTCCAGCGCGTGGCACAGGACGTCCATGCCGGAGGCGGCGGTGACGCCGGCAGGCTGGGTGCGGGTCAGGTCGGGGTCGACGACGGCGAGCGTCGGCCGCAGGCGCGCGTGGCTGATGCCCGTCTTCACCCTCAGGTGGAGCACGTCCATCACGCAGATGGTCGTGCTCTCGGACCCCGTGCCGGTCGTCGTGGGCACCGCCACGAGCGGGTGGAGCGGCGCGCTCGGCGCCTGCCCGCCGCCGACCGGCGCGTTGACGTAGTCCATGAGCTGGCCGGGATTGGTGGTCATGAGGTTGATCGCCTTGGCGGTGTCGATGGCCGACCCGCCGCCGACCGCGACGTAGGCGTCCCACGGGCCGGACGCCCGCGCGGCGTCGACCGCCTCCTGCAGCGACACGTCGGTCGGCTCCACGTGCGCGCCGTCGTAGACCTGCGCCTCGATGCCGAACTGCGCCATCTGGTCGGCCACCCGCTGCGGGTGGCCGGTCGCCGCCACCCCCGGATCGGTGACGACCAGGACGCGGCGCACGCCGTACGCGCTCAGGTCGAAGCCGATCTCGTCGGACGCGCCGCTGCCGAACTTCAGCTGCGGCGCGCCGTACGTGAACACCGACTCGGGGTCCGCAGGGGTCGTGCGCGTCATGCAGCCTCAGCCCTTCGCGTCGCGGCGGACGGTCGCCTTGCGTCCCTTGATCATGGTGCCCCGCAGCGCGGCGATGACCTCCGTCACGGCCGGCTCCGGCACCTCGACGAGCGAGAAGCGCTCGGTGATCTCGATGCCGCCGATCTGTCGCCCCGACAGGCTCGACTCACCGGTGATGGCGCCGACCAGGTCCTGCGGGCGCACGCCGGCTGCCCGGCCCAGCCCGACGAACAGCTTGGCGGTCGGGCCCTCGAGCACCCGTCCCTTGCGCGGCGCCCCGCTCGCCGAGGCCCCGCGCGCCGGCCGGTCGTCGGCCGGCCGGGCCGCGACCTGCGGGATGTCGGAGTCGTCGTCGGGGCCGCCGCCCGAGCTCGCCTCGTGCGCGAGCTTCACCGCCGCGGCGGCGACGTCCATGACGTCGAACTCGTCGGTGAGCGTCTCCACGACCGCCCGGAACCCGTCGAGCGAGTCCTCGAGCAGGCTCTCCCGCAGCGCCGCGCGGGTCAGCTCGAGCCGCCGTGCCCGCAGGTCGGCGACCGTCGGGACCTTCTCCATCGTGATCTTCGAGCCGGTGACGCGCTCGATCGTCTTGAGCATGCGGTGCTCGCGCGGCTCGGCGAGGGTGATGGCGACGCCCTCCCGGCCGGCCCGGCCGACCCGGCCGATGCGGTGGACGTACGCCTCCGGCGCCGACGGCACGTTGTAGTTGACGACGTGGGTGAGGTGCTCGACGTCGAGCCCGCGCGCGGCGACGTCGGTCGCGACCAGCAGGTCGGCCGTCTGGTTGCGCAGCCGGCCCATGACCTTGTCGCGCTGCTCCTGGCTCATCCCGCCGTGCAGCGCCTCGGCGCGGTAGCCGCGCCCGTTCAGCGTCTCGGTGAGCGAGTCGACCTCCTCGCGGGTGCGGCAGAACACCAGCGCCGCCTCCGGCGCCTCGACGTCGAGCACGCGCCCCAGCGCCGTCGGCTTGTGGGGACGGGCGACGACGTACGCGCTCTGGCGCACCTTGGGTGCCTCGCCGGCGGCCGGCTGCTCGCGGCGGATCTCGATGCGCACCGGGTCGCGCAGGTGGCGGCGGGCGATCCGGTCGACGCGCGAGGGCATGGTGGCCGAGAAGAGCACCGTCTGCCGCTCGGCCGGCGCGGCGTCGAGGATCGCCTCGATGTCCTCGGCGAAGCCCATGTCGAGCATCTCGTCGGCCTCGTCGAGCACGACGGTGCCCACCTGCGACAGGTCGAGCGTCCCGCGCGAGATGTGGTCGAGCACGCGGCCCGGTGTGCCGACGACGACGTCGACCCCTCGTTCGAGCTCGCGCAGCTGGCGGCCGATCGGCTGCCCGCCGTAGACCGGCAGCACCCGGGCGCCGGAGCCCTGGCCGAACAGGTCGCGGCCGTAGCGGTGCGTCGCCTCGCTGACCTGCATCGCCAGCTCGCGGGTGGGTGCGAGGACGAGACCCACCGGTGCGCTGCCGCGCCCCCGCGGCTCGAGGCGCTGCAGCAGCGGCAGGGCGAACGCCGCGGTCTTGCCGGTGCCGGTCGCCGCCTGGCCGAGCAGGTCCCGCCCCTCGAGCAGCGGCGGGATCGCCTCGCGCTGGATCGGCGTCGGCTCCTCGTAGCCGAGCGACGTGAGGGCGTCGAGCAGCTCGGCGCGCAGGTCGAGGTCCGCGAAGCTGCCGGCGTCCGCGACCGGGCGGACGGGGGCGGTGGTCATCGCAGGTGCGCTCCTCGAGGGCAGGGACGGCGAGCACCCAGTCTGCCCTCAGCCGGCGCCGACGTGCAGCCGCCGCACGTCGTCGACGGTGTCGGCGGAGTCCGGCGTCCTGTCCGGCCGGTAGCGCAGCACGCGGGCGAAGCGCAGCGCCATGCCGCCGGGGTAGCGCGAGGAGGCCTGCACCCCGTCGACGGCGATCTCGACGACGAGCTCGGGACGCACCACCACGGTCCAGCCGTCGGTCGACTCCTGCCGGGCGAGCAGCTCGGCGGTCTGCCAGGCGAGCAGCTCGTCGGTCAGCCCCTTGAACGTCTTGCCGAGCATGACGAACCCGCCGGCCGGGTCGCGCGCGCCGAGGTGGAGGTTCGACAGCCGTCCGGTGCGCCGGCCGTGCCCCCACTCGGCGGCGAGCACGACGAGGTCGAACGTGTGCACCGGCTTCACCTTGCGCCACGCACCACCCCGGCGTCCGGCGTCGTAGGGCGCATCGAGGTCCTTGACCACCACGCCCTCGTGGCCCGCGGCCAGCGCCGCGGCCGCGAAGTCCTCGAAGCCGTCGAGCGCGCGCGGCACGCGCCAGCGCTCGGGGACGGCCCGCTGCAGCGCCGCGACGCGCTCGTGCAGCGGCTCCCCGAGCAGGTCCTCGCCGTCGAGGTGGAGGACGTCGAAGAACCACGGGGTGAGCCGGACCGCGGCCTCCGGCGGACCGGCGGACGCGCGCGTGGCCGCACGTGCGGCGGTGACCTGGAACGGGCGCGGGCGGCCGTCGTCGGCCAGGGCCAGCGCCTCCCCGTCGAGCACCACCGAGCGGACGGGCAGGGCCTGCGCCACCTCGACCAGCTCGGGCACGCGGTCGGTGATGTCGTCGAGCGAGCGCGTGAAGACGAACACCCGCTCGCCCTCGCGGTGCACCTGCACCCGGATGCCGTCGAGCTTCCACTCGACCGACGCGCGCGGCGTCCGCGCCAGGGCGTCGGCGAGGTCCGCGCCGGGGGCGGCCAGCATCGGGGACAGCGGCCGCCCGACCTGCAGCCGGAAGCCGGCCAGGCCGTCCGGTCCCGACGTCAGCGCTGCCTCGGCGACGTCGGGCAGCGAGCCGGCCAGCAGCACGGCCGTGCGCACCGCGGTCAGCGGGACGCCCGCCGCCTGCGCCACCGCGTCGGTGAGGACGCCGGCCTGCGCCCCCGAGCGCAGCTCACCGCCCACCAGGCCCGTCAGCAGGCGCTGCTCGGCCTCCGTGGCGCGGGCGAACAGGTCCAAGAGCAGCCGCCGGCGCGCCGCGGTGGCGCCGGCACCCGACACGCCGGCCATCGCCGAGAAGGCGGCGTCGACGTCGTCCAGGCCGAGTGCGGGAGCCTCGGCAGGCGGCGGCAACCCGACGAGCGAGCGGTGCCCGACGCCGGTGCGCCGCTGCCGCAGCTCACCGGACAGGTAGCGGACCGCGAGGCCGGCCTGTCCCGGCTGCGCCCGCCGCAGGACCCGGGCGAGGGCCTCGGTCTTGCGCGAGCGCGCCGGCTGCGCGGCGACGAGCGTGCAGACCTCGGCCAGGTCGACCAGCCGGACCCCGCCACCGTCCACCTCACCGTCCACGTCGCTGTCCACCGGCCGCCCGGCTAGTCCCGCGCGTCCGGTGCCCGGCCGGTCGGCTGCGGGGGCTGCGGCAGCAGCGGCGGCCGGCGGCGCCACGGGCGCACGACCGGCTCGTCCGCGGTCAGGCGCAGTTGCTCGCCGCAGACCAGCAGGTCGATCGCCGCGTCGGCGCCGTCGCGGAGCGTGACCTCGACCTGCGAGCCGGTCACCTCCACGACCACCCGCATGCCGTGCCAGTGGATCCGGAACGCCAGCCGGGTCATCCCGTCGGGCAGCTGCGGGTCGACGCTCAGCGTCGAGCCCTCGATCGACATGCCGCCGAACCCGTCGACGAGCGCGCTCCAGCCGCCGGCCATCGATGCCAGGTGCAGGCCGTCGCGGGCGTTGCCGTGCAGGTCGCGCAGGTCGACGAGCGCGGCCTCGTGGAGGTAGTCGTGGGCCAGGTCGAGGTGGCCCGTCCGCGCGCACATCACGGCCTGGGTGCAGGCCGACAGCGACGAGTCGCGCACCGTCCGGCGCTCGTAGTAGTCGACGTTGCGCGCCTTCTGCTCCTCGTCGAAGGCCTCCGGGCACCAGTGCATCGCCAGCACGAGGTCGGACTGCTTGACGACCTGCTTGCGGTAGAGCTGGAAGTACGGCACGTGCAGCAGCAGCGGGTAGTCGTCCTTGCTGGCCTCGAAGTCCCACTCGGCGTAGCGGGTGAACGACGCCGACTGCGGGTGGACGCCGAGGCCGGCGTCGTACGGGACGTGCACCGCCTTGGCCGCGTCGCGCCAGCCGGCGAACTCCTCCGTGGTGGCGCCCAGGCCGCGGGCACGGCCGGGGTTGCGGGCGCAGGCGTCGGCGGCCGCACGCAGGTTGCGCGCGGCCATGAGGTTGGTGAAGACGTTGTCGTCGACGACGGCGGTGTACTCGTCGGGTCCGGTCACGCCGTCGATGTGCCAGTCGCCGCGCGCGTCGTGGTGGCCCAGGCTCATCCACAGCCGGGCGGTCTCGACGAGCAGCTCGAGCCCGCCGTCCTCCTCGAACGACAGGTCACCCGTCATCAGCCGGTAGCGCTCCGCGGCGAAGGCGATGACGGCGTTGACGTGGAAGGCGGCGGTGCCGGCCGGCCAGTACGCCGAGCACTCCTGCCCGCGGATCGTCCGCCAGGGGAAGGCCGCACCGGCGAGCCCGAGCTGCTCGGCCCGCTCCCTCGCGAGGTCGAGCGTCGACAGGCGCCACCGCAGCACGTCGACGGCGGCATCCGGCGCGGTGGCCGTGAGCGCGGCGAGGACGAACCCCTCCGTGTCCCAGAACGCGTGACCGTCGTAGCCGGGTCCGGTCAGCCCCTTCGCCGGGATGGCGCGGCGCTCGGCGCGGGCGCCGGCCTGCAGGACGTGGAAGAGCCCGAACCGCACCGCCTGCTGCACGACGGGATCGCCGTCGACCTCGACGTCGGCGCCGTCCCAGTAGTCGTCGAGGTACTCGCGCTGGCTGGCCAGCAGGCCGTCCCAGCCGCTGTAGCGGGCGCTGGTCAGCGCTCCCGCGACCTGGTCGCGCACGGCCGGCACCGAGCGCACGCTCGACCAGCCGTAGGCCAGGTACTTCACGATCCGCAGCACCTCGCCCGGCTGCAGCCCGCAGACGATCGTGGTGCGCGCCCAGTCCGGGCGGGCGTCGGTCTCCTCCGTCATCCGCCCGGGAGCGGTCACCTCGTGGTCCATCCCGGCGGCCATCAGCAGCTCGCTGCTGCGGGTGCGGTGCACGAGCAGGGCGCCGTGCTGCTCGACGTCCTGCTCGACGGCGACGAGCGGCTTGTCGAGCGCCGCGGCGACGCGCGGGTCGCCGGTGAGGTGGGGCTGCTCCTCGTTGGCGACGAGCTCGGACTGCACCGTGACGCGGACGTCCTCGTCGACGGCCTCCACCTCGTAGGAGATCGCCGCGACGGCGCGGTGGACGAACGACACGAGCCGCGAGGAGCGCAGCCGCACGCGCTTGCCCGCCGGGGAGATCCAGTCGGCGCAGCGGTTCAGCGTCCCGGCGCGCAGGTCGAGCGTGCGCTCGTGCTGCAGCAGCTCGCCGTAGCGGACGTCGAACGGCTCGTCGTCGACGAGCAGGCGCAGCAGCTTGCCGTTCGTGACGTCGACGACGGTCTGCCCGTCCTCCGGGTAGCCGTAGCCGGCCTCGGCGTAGGGCAGCGGCCGGCTCTCGTAGTAGGAGTTGAGGTAGGTGCCGGGGATGGCGTGCGGCTCGCCCTCGTCGAGGTTGCCCCGCAGCCCGACGTGGCCGTTGCTGAGCGCGAACACCGACTCCGTCTGGGCGAGGACGTCGAGGTCCAGCGAGGGCTCCCGGACGCACCACGGGTCGACCGGGAAGGTGCCGGCGGAGGTCACAGCAGCTCCTCGAGGTCCTGCACGACGACATCGGCGCCGTGCGCCCGCAGCGCCTGCGCCTGGCCGACCCGGTCCACCCCGACGACGTGGCCGAACTGGCCCGCGCGACCGGCCTGGACGCCCGCCAGCGCGTCCTCGAAGACCACCGACTGCGCTGCCGTGACGCCGAGGTCGGCGGCGGCGGCGAGGAAGGTGTCGGGCGCCGGCTTGCCCGGCAACGAGCGCTCGCGGGCGGTGAGGCCGTCGACGCGCAGCTCGACGAGCTCGGCCAGACCGGTCACCTCGAGGACCTGGGCGGTGTTGGCGCTGCTCGACACCACCGCCCGGCGCAGCCCGGCGTCGCGCGCCGCCTGCAGGTAGCGCCGGCTGCCCTCGTAGACGCGCACGCCGTCGCGCTCGATGGTGGCGAGCAGCAGCTCGTTCTTGCGGTTGCCGACGCCCCACACCGTGTCGGCGTCGGGCGGGTCGTCGGGCGTGCCCTCGTCGAGCACGATGCCGCGGCTGGCGAGGAACGCCCGGACGCCGTCCTCGCGCTTCTTGCCGTCGACGTGGGCGTTGTAGTCGGCGCCGGAGTCGAACTCGACGAACGGGTCACCGGTCGCCTCGGCCCGACGGCGCAGGAACTCGTCGAAGGTCTGCTTCCAGGCGCGGTTGTGCACCGCCGCGGTGTCGGTGAGGACGCCGTCGAGGTCGAACAGGCAGGCGTGGATGCCGTCGGGCAGTCCGAGCACGGAGGTCCTCCTAGGCGGGGTTGGCGCCGATCATGCCCCGCACGGGGCCCGCATATCGTGGACGGAGGATGTCAGGGACAGCTGTGGACGAGCAGCGGGAGCTGCAGGAGCGGCTGGCCCCGCTGCTGCTGCGCGACGTCCGGCGGCTGTCGCGGCGGGTCGAGGAGCTGCGGCGCAGGCCCGACCGGCGCGCGGCCCTCGAGCGCGACCTGCGGGCCGCCGAGGAGCGGCTCGCCCGCCGGTCGGCTGCGGTGCCCACCCGCATCGTCTACCCCGAGGCGCTGCCGGTCTCCGAGCGCCGCGACGACATCGCGGCGGCGATCCGCGACTCCCAGGTCGTCGTCATCGCCGGCGAGACCGGCTCGGGCAAGACGACGCAGATCCCGAAGATCTGCCTCGAGCTCGGCCGGGGCGTGCGCGGGCTGATCGGCCACACGCAGCCCCGCCGCCTGGCCGCCCGGTCGGTCGCCGAGCGCATCGCCGAGGAGCTCGGCGTCCCCCTCGGGTCGACCGTCGGCTACACCGTGCGCTTCCACGACCAGGTGGGCGACGACACCCTCGTCAAGCTCATGACCGACGGCGTGCTGCTCGCCGAGATCACCCGCGACCGCGACCTGATGGCCTACGACACGATCATCGTCGACGAGGCGCACGAGCGGTCGCTCAACATCGACTTCCTGCTCGGCTACCTCAAGCAGCTGCTCGTCCGCCGGCCCGAGCTCAAGCTGGTCATCACGAGCGCGACGATCGACCCGCAGCGCTTCGCCGAGCACTTCGGCGGCGCGCCGGTGCTCGAGGTGTCGGGCCGCAGCTTCCCCGTGGAGGTCCGCTACCGGCCGCAGGTCGACGACGACGTCGACCAGGTGCAGGCGGTCGTGCAGGCCGTCGACGAGCTGTCGGGGGAGGGGCCCGGCGACGTCCTGGTGTTCCTGTCGGGCGAGCGCGAGATCCGCGACACCGCCGACGCGCTCAAGGGGTCGGTGCCGGAGGGGACCGAGGTCGTGCCGCTGTTCGCCCGGCTGTCGGCGGCCGAGCAGCACCGGGTCTTCGCGCCGCACCCGGGCCGGCGGATCGTGCTGGCGACGAACGTCGCGGAGACGTCCTTAACGGTCCCCGGCATCCGCTACGTCGTCGACGCCGGCACCGCGCGCATCTCCCGCTACAGCTCGCGCACCAAGGTGCAGCGCCTGCCGATCGAGCCGGTCAGCCAGGCGTCGGCCACCCAGCGCGCCGGCCGCTGCGGCCGCGTGGCGCCGGGCATCTGCATCCGGCTGTACGAGGAGGACGACCTCCTCGCCCGTCCGGAGTTCACCGACCCGGAGATCCTGCGGACCAACCTCGCCTCGGTCATCCTGCAGATGACCGCGCTCGGCCTCGGCGACATCGCCGCGTTCCCGTTCGTCGAGCCGCCGGACCGGCGCAACGTGAAGGACGGCGTCGACCTGCTCGTCGAGCTCGGCGCGCTCGACCCCGCGCAGGAGGACCCGCGCAAGCGGCTCACGAAACTCGGTCGCACCCTGTCGCAGCTGCCGGTCGACCCGCGGCTGGCCCGCATGGTCGTCGAGGCCGACCGCAACGGCTGCGTGCGCGACGTGCTCGTCATCGCCGCCGCTCTGTCGATCCAGGACCCGCGCGAGCGCCCGCAGGACCGGCAGCAGGCGGCCGCGGAGCTGCACAACCGGTTCGCCGACGAGACGTCGGACTTCCTCGCCTACCTCAACCTCTGGCGCTACCTGCAGGAGCAGCAGAAGGAGCTGTCCTCCAGCGCGTTCCGACGGCTGTGCAAGAAGGAGTTCCTCAACCACCTGCGCGTCAGGGAGTGGCAGGACCTCCACAGCCAGCTGCGCCGGGCGCTGTCGTCGCTCGACCTGCGGCTCGAGCACAACCCGCTGAACGCCGACGCGGTCCACCAGTCGCTGCTCGCCGGCCTGCTGAGCCACGTAGGACTGCGCGACGTCGAGAAGCGGGAGTACGCCGGCGCGCGCGGCGCCCGGTTCGCGCTCGTGCCGTCGTCCGCGCTGGCCAGGAAGGCGCCGCAGTGGGTGATGGCCGCCGAGCTGGTGGAGACCAACCGCATGTGGGGCCGGGTCGCCGCCCGGGTCGACCCCGGTTGGATCGAGCGGGCGGGCGCCCACCTGGTGAAGCGGCAGTACTCCGAGCCGCACTGGGAGCGCAAGCGCGCCGGCGTCGTCGCCTTCGAGCGCGTGACGCTGTACGGCATCCCCGTCGTGGCGCAGCGCAAGGTCGACTTCGGCCGCATCGCCCCGGTGCTGTCTCGCGACATGTTCCTCCGGTCCGCGCTCGTCGAGGGCGACTGGGACACCCACCACGCGTTCTTCGCGGCGAACCGCCGGCTGCTCGACGACGTCGAGGAGCTCGAGCACCGTGCCCGCCGGCGCGACATCGTCGTCGACGACGAGGCGGTGCACGCCTTCTACGACAAGCGCATCCCGGCCGACGTCGTCAGCGGGCGGCACTTCGACGCGTGGTGGAAGCAGGCGCGGCACCAGACGCCCGACCTGCTGACCTTCACCATGGCCGACCTCGTCAGCGGCGAGGCGGCGGCGCTGTCGGCGCTCGACCACCCCGACGTGTGGGTGCAGGGCGACCTCCGGCTGCCGCTGACCTACCAGTTCGAGCCGGGCTCGGACGCCGACGGCGTCACCGTCCACATCCCGGTCGACGTGCTCAACCAGGTGTCGCCGGAGGGCTTCGACTGGCAGGTGCCGGGGCTGCGGCAGGAGCTGGTCACCGCGCTCATCAAGTCGCTGCCCAAGCCGCTGCGCGTGCGGTGCGTCCCGGCGCCCGACACCGCCGCGCACTTCCTCGCCGTGGTGGAGCCGCGCAGCCGCCCGCTGCTCGACGCGCTCGAGACCGAGCTGCTCAACACCAAGCGCATCGACGTGCGGGCCGAGGACTGGCAGCTCGACAAGGTGCCCGACCACCTCCGCATGACCTTCCGCGTGGAGGACGCCTCCGGGCGGACGCTGGCCGAGGGCAAGGACCTCGAGGCGCTTCAGGCCCGGCTGCGGCCGAAGGTGCAGCAGGCGCTGTCGGCGGCGTCGACGCTCGAGCGCAGCGGTCTGACGTCGTGGGACGTCGGGACGCTGCCGCGCGAGGTGGCCTCCGGAGCCGTCCGCGGGTTCCCGGCGCTCGTCGACGAGGGGTCGTCGGTGGCCCTGCGGGTGCTCGGGACGCCGGCCGAGCAGGCCGCCGTCCACTGGCGCGGTGTGCGCCGGCTGCTGCTGCTCACGCTGCCCTCGCCGGTCAAGGCGCTGCAGGGCCGGCTGACCAACGTCACGAAGCTGGCGCTCACCCGCAACCCCGCCGGCAGCGTCGCCGCCGTCCTCGACGACTGCGCCGTCGCGGCCGCCGACGCGCTGATGGGCGCCTCCGGGGGAGTCGTCTGGGACGCCGAGGGCTTCGAGCGGCTGCGCGAGGCCGTCCGGCCGAAGCTGGTGCCGGCGCTCGAGGAGGTCCTGACCGCGACGACCGGGGTGCTGTCGGCCTGGTACGACCTGCGCACCCGGCTCGACGCCGAGCAGCGGCCGGCCCTCGCGACGTCGGTCGCCGACATGCGCGCCCAGCTCGACCGGCTGGTCCACCCGGGCTTCGTGACGGCGACGGGGTTCGCCCGGCTCGCCGACGTCGCCCGCTACCTGTCGGCCCTCGACGTGCGGCTGCGCAAGCTGCCGGAGGACCCGGCGCGCGACCGGCTGTGGACGGCGCAGGTCGCCCGTGTGCAGGCGGAGGTCGACGACGTCGCCCGGCGCGTCCCGCCGTCGCCCGGGCTCGAGCAGGTGCGGTGGATGGTCGAGGAGCTGCGGATCAGCCTGTTCGCCCAGCCGATGCGCACCCGCGGCCCGGTGTCGGACAAGCGCATCGGCAAGGCCCTGGACGCCCTGCTGCCGTAGCTCGTGCCGGGGAGCCGGTGGCGTTCGACGGCCCCTGCGCGGTGGTACGCCGGGCGGGGCTGGGGCGTACCGGATCGCGGGGGACGTGCCGCCGGGCTTCGACCTGCCCTGTGTCCCGGTACGCCGGGCGGGGCTGGGGCGTACCGGATCGCGGGGGA
>Ga0210040_10003013_pt1 | contig 23134 bp, 19 predicted proteins | sample CryGeyCG12114_NA_FD_185462 | JGI IMG/M metagenome (GOLD analysis project Ga0210040, IMG submission 185462) | Groundwater microbial communities from aquifer - Crystal Geyser CG19_WC_8/21/14_NA (SPAdes) (version 2) | ecosystem: Environmental > Aquatic > Deep subsurface > Groundwater | place: USA...
CTCATCCCCGAGTCCCCCCGCTACCTCGCGGCCAAGGGGCAGACGCAGAAGGCCGTCGCGGTCCTGCGGGACTCCCTGCACGCCCGCAACCCGGAGAAGCTCGTCCAGGCCGTCCGCACGAGCCTGCAGCGCGACGACGAGCCGTCGATGCGCGACCTGCGCGGGCCCCGGTTCGGCCTGCAGCCGATCGTCTGGACGGGCATCACGCTCTCGGTCCTGCAGCAGTTCGTCGGGATCAACGTGATCTTCTACTACTCGACGACGCTGTGGCAGTCCGTCGGGTTCGACGAGTCGGACTCCTTCACCATCTCGGTCGCCACCGCCGTGCTCAACGTCCTGGTGACCTTCATCGCCGTGGCCTTCGTCGACAGGGTGGGACGCCGCAAGCTGCTCCTGGCCGGGTCGGCCGGCATGGTCCTCGGGCTGGGCGCGGTGACCGTCGCCTTCACGCAGGCCGCCGTCGTGCCCGGCGGCGAGGACGTCGCGCTGCCGTCGGGCTGGGGCCCGGTCGCCCTGGTCGGCGCGAACCTCTTCGTCATCGCCTTCGGCGCCTCGTGGGGCCCGGTGGTCTGGGTCCTGCTCGGCGAGATGTTCCCCAACCGCATCCGGGCCGCCGCCCTCGCGGTCGCCGCGGCTGCGCAGTGGGTGGCCAACTTCATCGTCACGGTGACGTTCCCGGTCCTGTCCCAGGAGGTCTCCCTGTGGGCGACCTACCTCATCTACACCGTCTTCGCGGCGCTGTCCTTCCTCTTCGTCAAGACCAAGGTGCCGGAGACGAACGGCATCGAGCTGGAGGACATGGGCAACGACGCCCCCTCGGACGCGCGCAGCGCACGGAGCACCTGACCCGCCGGGCGGCGGGGCGTCGCCGGCGCCGGGGTCGGCGCGGGGGCCGCCCCGCCGTCCTGGCACAGTGGGGTCGACCGGGACGGGCCCGGACGGGAAGGGGCGGCCCCGCGTGGAGCGCTGGTACGGACCGCGGGGGTTCCCCGGGGCACCAGGGGGCTCCGTCGTCGCCGTCGGCAACTTCGACGGCGTCCACCGCGGCCACCGGGTCCTGCTCGACGAGGTGGTGCGCGTCGCCCGCGCGCGCGGGCTGCGCGCCCTGGCGGTCACCTTCGACCCCCACCCCCTGCACGTGCTGCACCCCGACCGGGCGCCGGCGCTGCTCACCGGCCTGCAGGAGCGGCTGGGGCTGCTCGAGGGCACGGGCCTGGACGGCGTCGTGGTGCTGCCCTTCACGCCCGGGCTGGCGGCGCGCACGCCCCGCGAGTGGGTGGCCGAGGACCTCGTGGGGGACCTCGGGATGCGGGTGCACGTCGTCGGCCACGACGTCCGCTTCGGCGTCCGCAACAGCGGTGACCTCGGCGTCCTGCAGGAGATGGCCCCCGGGCTGGGCCTGGAGGTCGTCGTGCTCGACGACGCGCGGTCGGCCGGCCGCCGCTGGTCCTCGTCCTGGGTGCGCGAGCTCCTGGCCGCCGGGGACGCGCGCGGGGCGTCGGAGGTCCTGGGCCGCGCGCACCGCGTGGTGGGCGAGGTCGTCCACGGCGACCACCGCGGGCGGGAGCTGGGGTACCCGACGGCCAACCTCTCGCCCGCCGCGGAGGGGCTCGTGCCGGCGGACGGGGTCTACGCCGGGTGGCTCACGGCGCTCGCGGACGGCGCCCCCGGCAGCGGTGTGCGCGCCGGCGAGCGCCGACCCGCGGCCGTCTCCATCGGCACCAACCCCACCTTCGACGGCCTCGAGCGGCGGGTGGAGGCCTTCGTCCTCGACGTGCCGCCCGGCGCGCCGCTCGACCTGTACGGGACCCGCGTCCGCGTCGAGCTCGTCGAGCGGCTCCGCGAGACGCTGCGCTTCGACGGCGTCGAGGAGCTCTGCGCGCAGATGGCCCGCGACGTCGTCGACGCCCGCGCGGCCCTGGGGGCACCGGGCGCCTGAGGGCGTCCGACGACGGGGGCTCGGCCCCTGGCGCTCCGCTGCTACGCTGGACGAGCCGTGTGACCGGCCGCGGACCCAGAGAGCCCGGGTGGACCAGCCCCGGAGCACCGCGCAACGAACCCAAGGAGAGCAGTGCCCCTCGACGCCGCCACGAAGCAGCAGATCATGACCGAGTACGCGACGCACGAGGGCGACACCGGCTCGCCCGAGGTGCAGGTCGCCATGCTGAGCAAGCGCATCAGCGACCTGACCGAGCACCTCAAGGAGCACAAGCACGACCACCACAGCCGCCGCGGGCTGCTGCTGCTGGTCGGCCAGCGCCGCCGGCTCCTGAAGTACGTCGCCAAGAGCGACATCAACCGCTACCGCGACCTGATCGGTCGCCTCGGCATCCGCCGCTGACTCCCTGACGCCGCCCCCTCGCCCGAGGGGGCGGCGTCGGTGCGTCCGGGCCGTCCGAGCTCGGACGCGCGACCGCACCACGAGCACGAGCACGACCGCACCACCTGCACGACGCAGTCCGACCGCGACCCGGCTCCGCCGGGCACCGCGACCACGGGTGCCGACGAGCCGGAGAGCCGGTCCTCGGTGGTGGCTCCCGGGAGGCGCGCGACCAGCGCGCCGGCCCGTGGGCCTCGATCGGGAACTGGCCCCGCACCGGCCCGTCGTCGCTCGGGCGGCACCGGGTCCCCGGTGCTCGCGCCCCCGACGAACGGAGACCTCCTCGTGGAGACCACCCCCACCGCCGTCGAGACCGTGATCGACAACGGCTCGCACGGCTCCCGCACCATCCGCTTCGAGACCGGCCGCCTCGCCAAGCAGGCCGCCGGCTCGGTCGCCGCCTACCTCGACGGCGAGTCGATGCTCCTGTCGGCCACGACGGCCGGCAAGCACCCCAAGGACCACTTCGACTTCTTCCCCCTGACGGTGGACGTCGAGGAGCGCATGTACGCCGCCGGACGCATCCCCGGCTCGTTCTTCCGCCGCGAGGGCCGCCCCGGCACCGACGCGATCCTCACCTGCCGCCTCATCGACCGGCCGCTGCGTCCGTCGTTCGTCTCCGGGCTGCGCAACGAGGTCCAGGTCGTCATCACGGTGATGGCCCTGCACCCGGACGACGGCTACGACGTGCTGGCGATCAACGCCGCCTCGCTGTCCACGCAGCTGTCCGGCCTGCCCTTCTCCGGCCCGATCGGCGGCGTCCGCGTGGCGCTCGTCGACGGCCAGTGGGTGGCCTTCCCCAAGCACAGCCAGATGGAGCGCGCCGTCTTCGACATGGTCGTCGCCGGTCGCGTCGTCGGCTCCGGGGACGACGCCGACGTCGCGATCATGATGGTCGAGGCCGAGGCCACGGAGGGCTCCTGGACGCTCGTGTCCGAGGGCGCCCAGAAGCCCACGGAGGAGGTCGTGGCCGCGGGCCTCGACGCCGCCAAGCCGTTCATCGCCCAGCTCTGCGCCGCGCAGCAGCAGGTGGCGGACGCCGCCGCCAAGGCGACGCAGGAGTTCCCGCGCTTCCTGGACCACCAGGACGACGCCTACGCCGCGGTGGAGCAGGCCGGGAGCGAGCGCCTCGCGCAGGCCCTGACGATCGCCGGCAAGCAGGAGCGCGAGGCCGCGATCGACGAGGTCAAGGACTTCGTGCGCGGCGAGCTCGCCGACTCCTTCGCGGGGCGCGAGAAGGAGGTCTCGGCGGCCTTCCGCTCGTTGACCAAGAAGCTCGTGCGCCAGCGCGTCCTGCGCGACGGCGTGCGCATCGACGGCCGCGGGCCGGCCGACATCCGCACCCTGGGCGCCGAGGTCGAGGTGCTCCCGCGCGTGCACGGCTCGGCGCTGTTCGAGCGCGGGGAGACGCAGATCCTCGGCGTGACCACGCTGAACATGCTGCGCATGGAGCAGCAGATCGACTCCCTCGGCCCGGAGACGCGCAAGCGCTACATGCACAACTACAACTTCCCGCCGTTCTCCACCGGCGAGACCGGCCGGGTGGGCTCGCCCAAGCGCCGCGAGATCGGCCACGGCGCGCTGGCGGAGCGGGCGCTCATGCCCGTGCTGCCCAGCCGCGAGGAGTTCCCCTACGCCATCCGCCAGGTCTCCGAGGCGCTGGGCTCCAACGGGTCCACCTCGATGGGCTCGGTCTGCGCCTCGACCCTGTCCCTGCTGAACGCGGGTGTGCCGCTGCGCGCCCCGGTCGCCGGCATCGCCATGGGCCTGATCACCGACACGGTGGACGGCGAGACCCGCTACGCGGCGCTCACCGACATCCTCGGCGCCGAGGACGCCTTCGGGGACATGGACTTCAAGGTCGCCGGCACGCGCGAGTTCGTCACGGCGATCCAGCTGGACACCAAGCTCGACGGCATCCCCGCCTCGGTGCTGGCCGGTGCGCTGACGCAGGCCCGTGACGCCCGCCTGCACATCCTCGACGTCATGGCCGAGGCCATCGACGCGCCCGACGAGATGAGCCCGCACGCGCCGCGCGTCATCGCCGTCCAGGTCCCGGTCGACAAGATCGGCGAGGTCATCGGCCCGAAGGGCAAGATGATCAACCAGATCCAGGACGAGACCGGCGCCGACATCTCCATCGAGGACGACGGCACGGTCTACATCGGCGCGACGGACGGCCCGTCCGCCGAGGCGGCGCGGACGATGGTCAACGCCATCGCCAACCCGCAGATGCCGGAGGTCGGCGAGCGCTTCGTCGGCACCGTCGTCAAGACGACGACGTTCGGCGCCTTCATCTCGCTCACGCCGGGCAAGGACGGCCTGCTCCACATCTCCCAGATCCGGAAGATGGTCGGCGGCAAGCGGATCGACTCCGTCGACGACGTCCTCGGCGTCGGCCAGAAGGTCCAGGTCCAGATCGCCGAGATCGACCCGCGCGGCAAGCTGTCCCTCGAGCCCGTGGTGGCCGAGGGCGCCGACGGCTCGGGCGACGCCCAGGGCCAGCAGGCGGAGGCCGCCAACATCTGATGCCGGTCGACCTGACCTCGCTCGAGGGCCCCTCGGGGTGGCTCGAGCGCGACGCCGCCGGGCAGGCGGGTGCGCGCGTCCGCCGCACCCGTCTGCCCGGCGGCGTCCGCGTGCTCACCGAGCAGGTGCCGGGCATGCGCTCGGCCACGCTCGGAGCCTGGGTGGGCGTCGGCAGCCGCGACGAGGCTGACCACCAGCGGGGCTCGACCCACTTCCTCGAGCACCTGCTCTTCAAGGGCACGCGCCGCCGGTCGGCGATGGACATCGCCGCCGCCCTCGACGAGGTCGGCGGCGACGCCAACGCCGCCACCGGCAAGGAGTCGACCTCCTACTACGCGCGCGTGCTCGACGCCGACCTCCCCGTGGCGGTGGACGTGGTCTGCGACATGGTCACCTCCGCCGCCCTGCGGCCGCAGGACGTCGACAGCGAGCGCGGGGTGATCCTCGAGGAGCTCGCGGCCGCCGAGGACGACGACGACGACGTCGCGCACGAGCGCTTCTCCGAGCTCGTGCACGGCGACACCCCGCTGGGGCGCCCGATCGGGGGGACGCCCGCCGACATTGAGGCCGCGACGCGCGAGGCCATCGAGGCCCACTACCGCCGCCACTACGTGCCCGAGGGCCTGGTGGTCACGGCCGCCGGCGGCCTGGAGCACGACGCGGTGTGCGACCTCGTGAGCGGCGCGCTCGCCGAGGCGGGGTGGCCGGTCGAGGACGGGGCCGCGCCGCTGCCGCGGCGGGCGGGGACGGCGGGGGAGCCGGTGCCGAGCAGCCGCCGTCCCGGTGGCGTGCTGACCGTCGAGCGCGACACCGAGCAGGCGCACGTCCTGCTGGGCGGGCCGGGGCTCACCGCCACCGACGAGCGCCGCTGGGTGCTCGGCGTGCTGACGGCCGTGCTCGGCGGGGGCATGAGCTCGCGCCTGTTCCAGGAGGTCCGCGAGAAGCGGGGCCTCGCCTACTCCACCTACGCCTTCGACGCCGGCTACGCCGACGACGGGCTCTTCGGCCTCTACGCCGGGTGCACCCCCGCGCGCGTGCCGCAGGTGGTGGAGCTGCTGGCCGAGCAGTGGGCCCTGCTGGCCCGCGACGGCGTCGGCGCCGACGAGCTGCGCCGGGGCCGCGGCCAGCTCTCCGGCTCGCTCGTCCTGGGGATGGAGGACTCCGGCGCCCGCATGAGCCGCCTGAGCCGCGCGGAGCTCGTGCACGGCCGGTACCTCGGTGTCGACGACGCCCTCGCCCGGATCGCCGCCGTCACCGCGGACGACGTCGTCGCGCTCGCGCAGGAGCTGCTCGCCGCGCCGCGCTCCCTCGTCGTCGTCGGGCCGTTCGACGGCGACCCGGTGCCCGTCGCGCCCTGAGGCGGACTTCGTGCGCTCTCGCCGTGCTGGAGGGCGCCTGAGACGCACTTCGTGCGCTCTCGCCGTGCTGGAGGGCGCCTGAGACGCACTTCGTGCGCTTCCGCGGTGCGGTGGGGCGGGCGCACGTCCTCGACGGTCCCGGCCCCCGCCGAGCTCGACGACGCCCAGCCGCTGGAGGTGGTCGTCGCCCACGTCCCGCACGTCCCGCACGGCACGGCACGGCACGGCACGGCACGGCACGGGGAGCGTGGGCCCGGTCGACCTGGTGCCCGGCCGAGCCGCGCGGGCGCCGCGGCGCGCGGGCGCCCGGCGCAGTGGCACCATGGTCCTGCTCGACGAGGCCAGCGCCCCGTCCAGCGCGTGCTCCCGGGGTCGGTGGGATTCCGAACCGGCGGTGACAGTCCGCGAACCGCAGTGGTGCCCGCACCTGCCAGGTGCGTGCCCGCCGCGGCCGACCCGGTGGAACTCCGGGACCGACGGTGACAGTCCGGAGGGGAGGCAGCACGCGGTGGCCCGGTGGCGCGCTGCGCCGTCGACCGCCGCGGCTGCGCGCCCCGGTGCGTCGTCGGCGCGCGCGCGACCGCTCTGCCGACCGCCGGAGACCGGCGGTGCTGCCCCCTGCACGTCCTCCCGGGCAGCCGCGCCGACGCGGTCGTCCGGTCTGCGAGCCGGCGGAGCGGAGGAGGAGCGATGTTCACGGGGATCGTGGAGGAGCGCGGCGAGGTCGTCGCGCTCGAGACCAGGGGCGGCTCCGAGCACGGAGGGGACGCGCGGCTGCACGTGCGCGGGCCGCTGGTCGTCTCGGACGCGCACGAGGGCGACTCGATCGCCGTCGACGGCGTGTGCCTGACGGTGACCGGCGCACCGGAGGACGGCGTCTTCGCCGTCGACGTCATGGGGGAGACGCTGCGGCGCACGAGCCTGGGCTCGCGCTCGCCGGGCGACCCGGTGAACCTCGAGCGCGCCCTGCGCGCCGACGCCCGCCTCGGCGGTCACCTCGTGCAGGGGCACGTCGACGGCGTCGGCCACGTGCTCGCGCGGACGCCGTCCGGGCGCTGGGAGGTGGTGCGGTTCTCGGTGCCCTCGGCGCTCGCCCGGTACGTCGCCGAGAAGGGCTCCATCACCGTCGACGGCGTCTCGCTGACCGTCACGGGCGTCGGCGACGACGGCCCGGTCACCGGCCCCGCAGGGCTGGACCTCGTCGGCGAGCGCTCGTGGCTGGAGGTCGGGCTCATCCCGACGACGCTCACCGCCACCACGCTCGGCGCCCGCCGGGTCGGGGACGCCGTCAACCTCGAGGTCGACGTCCTCGCCAAGCACGTGGAGCGGCTGCTGACGGCGCGCACGGCCCAGGCCGACGTCGCCGGGGACGCCCGGTGAGCGCCCCCGCGCGCACGGCGGCCGTCGTCCCCCCGGGCGGGGCCGGGGCGGCGGACCTCCACGGAGCGGCCTCCGGGGTGGACGGCGGCTCCGGGGGGGACGGCGGCTCCGTGGTGGACGGCGACTCCGGCGTGCTGCTCGACCCGGTGGAGGACGCCCTCGCGGCCCTGGCCGCCGGTCGCGCCGTGGTGGTGCTCGACGGCGCCGACCGCGAGGACGAGGGCGACCTCGTGGTCGCGGCGGAGCTCGCCACCCCCGCGTCCGTCGCCTTCGTCGTCCGCTGGAGCAGCGGGCTGCTGTGCGCGCCGCTCGCGCCCGAGCTCGCCGACCGGCTGGAGCTGCCGCTGATGGCCGCACCCTTCGCACGGGCCGGCGGTGACGCCCACGGCACCGCCTACACGATCACGGTCGACGCGGTCGCGGGCACGACGACGGGCATCAGCGCCGCCGACCGCGCCCGCGCCCTGCACGTGCTCGCCGACCCCTCGTCGGGCCCGGCCGACCTGCGGCGCCCCGGGCACCTCCTGCCCCTGCGCGCCCGTGCCGGCGGCGTCCGGGAGCGCGCGGGGCACACCGAGGCGGCGGTGGACCTGTGCCGCCTCGCCGGGCTGCGGCCCGCCGCGCTCATCGCGGAGCTCGTCGACGACGCCGACCCGCAGGGCGGGATGCTGCGCCGCGACGGGTGCCGGGCCTTCGCCGACGCGCACGACCTGCCGCTGGTCTCCATCGCCCAGCTGGCGGCGCACCTGGAGGCCGCGGGCGCCCCGCAGGCGCCCCCGGCGGAGCAGGGCCTCGTCGTGGCCGGCGCCGTCGCGAGCCTGCCGACGGCGTCGGGGACCTTCGCCGTGCACGCCTTCGTCGAGCCGGCGACCGGTACCGAGCACCTCGCGCTCGTCCCGGAGGGGGCTCGGCTGCCCGCCGACGACGTGCTCGTGCGCGTGCACTCGGAGTGCCTGACCGGCGACGCCCTCGGCTCGCTGCGCTGCGACTGCGGCCCGCAGCTGCGGGCGGCCCTGGCGGCGGTGGCCGCCGAGGGCACCGGCGTGGTGGTGTACGTCCGCGGCCACGAGGGCCGCGGCATCGGCCTCGGGGCCAAGATGGCGGCCTACACCGAGCAGGACCGCGGCGCCGACACCGTCGAGGCCAACCTGCGTCTGGGCCTGCCCGTCGACGCCCGCGAGTACGGCGCCGCGGCGGGCGTGCTGCGCGCCCTGGGCGTCCGCAGCGCCCGGCTGCTCACGAACAACCCGGAGAAGAAGGAGGGAATGGTCGAGCACGGCGTCGCCGTCAGCGAGAGGGTCCCCCTGGTGGTCGCCGCGGGGCCGCTGTCCCGCCGCTACCTCGAGGTCAAGCGCGACCGGATGGGGCACCTGCTGCCCCTGTCCGCTCCCGACGGGGCCGCTCCCGGCGGGGCCGCTCGAGGCGGGGGAGGTGCCGCGTGAGCGGCGAGGGCTCGCCGGCGCCGTCGCTGGAGGGGGCGGCGCGGCTGCGCGTGGCGCTCGTCGCGGCCTCCTGGCACGAGCAGGTGGTGGACGGGCTGCTCGCCGGTGCCCGGGCCGCGCTCGCCGACGCGGGCGTGCGCGACGTCCTCGAGGTGCGCGTGCCCGGCGCGGTCGAGCTCGGCGTCGCCGCCGCCCGGCTGTCCTCGCGGGTCGACGCTGTCGTGGCGCTCGGCGTCGTCGTCCGCGGCGGGACGCCGCACTTCGAGTACGTCTGCCAGTCCGTCACGCAGGCGCTGACCGACGTCGCCGTCCGCACGGGCACCCCCGTCGGCTTCGGCGTCCTGACCGTCGACTCGGTGGAGCAGGCGCTGGAGCGCGCCGGGCTCGAGGGCAGCCGCGAGGACAAGGGCCGCGAGGCCGTGGAGGCCGCGCTGGCCACGGCGCTGGTGCTCGACGACGTCGCCCCCCGCAGCGGCGCGGGCCTGGCGCACCGCAGCACGCTGCCCGGCGACGTCGCGGGAGCGCGCGCGTGAGCGCCCCGCTGAAGGTGGCCGTCGTCGGCGCGGGCGGGCGCATGGGCACGGCCGCCTGCCGGGCGGTGGAGGCCGCCGACGACCTCGAGCTCGTCGCGCGGGTGCACCGCGAGGACCCGATGGACGACGTGGAGGGCGCCGACGTCGCCGTCGTCCTGTCGGTGCCCGACGCCGCGCCGGCGCAGGTCGACTGGTGCGTGCGCGCCGGCGTGCACGCCGTCGTCGGCACGACCGGCTGGACCGACGAGCGCCTCGACGCCGTCCGCGAGGCCCTCGGCCCGGAGCCGGCCACGGGCGTGCTCGTGGCGCCGAACTTCGCCGTCGGGGCCGTGCTGGCCATGCGCTTCGCCGCGCAGGCCGCGCGCTTCTACGAGTCGGTCGAGGTGGTCGAGCTGCACCACCCCGACAAGGTCGACGCGCCGTCCGGCACGGCGGCCCGCACCGCCCGGGTCGTCGCCGAGGCGAGGCGCGCCGCGGGCCGAGGGCCCTCGCCCGACGCGACGACCACCGCCCTGGAGGGCGCCCGGGGCGCCGACGTCGACGGCGTCCGCGTCCACAGCGTGCGGCTCCGCGGCCTGGTGGCGCACGAGGAGGTCCTGCTCGGAGGGCCGGGGGAGCAGCTGACCATCCGCCACGACTCCTTCGACCGCGAGTCCTTCATGCCCGGGGTCCTCCTCGCGGTCCGGCGCGTCCGCGACCACCCCGGGCTGCTCGTGGGGCTCGAGCACCTGATGGACCTGGACGGCTGATGCCCGGTTCGAGCGCCGTCCCCGACGGTCCGGACGAGGACCACCGCGCGGACGCGGAGCGCGCCGCCGGCGCTCCGGCGCCCCGGCGGGGGGTGCCGGTGAAGGCCGTCCTCGCCGTGCTGCTCCTGCTGTCGGCGCTGTACCTCGCCCTGCTCGTGCGGCAGGGCGTGCGGCTGGTCTCCACCGGCGAGGTGGTGGGGGTCCTGCTCGGCGCCGCCGTGCTGATCGTGCCGGTGCTGTGCGGCTGGGCCGTGGTCCGCGAGGTGATCTTCGGCCGGGACACCGAGCGCCTGGCGGACGAGCTGGCCGCCACCGGCGGGCTCCCCGTGGACGACCTGCGCCGTCGCCCGTCCGGCCGCGTCGTTCGGGCGGACGCCGAGCGCCTCTTCACGCGCTACCGGGCCGAGGTGGAGGCCGAGCCGCAGGACTGGGCCGCCTGGTTCCGCCTGTCCCTCGCCTACGACGCCTCGGGGGACCGCCGCCGCGCCCGTGCTGCGGCCCGCCACGCGATCGAGCTGCACGGGTAGCGCGCCGGGCGGGGCTGCTCGACGGAGGTGACCGCGCACGGTCAGCCGCGTCGCGCAGGTCGCCGTCCGGGTCCCTCAGCGCGCGGGCCCTCGCGCGGCGGCGGAGGCGGAGGCGGCCAGGCCCTCGAGCGGGCCGCGCAGGCCGGTGAGCTGCCAGAGGCCGCCGAGGAGGAGGAGCCCGGCGACCTGGGCGGCGTACAGCGGGACCTCGGGCGGCGCTGCGCCGCCCGAGAGCTCGTACGCGGTGAGCACGGCGAGGGAGAGGACGTGGAGCGAGTACAGCGTCAGCGTCATCGCGCCCATGGCGGCGAAGGGCCACACGAGCGGCCGGGCGACGCGCGCCAGCAGCAGGGCGGCGCCCAGCACGGCCAGCGCGCTGCCGGCGACGCCGACCAGGTCGGGCGGGGTGCCCGAGTGCGGCGCGTCGACCACCAGCCACCACCACGACGTCGTGGGCGTGGTGCCGTACAGGCCGGTCTGCAGGGTGGTGGCCAGGGACTCCCCCGAGGCGGGGAAGCCGGGCGGCAGCTCCAGGTGCGCGGACGCGCGGGGGACGAGCGCGGCGGAGACGGCCCAGGCGCCGACGGCCGCCGCGAGTCCCGCGAGCGCCACGGCGCCCACCGTCGACGCGCGCCGCAGGTCGAGCCGGCCGACGCCGAGGCCGACCAGCACGAGGCCCGTCCACGACAGCACGGGGTAGTACCCGGTCAGGAGGAGCCGGCCGAGCAGGACGCCGGGCTCGGCCAGCGACAGCAGGGACGGGCTGGTCCCCGGGCTGAGCGGGAGCACCCCGCCGCCGACGAGCGCGTCGCGCAGCGGGTGCAGCAGCACGGGCACCATCAGGAGCCACGCCGCCCCGAGCGGCAGGAGCCGCCGGGGGCCCCAGCCGAGGAAGGGCAGCACGGCGAGGAAGAGCAGGCCGTAGTTGACGAGGATCACGGCCACCGGCGCGCCGAGGGAGCCGACGAGCAGGCCGATCACGGCCACGACGCCCGCCCGGGCCGCCACCCCCCGGCGCGCGCGCGACAGCGAGGCGCCGGCCGGGAGCTGCGCGCCGCCGTTCGCCAGCGCCAGGGAGACGCCGGCCAGCACGGCGAACAGCGCCGACGCCCGGCCCGCCGCCACGAGCGCCGTCGCGCTGGGGCCGACCTCGAAACCGTCGGCGTCGTAGACCTCCAGGGACAGCACGTGCGTGGCCACCATCCCCAGCAGCGCCAGGCCGCGCGCGGCGTCGACGCCGACGAGTCGGGAGGGCGAGCGCAGCCGCGCTCCGCGGGACGGCGGGGCGGACGGCGCGGTCACGGGGCCGATGCTCGCACGGCCGGCCCGCGCCGCAGCGGCGCCGAGCCCGGGCCCGGGCGGGCGCCGGCGCGCCGCCCCCGGCGGCGCGGACGCCGCGAGCCGGCCGGGCCGGCGCGCGCTGCAGCGGCCCCGCGGCGCCCCGCGGCAGCGCCCGTAGGGTGCCGTCCATGCCCAGCAGCGACCCGTCGCCGACCGCTCCCGCCGACCCCGACGTCGCGGGCGGGCTCCCCGGCGGCACCGGCCCCGGGAGCGCCGGCCCGGAGCGGCCGGTGGCCTCCGCCGCGCGCGCCGGCGCCGCGGAGCCGGGAGCCCCGCTGCACCCGGGCCGCTCTCCCTTCGCAGCGGTGCTGTTCGACATGGACGGCACGCTGGTCGACTCCACGCCGTCGGTGGAGCGCTGCTGGGCGCGCTGGGCGGCGGAGATGGGCATCGACCTGCAGCGGCTGGTCGGCTGGCACGGCGTGCCGGCGCGCGCCATCGCCGAGGCGCTGCTGCCGCCCGAGCGCGTCGAGGCCGGCGTCGCCCGCATCACCCAGCTCGAGGTGGAGGACACCGACGGCATCCGGCCGCTGCCGGGGGCGGCCGAGGCGCTCGCGCTGCTCCCCGCGGGCCGGGCCGCGATCGCGACGTCGTGCACCCGCCCCCTCGCCGGGGCGCGCCTCGCCGCCGCCGGCCTCGAGGCGCCCGAGGTGGTCGTGACGGCGGACGACGTCGAGCGCGGCAAGCCCGACCCCGAGCCCTTCCTCCTCGCCGCGCGCCTGCTCGGCGTCGACCCGGCCCGGTGCCTCGTCGTCGAGGACGCGCCCGCCGGCGTCACCGCCGCGCGCGCCGCCGGCTGCGCCACGCTCGGGGTGACCACCACGACCCCGCCGGAGGGGCTGCACGCCGACGTCGTCGTCCGCGACCTGGCGCAGGTGCGGGTCGTGATGGGGGACGACGGCGTGCACGTCGTGGCCGCGGGGAGCCCGGCGTGAGCGCCGGCGCCCAGGGCTCGGGCGTGCAGGGCTCGGGCGTGCAGGGCTCGGGCGTGCAGGGCTCGGGCGTGCAGGGCTCGGGCGTGCAGGGCCCGGGCGTGCAGGGCCCGGGCGTCGAGGGGGGCGTCGACGGCGGGGGGCCGGAGCAGGAGGTCGCCCGCCAGGAGCAGGTGCAGGGAGCATCGCCGGGCGGGAGCCCGGCCGGGGGGCTCGGCGGCAGCGGTGCCGGGGCGGACCCGGTGCCCGAGCCGGTCTTCCGCAGCGACGTCGTCGTCGAGCTCGTGCGCGCCAGCGCCGGCGACGCCGACGTGCTGTTCGCCGCGCGGGTCTCCACGAGGGGCGAGGCCAGCCGCGAGGACGTCGGCGCGGACGAGCAGGCGCAGGCCCGCTCGGCCGGCCTCGTCAACTACCTCATGCGGGACCGGCACGGCAGCCCCTTCGAGCACACGTCGATGACCTTCTACGTGCAGGCGCCGATCTTCGTCTTCCGCGAGTTCATGCGGCACCGGATCGCCTCCTACAACGAGGAGAGCGGGCGCTACCGCGAGCTCCGGCCCGTCTTCTACGTGCCCGGGCCGGAGCGGCGGCTGGTGCAGGAGGGCAAGCCCGGCGCCTACCGCTTCACCGCGGGGACGCCGGACCAGCACGCGCTCGTCGACGCCGAGGTCCGCGCGTCGAGCACGCGCGCCTACGAGGCCTACCGCGCGATGCTCGACGCCGGGGTCGCGCGCGAGGTGGCGCGGGTGGTGCTGCCGGTGACGACGTACTCCTCCATGTACGTGACGATGAACGCTCGCGCGCTGATGAACTTCCTCAGCCTGCGCACGCAGCGCGAGGGCTCGACCTTCCCCTCCTACCCCCAGCGCGAGATCGAGATGTGCGCCGAGGTGATGGAGGAGGTCTGGCGCGGCCTCATGCCGCTCACCGCCGCCGCCTTCGAGCGCAACGGGCGCGTCGCGCCCTGATGCGGCTGAGGGGAGGCCGCGCCTCCAGCCGCAGCGGCCGGCGGAGGTGCCATGAGACCGGGACCCGCCCTGGAGGCCGCGGCCGGCTGACCGCGCAGCGGACGCCGGGACCGGGCTGTCGGCGGCGGCGCCTACCCTGGCGCGCGTGAGCACCGCACCCGTCACTCGCCGTGACCACCCTGGCGCCGCTGCACCCCGCGGCTCGATGGACGACGTCCCCGGTCCCGCGCCGCTGACCACCGGCGGGCTCGACGCCCACCGCGAGCTGCCGCGGGTGCAGCAGCCGAGCTGGCCCGACCAGGCGGAGGTGGACCGCGCGACCGCGGAGCTGTCCGCGCTGCCCCCGCTGGTGTTCGCGGGAGAGGTGGACCGCCTGCGCGAGCGCCTCGCGGAGGCGGCGCAGGGCCGGGCCTTCCTGCTCCAGGGCGGGGACTGCGCGGAGACCTTCGCCGACGCGACGGCCGACGCCATCCGCCGCCGCGTCAAGACGGTGCTGCAGATGGCGGTCGTGCTCACCTACGGCGCCAGCCTGCCGGTCGTGAAGATGGGGCGGATGGCGGGCCAGTTCGCCAAGCCCCGCAGCAGCGACGACGAGACGCGCGACGGCGTGACGCTGCCGGCCTACCGCGGCGACGCGGTCAACGGGTTCGCCTTCACGCGGGAGGCGCGCACGCCCGACCCCCAGCGCCTGGTGAAGGCCTACCACACGGCCGCGAGCACGCTGAACCTCATCCGCGCCTTCACCTCCGGCGGCTTCGCCGACCTGCGGCAGGTGCACGAGTGGAACCGCGGCTTCGTCGGCAACACGGCGACGTCCCGCTACGGCGAGCTCGCCGGCGAGATCGACCGGGCCATGGCCTTCATGGCGGCCTGCGGCGCCGACTTCGACGCGCTGCGGTCGGTCGAGATGTTCTCCAGCCACGAGGCGCTGCTGCTCGACTACGAGCGCGCGCTGACCCGCATCGACTCGCGCACGCAGCTGCCCTACGACGTCTCGGCGCACTTCCTGTGGATCGGGGAGCGCACGCGCCAGGTCGACGGCGCGCACGTCGACCTGCTCTCGCGGGTGCGCAACCCCATCGGCGTCAAGCTCGGCCCGACGACGACGCCCGAGGACGCCCTCGCGCTCGCGGACAAGCTCGACCCCGAGCGGGAGCCGGGCCGCCTGACCTTCGTGACCCGCATGGGCGCCGCCCGCATCCGCGAGGCGCTGCCGCCGCTCGTCCGTGCGGTCGCCGACGCCGGTCGCACGCCCCTGTGGATCTGCGACCCGATGCACGGCAACACCTTCACCACGCCGTCGGGGGTCAAGACCCGCCGCTTCGACGAGGTCGTGGACGAGGTCCGCGGCTTCTTCGAGGTGCACCGCGCCGCCGGCACCGTGCCCGGGGGCCTGCACATCGAGCTGACCGGGGACGACGTCACCGAGGTGCTCGGCGGCGTCGAGGACATCGACGACGCGGCCCTGGCCACGCGCTACGAGACGCTGTGCGACCCGCGCCTGAACCACCAGCAGTCGCTCGAGCTGGCCTTCCTCGCCGCGGACATGCTGCGGGGGCGGTGAGCGTGGGAGCACCCGCGGCCTCGACCGCCTCCGCCGTCGCCGACCCGTCGGGGGCTCCCTCCCCGTCCACCTCCGGCGCCGGGCCGGACGGCGGCGACCAGCCGGTGGACCTGCGGTCCGACACGGTGACCCGGCCCACCTCCGCCATGCGCCGGGCCATGGCGGAGGCGCTCGTCGGCGACGACGTCTACGGCGAGGACCCCACGACCACCGAGCTGGAGCAGCGGGTAGCCGCGATGCTGGGGCACGAGGCCGGACTGCTGACCCCCAGCGGGTCGATGGCGAACGTCCTCGGCGTCCGGCTGCTCGTCGAGCCGGGCCAGGAGCTGCTGTGCGACAGCCTGGCGCACGTGGTGCGCGCCGAGATGGGCGCGCACGGGGCGCTGGGCGGCATCACCACGCGGACGTGGCCCTCGGTGCCCCGGCAGGGGGCGCCGCCCGGCCTGGTCGACGCCGAGGTCGTCGAGGCGATGATGACGCCCGACGCGGGGCCCTACCTCGTGTCCACCGCCGCGGTCGCGGTGGAGAACACCCACAACTTCGGCGGCGGCACCATCACGCCGCTGCCGGTGCTGGCCGACCTGCGCGAGCGCACCCGCGCCGCCGGCGTCGCGGTCCACCTCGACGGCGCCCGGCTGTGGAACGCGGCCGTCGCCGACGGCGTCGACCTGGCCGACTACGGCGCCTGCGCCGACACGGTCTCCGTCTGCCTGTCCAAGGGCCTGGGCGCGCCGATCGGCTCGGTCCTCGTCGGCAGCGCCGAGCGCATCGCCCGCGCGCGGGTCCTGCGCAAGCGGCTCGGCGGGGGGATGCGCCAGACCGGCGTCCTCGCGGCGGCCGGGCTGCACGCGCTGGACCACCACGTCGACCGCCTCGCCGAGGACCACCGCCGCGCCGCGGACCTCGCGGCCGCCTGCGCAGCCGCGCTGCCGGGATGCGTCGACCCGGCCTCGGTGCGCAGCAACATCGTCGTGCTCGACGTCCCCGGGGCGGCCGAGATCGCCGCCGCGGCCGCCGCGCGCGGCGTGCGCGTCTCCGCGCTCGGCCCGCGCATGCTCCGGCTCGTGACGCACCTCGACGTGGACGACGCGGGGGCGCGCCGGGCGGCCGAGGTCCTCGAGGAGGTGCTGACCGGCGTCGAGCGGGGCCGCGGCGCCCCGGACGGACCATCGGGGCGCCAGCAGCCGTGACGGGGGAGACGGGGGGAGCGGGCGAGACGGGGGGAGCAGGGGCGACGGGAGGGCCGGCCGAGACGGGCGGTGACGACGCCCTCCTGGGGATGACCGCACCGCCGCTGGGCGCCTACGTCACGCCGCGGGTCCTGCCGCCGGGACAGCGGGCGCTGCCCGACCTGCCCGTCATGCACTACGGGCGCGTGCCGCGGTTCCGGCCCGAGCGGTGGAACCTGGTCATCGAGGGGGCCACCCGCGACGGCGACCGGCACGCGCTGGACTACGACGCCTTCTGCGCCCTGCCCCGCGCGCGGGTCCGCTCGGACCTGCACTGCGCGGCCCGGTGGAGCGTGCTGGACAACGACTGGGAGGGCGTCCTGGCCCGGGAGCTGGTCGAGCAGCACCCGCCGGCCGACGACGTCGTCGGCGCGCTCGTGTACGCCGAGTACGGCTACTCCGCCACCGTGCGGCTGGAGGACCTGACCTCCCCGCGGACCCTGCTCGCGACCCACCGGGGCGGGCAGCCGCTGACCCCCGAGCACGGCTTCCCGGTGCGCCTCGTCCTGCCGCACCTGTACTCCTGGAAGGGCCCCAAGTGGTTCCGGGGCTGGGAGTACCTCACGGATGTCAAGCGGGGGTTCTGGGAGGACCGCGGCTACCACGCCGTCGGGGACTGCTGGCGCCAGGAGCGCTACGCCTACCAGGAGGACGAGGCGCCCGGCCGCGGATGACCCGCGCCGTCCCGGCTGGTCCGGCGACCGCGCGATCCCGTCAGACGACGGTGAGGGTGATCGTCGTGCCGGGCTCCGCCTCGGTGCCGCCGTCGACGCTCTGGTCGCGGACGGTGCCGAAGAAGCCGCCGAGGACGCTCTCCTCCTCGACGGCGAAGCCGGCTGCCTCCAGCTGCGCGCGCGCCTCCTCCAGCTGCAGCCCGACGACGTCGGGAACCGTCACCAGCTCGGGGCCGAGGGAGACCACGAGGTCCACCTCGTCGCCGGCGAAGAGGCTCCCGTCGGCCGGGCTCTGGCGGATGACCTGGCCCTCGGCCACGTCGTCGCTGTGCTCCTCGGTGACGACGGCGTCCAGGCCGGCGCCCGACACGGCGGCGACGGCGTCGCCCCGCGGGCGGCCCACGACCTCGGGGACCTCGATCGGCTCCCGCCCGAGGGAGGCCACCACGACCACCTGCTCGCCGCGGCGCAGCTCCCGCCCGGCGCCGGGGTCCTGGCTGACCACGGAGCCCTCGGCCACCTGCTCGTCGTAGACGGCCTGGCCCTCCTGCAGCGCCAGCCCGAGCCCCTCGACCTCGGCGCGCGCGGCGTCGAGGTCGTCGCCCACCAGGTCGGGGACGGAGGAGAACTCCGACCCGCGCGAGACGAAGAGCTGGACGACGTCGCCCGGGCCGACGTCCTGGCCGGCGTCGGGGCTGCTCCCGATGACCGTGCCCGCGGGAACCCCCTCGTCGAAGCGCTCGGACACCGTCGAGCCCAGGCCCGCGTCGGCGAGGACCTGCTGGGCCGCCTCCGCGCTGAGCCCCGTCGTCGCGGGCGCGGGCACGAGCGCCCCCGGACCGGCCAGCTGCCACCACGCCGCGCCGGCCGCGACCACGGCGGCGACCAGGAGCGCGACCAGCACCCGGGCCACCCGCCCGCGGCGGCGGTGGCGCCGGTCGGCGGGCGCGGGCACCGCGGCGGCGCGGCGTCCGCGGCGACCCCTCGCACCGGCGGGGAGCGCCGTCGTGGGGGAGGTCGTGGCGGGGCGCGCGCCCTCACCGGCTCTCGGGTGCCCGTCGCCCGCCGGCGACGGCTCGCCGACCGGGAGAGCGGCCACGTGCTCGTGGCGGGGAGGCAGCGCCGTCGTGGCCGAGGCACCCGCCGGGGCGCCCGACCCGCGCTCGGGAGCCCGGCCGGTGCGGCGGGGGGTGGCGTCCTGGACGGCGTCGGGCAGGTCGCGGCGCAGGGCCCGCACCTCGTGCACGAGCTCGCGCGCGTCGGTGGGCCTCTCGTCGGGGTCCCGGGCCGTCATCCACAGCACCAGGTCGTCCAGCTCGGCCGGCACGGTGGCCACGAGCTCGCTGGGGGCGGGCACGTCACGGGTCACGTGCTGGTGCGCGACCTGGATCGGCACCTCTCCGGTGAACGGCTGGGAGCCCGTGAGCATCTCGAAGAGCGTGATGCCGGCGGCGTAGACGTCGCTGCGGGCGTCGGCCGTGCCGTGCAGGACGAGCTCCGGTGAGAGGTAGGCCACCGTGCCCATGAGCACGCCCGTGGCGGTCGACGTCTGGGTGCTGGCCGCCCGGGCGAGGCCGAAGTCGGCGACCTTGACGCGCCCGTCGTCGGTGAGCAGCACGTTCTCCGGCTTGACGTCCCGGTGCACCACCCCGGCCCGGTGGGCGGCGGCGAGCGCCTCCAGGACGGGCTCGAGCACCGCCAGGGCCGTCCCCGCGCGCAGCGGGCCCTCGTCGGCGAGCAGGTCGCGCAGCGTGCTGCCCGGTACGTGCTCGAGCACGAGGTAGACGACGCCGTGGGCGAGGTCGTCGTCGCGGCCCTGGTCGAAGACGCCGACGACGCTGGGGGAGGAGACGCGTGCTGCGGCCACGGCCTCGCGGTGGAAGCGGGCGACGAAGTCCGGGTCCTGGGCGAGGTGCGGGTGCATCACCTTGAGGGCGACGTCGCGGTCGAGCCGCGTGTCCGTGGCGAGGTAGACGGTCGCCATCCCGCCGCGCGCGATGCGTCGCACCACGGCGTAGCGGCCGTCCACGGAGGCTCCGACGAGGGGGTCCGCGACGCCGTCCGCGAGACCCCCTGCCATGGCCCGAGTCTAGGGACGACGGTCCGCCGGCCCGGTCAGCCCCGCCGGGGCCGACCGGGCCGGGAGCGCAGCGGTCTCAGCGGTACTGGCGCATGAGCGTCTGGACGCTGGCGACGTAGCGGCGCGTGTCGGCGTACATCCCGCGGCTGCGGACCGAGCCGAGCCCCTGGTAGTAGCCGGCGATCGCGGTGGCCTGGTCCGGGGCGCTGCGCGTGAGCGAGCGCAGGATCACGACACCCGCTGTGACGTTGCCCTGGGGGTCGAGCAGGTCGAGCCTCTGGCCGGACAGGTCGGACGCCCACTCGCCGGAGGACGGGATGACCTGCATGACGCCGACGGCGTTGGCCGGCGAGACGGCGCGCATGTTGAACCCCGACTCCTGGAAGGCCACCGCCTGGGCGAGCGCCGGGTCGACCCCCCAGCGCAGGGCCGTGTCGCGGACCATCTGCCGCATCTCGTCGCGGCTCGGCACCGAGCGCGCGGCCAGCGCGTCGCGGTTGGCCGTCGCAGCCTGCGTGGTCGTCGGGGCGTAGGAGCGCCCGAGGAAGGTGGACGGCACCGGGGCGCTGCTGCTGGGCGCCGGGGCGGCGGTGGAACCGCCCGGCACCGACAGGCGCTGCCCGACGCGGATCAGCCCGTCGGCGCCGACGCCGGGGTTGACCTGGCGCAGCGCAGCCACGGTGGTGCCCTGCCGACGGGCGATGGTGCTGAGGCTGTCGCCGGGCTGGACGGTGTAGGTGCCGCTGGTGGCCGGTGCCGGGGCGGCGTCGGTCGTGGGGGCGGCGGCTGGGGTGCCGGACAGGCGCAGCTGCTGGCCGGCGCGGATGGAGGCGCGGGAGTCCAGGCCGTTGGCCTCGATGATGGCGCGCTGGGTGGTGCCGGTGCGGGCGGCGATGGCGCTGACGGTGTCGCCGGGCTGCACGGTGTAGGTGCCTCCGGGAGACGCCGCAGCCGCGACGGCCCGGTCCAGGCGCAGGACCTGGCCGACGCGGATCGAGCCGCGCGCGTCCAGGCCGTTGGCCGCGACGACCTCCTGCTGGGACAGGCCGCTGCGCCGGGCGATGCCGCTGACGGTGTCACCGGGCTGCACCGTGTAGGAGCTGCTGCCGGTCGCGGCGGCCACCACCGCCACCGCGGCGGCGAGCTGGACCTCGGCGCCCTGCACCGGGCTGCCCTGGACCTGGCCGCGAGGGGCGGCCTTCCCCGTGCTCCCCGTGGGCCGCACGCGCTTCTCGGTGGTCGGCGCCTCCTCCGCCGAGGTCGCGGCCCCGGCCGGGAGCAGGCCCCCGGCGCCGAGGGCGGCAGCCACGACGAGGGAGAGGTGCCGGCCGCGCCGGCGCCAGGGGGTGCCCGGGGCGAGGTGACCCGGGGCGGGGCGGCGGGGGCTGTCCGACCCGGTGGCGGGCAGGGCGTCGGTGCCGGCGGGGGCCAGCGCGGGGGGCGTCGTCATGGCGTCCTTCGCGGTTCTCGTGTCGATCGGGCGGACCCGGTCGCCCCGGCGGGGCGGTGTGCCCGCAGAGCCCGCCGGCGGGCGACGGAGGCGGCGCGGACGTGTGTGACTGCTGTGACTGGCGAGGCTCACGAGGTGCGTGATGCTGCTGTGACAGAACGTACCCCAGTGACTTCCCACTGCGGAGAGTTACATCTGTGCAACTCGTCCCAGTGGGTGAGCGCGGGGGGTCGAGGGGCTCGGTGACGGCGCGCCGCCCGCGGCAGCTCCACCGCGGTGTGCCGTCGTGCGATCCGCGGGCGCGTCCGCCCGGGCGGCGCGTCCGTGGCAGGCTCGGGGGGTGAGCACGGCACCTGGGTCCCCCGGAGGCGACGACCGGCAGCAGGAGGAGCGGTCCGCCGCCGTCGAGCTCGAAGAGCTCGTCGACGAGTGGTGGACGCTGGCGGAGGTCGCCGAGCACCTCGACCTGTCGCTGTCGCAGGTCCGGCGCCTGGTCGCCGACCGCGACCTCGTGGCCGTGCGCCGCGGCAGGCCGCGCGCCGACTGCGTGCCGCGGGCGCTCGTGGACCCCGAGCCCCTGAGGCGTCTGCGGGGCACGGCGGTCGTCCTGGCCGACGCCGGCTACACCGACGCCGAGGCCCTGCGCTGGCTCTTCACGCCCGACCCCTCGCTCCCCGGCACGCCCGTGGAGGCGCTGCGCGCCGAGCACCGCACCACCGAGGTCCGCCGGCGGGCGCAGGCCCTCGCCTTCTGAGTCGCCGCCGAGCCCTCGAGGGGCGTCTCGGCGTCGGAGCGACGAGGTGCCGCGGGGCTCGCCCCGCGCGCCCTCAGGCGGTGCGCCACGCCCGCTCGTCGCGGCGTGCACGGCGTGCTCGCGCCAGCGCGGGCAGCGCCACGGCCAGGCGCCGTGGCGCCGGCACGGAGACGCGCCGGTGCAGCACCTGCAGGTCGGCGTCCTCGACCGCCCCGAGGATCCCGCCGTAGAGCTCGTCGGCGCAGGCGATGGCGTCGCGGGTGGTGGGCGAGAGCATCCCCACGCCGGGCCGGGCGCGCGCGTAGAGCTCGCGGGTGCGGGCCACCTCCAGCTCCAGCAGCGTGCGCACCCCCGGCGTCAGCGCCGCGGACCTGCGGCAGTGCCAGAGCTCGTCGCGGTCGACGCCGCAGGCGTCGAGGTCCTCCTGGGGCAGGTACACCCGACCGCGCTCGAGGTCCTCGCCGACGTCGCGGATGAAGTTCGACATCTGGAAGGCCTCGCCGAGGGTCCGCGCGCAGCGCGCGGCCGGCTCCTCCAGACCGGGGAGGGGCTCGAGGACGGGCAGCATCTGCAGCCCGATGACCGCCGCCGAGCCGTGCATGTACGCGACGAGGTCGGCCCACGTCGCGTAGCCGGTCTCGGTGATGTCCATCCGCATCGAGGCGAGGAAGGCCCGCACGTGCTCGCGCGGGACGCCCCAGCGCTCCATGGTCAGGGCCATGGCGCGGCTCACGGCGTCCGGGGCCGTGCCGCCGGCCCGCGCGCCGTCCAGCCCCCGCCAGAACTCGTCCTCGAAGCGGACCAGCGCGTCGGGGTCGGGAGCCGTGAGGCTGTCGACGAACTCGTCGGCGTAGCGCGCGAACCCGTACAGCGCCCAGACCCACGGGCGCTTCGCCGGCGGCAGCAGGGCCGTCGCGAGGTAGTACGTGCGCCCGTGCTCGGCGTGCAGGCGGCGGCACTCCTGGAAGTCCGCGCGCAGCGCCGGGTCGCTGATGCCGGCCGCGTCGAGGGAGCGCTCGCCCACGCGGTAGCGCCCGGGGGCGGGCGTGCGCACCGCGGCGAGGGCGCTCACCGGTAGGCCCGCGAGCGGTAGCCGGGCACCTTGCCCGTGATGCGCTCGGCGGCCAGCCGGCCGGAGACGAGCACCATGGGCACGCCGACGCCGGGCTGCGTCCCCGAGCCCGTGAAGACGACGTTCTCGCCCCAGAGGTTGCCGGGGCGGAAGGGGCCCGTCTGGCTGAAGG
>Ga0210040_10003015_pt1 | contig 23128 bp, 21 predicted proteins | sample CryGeyCG12114_NA_FD_185462 | JGI IMG/M metagenome (GOLD analysis project Ga0210040, IMG submission 185462) | Groundwater microbial communities from aquifer - Crystal Geyser CG19_WC_8/21/14_NA (SPAdes) (version 2) | ecosystem: Environmental > Aquatic > Deep subsurface > Groundwater | place: USA...
TCGGCTTCCTCGCGCCCGAGGACGGCTCCGACGACGTCTTCGTGCACGCCTCCGAGGTGCTCGGCGGCGACGGCCTGCGGACGCTGCGCGAGGGCCAGGTCGTCGACTTCGAGGTGGGGGAGGGTCCACGCGGCCCGCAGGCCCTGCGGGTCCGCGTGACCGGCGACACCGCACCCGACGTCGTCCTCGGCGTGCTCGGCAGCGTCGCCTGGTTCGAGCCGACCAAGGGCTACGGGTTCCTCATCCTCGACGGCGGCGGGCCCCAGGTCTTCGTGCACGGGTCCGCGGTGCTGGGCGGCGGGGTGCTCGGCGAGGGCCAGCGGGTCGCCTTCCTCGTCGGCGAGGGCGAGAAGGGCCCGCAGGCGGAGCACGTCCTGCCGCTCGCGGCCTCCGCGGAGCCGGTCGCCGCGGCGGCGGACGGGGCCGACGGGACGGTGCAGTTCTTCGACGAGGAGAAGGGCTTCGGCTTCGTCGCGCCCGACTCCGGTCGGGGGGACGTCTTCGTCCACGTCCGCGCGTTCGTCGAGGGACTGACGTCGCTCGCCGAGGGCGACCGCATCACGTACGACGTCGTCCAGGGTGACCGCGGCCCCCAGGCGCAGGACGTGCGCCTGGTCGGCGGTGCGCCGCGCCCCGGTCCGGCGGGTCGTGACCGGGAGCCGCGGGGCGCCGTCTCCGGGCGAGGTGGCCCCCGCGGCGCCGGCGCGGCCGCGCGGGGCGGTGGCTCCCCGCGCGGCGCTGCACCCGCACGCGGCGGCGAGGGCGTGGTCGCGCGCTTCGACGCCGACCGCGGCTTCGGCTTCATCAGGCCGGACTCCGGCGGGGACGACCTGTTCGTCCACGTCTCGGTGCTGCGCGGCGCGGTCGCCCTCGGCGAGGGCGACCGCGTGCGCTTCGGCGTGCGGCAGAGCGACCGCGGGCCGCAGGCGGACCGGGTCGAGCTGCTCTGAGCCGTTCGGGCCGGCGAGCGCCGCTCGTGCCGCGGGGTGGTGTGCGACGACGTGTCGGGAGGGCTCCCCCGCGGCCTGCTGCGGCCACGCGCCCGAGCGGGACCTCCCGGACCGGTCCCGCTCGGCCCTCGCCCTCGACGGCACGAGCACGGTTCTGCTCGAGATCTGCGGCCAGACGCAGACCCCCGGCCAGCGCGGTCGTGAGCGGTTCACCCTCGCGACGGCGGCCGGCGTGCAGCGGAGGGACGGCGCTCGTCGCCGACCCGCTCGTCATACGTCTGACGCCTCCCGCCGCCTAGCCGGGCGCGACCGCCAGTCGGGGGAGGCGGTGGGGCGTGGCAGGCTGGCGCGCGGCGCTGCGGACGGCGCCGCCGCTGCGTGACGCCGCGCGCGGACATCCCCCAGGAGGAACCGCCACGATGCTCGTCGCCGGGATCGACTCGTCCACCCAGTCCTGCAAGGTCGTCGTCCGCGACGCCGCGACCGGCGCCCTCGTGCGCTCCGGCCGCGCGTCGCACCCCGACGGCACGGAGGTCGACCCCGCCGCCTGGTGGGACGCGCTGCAGCAGGCGGTCGAGGACGCCGGCGGCCTCGCCGACGTCGAGGCGGTCTCGGTCGGCGCCCAGCAGCACGGCATGGTCTGCCTGGACGCCGCCGGCGAGGTGGTGCGTCCGGCGCTGCTGTGGAACGACACCCGCTCCGCGCGGGCGGCGCAGGACCTCATCCTCGAGCTGGGCGACGGCGACGAGCAGGCCGGGCGCCGCGCCTGGGCGGAGCAGGTCGGGATCGTGCCCGTGGCCAGCTTCACCGTCACGAAGCTGCGCTGGCTGGCGGACTCCGAGCCCGAGAACGCCGCCCGGACGGCGGCTGTGGCGCTGCCGCACGACTGGCTGACGTGGATGCTCGCCGGGGGCCCGCGGGCGGGGCTGCAGGCGCTGGCCACCGACCGCGGTGACGCGAGCGGGACGGGCTACTGGAACGCCTCGACCGGTGCCTACGTCCCGGAGCTGCTGCGCCGGGCGCTGCGCCGCGACGCCGGCGTCGAGCTGCCGCACCTGCCGCGCGTCCTCGGCCCGGCCGAGAGCGCCGGCCGCGGCGCCGAGGGGGGCCTGGCCCCCGGGGCGCTGCTCGGCGCGGGCACGGGCGACAACGCCGCCGCGTCCCTCGGCGTCGACGCCCGGCCGGGCGACGTCGTCGTCTCGATCGGCACCTCCGGCGTGGTCTCGGCGCCCTCGGACACCGCGCCGGTGGACCCGAGCGGCATCGTCGCGGGCTTCGCCGACGCGACGGGCCGCCAGCTCCCCCTCGTGTGCACGCTCAACGCCGCACGGGTGCTGACCGCGACGGCGAGCATCCTCGGCGTCGACGTCGGCCGTCTCTCCGAGCTCGCGCTCGAGGCGCCGTCGGGCTCCGGCGGCCTCGTGCTCGTGCCCTACCTCGAGGGCGAGCGGACGCCGGACCGCCCCGGGGCCACCGGCGCCGTGCACGGGATGACGCTGGCCACCTCGACGCCCGCCCACCTGGCGCGCGCCGCCGTCGAGGGGCTGCTGTGCGGGCTCGCCGACGGCATCGACGCGCTCGTCGAGCAGGGCACGCGGGTGGACCGCGTCGTCCTCGTCGGCGGGGGGGCGCGCTCGGAGGCGCTTCGGCAGGTCGCGCCGGTCGTCCTCGGTCGCCCCGTGATCGTGCCGCCGCCGGCCGAGTACGTCGCCGACGGCGCCGCGCGGCAGGCCGCCTGGGCCGCGCTGGGCGGGGACGAGGCGCCCGAGTGGGGCGAGGGGGCGCGCGACGGCGACAGCCTGGTCCTCCAGGCGCCGGCCGACCCCGCCGACGGGCTCGCGGTCCGCGCCCGCTACGCCCAGGTGCGCGACCTCACCGACCGCTGAGCCCGCGCGCGGGGCGAGACGTCGCCGACGTCTCGCCCCGGCGCTGCCGGACGGCGTGGTGGCGGCGACCCGCCCCGGGCTCGGGTGAGGACGTGCCGTGGGAAGAGCCGTGGCTCGAGCCCGGTTGCACGGGTACCCCACCCGGGTAGGGTGTGCGGGAGGAAGGGGGCGCGATGACCACCACCGAGGACGCCGCGCAGACCGCAGCCACGCCCGTCGGCTACATGCAGCGCAAGGAGGACTACCTCCGCCGGCTGCGGCGCATCGAGGGCCAGGCCCGCGGCCTGCAGCGGATGGTCGACGAGGAGAAGTACTGCATCGACATCCTCACCCAGGTCTCGGCGATGACGAGGGCGCTGCAGAACGTCGCCCTCGGCCTGGTCGAGGAGCACCTGGCCCACTGCGTCGCCGACGCCGTCGCCACCGGCGGCCCCGAGGGGGACGCCAAGGTCCGCGAGGCCTCCGAGGCGATCGCCCGCCTCGTCCGCAGCTGACGCCGTCACGGGCTCCTGGGCGTCGACGTCGTCCTCGAGGTCGTCGCCGTTCCCCGGACTCCTCGACCACGTCAGTCCCGAGACGCGCCCCGGACGCCGTCGGGGCTCTCGCGCGAGCGACTGCCACCGCACCACGACCAGCACCACCGAGTCCCAGGAGGACGAGATGCGCACGAGCACCTACGGCGTCATCGGCATGACCTGCGAGCACTGCGTCCGGTCGGTCACCGAGGAGGTCGGGGAGGTCTCCGGCGTCTCGGGCGTGGACGTCGACCTGGCCAGCGGCCGCCTCGTCGTCACCGCTGCGGACGACGTGCCCGACGCCGCCATCGCCGAGGCCGTCACGGAGGCCGGCTACTCCCTGGGGCCGGCGCCCGCGTGAGCTCCCCGGACCCCACGTCCGGCGCGGCACGGCTCGGTGCCGCGCCGGCCCCCGACGGGCAGGGGGACGGCGCGCCCGCCGACCGTCCCGCGCGGTCGCTGGGCCTGTTCGGGCTGCTGCTCGTCGGGGTCCTCGGTGCCGGGCTGGGCCTCGGCGCGGCCGTGGGGCCGCTGGACCCGCCGGGGGCACCGTCCACCGCCGACCATCCCGACCAGACCGGGCGCTCCGCGCCCGACCACGGCTGAGGCGCCCGCCCCGCCCCGCTCCCGCCCGACCAGGAGGTGCCCCGTGGCCCGCACCGCCCACCGCAGCGACGTCCCCGTCCCCGGACCGAGGGACGGCGAGGCCGTCCGCAGCCTCGACCTGGTCGTCGGCGGCATGACGTGCGCCTCGTGCGCGGCCCGGGTGGAGCGAAAGCTCGGCAGGCTCGACGGCGTCAGCGCCACCGTCAACTACGCGACCGAGCGCGCGCGCGTGACCGCGCCGGCCGGCACGGACCTCGGCGTCCTCGTCTCCGCCGTCGAGTCCGCCGGCTACACCGCCCGGGAGCGGCAGCCGGAGGCGGTCGTCGCCGACGAGGCCGGCCCCCTGCGCGCCCTGCGCCGCCGCGTCGTCGTCTCGGCGGCGCTCGCGGTGCCGGTCGTCGTCATGGCGATGGTTCCGGCGTGGCAGTTCCCCGCCTGGCAGTGGGTCTCGCTGGCCCTCGCGCTGCCGGTGGTCGCGTGGGGCGGGGCGACGTTCCACCGGGCCGCGTGGACGAACCTGCGGCACGGCGCGGCGACGATGGACACGCTCGTGTCCGTCGGGACGCTCGCGGCCCTGAGCTGGTCCCTGTACGCCCTCCTGCTCGGCAGCGCGGGCGAGATCGGCATGCGCCACGGCTTCACCTGGCTCGCCGGGTCCGCCGACGGCAGCGGGGCCGTCTACCTGGAGGCGGCCGCCGGCGTGACGACGCTCGTCCTGGCCGGCCGCTACCTCGAGGGCCGGTCCAAGCGCCGCGCCGGGGCCGCGCTGCGCGAGCTGCTCGAGGGCGGCGCGAAGGACGTCGCGGTCCGCCGCGACGTCGACGGCGACGTGGTCGAGGTGCGCGTGCCCGTCGAGGAGCTCGGCGTCGGCGACGTGTTCGTCGTCCGGCCGGGGGAGAAGGTGGCCGCGGACGGGGTCGTGGTCGACGGCGCCTCGGCCGTGGACGTCGCGGCCCTGACGGGCGAGCCCGTGCCCGCCGAGGTGGGCCCGGGCGACGCCGTCGCCGGGGGCGGCGTCAACGCCGGCGGCCGGCTCGTCGTGCGCGCGGAGCGGGTCGGGGCCGACACCCAGCTCGCGCAGACCGCCGCGCTCGTCGAGCGGGCCCAGGAGGGCAAGGCGCAGGTGCAGCGCCTGGCCGACCGGGTCTCCGCGGTCTTCGTGCCCGGAGTCGTCGCGCTGGCGGTGGCGACCCTCGGCTTCTGGCTGGGCGCCGGCGCCGGGTGGGCCACCGCGACGACGGCGGCGGTGGCCGTCCTCGTCATCGCCTGCCCCTGCGCGCTGGGGCTGGCCACGCCGACGGCCCTCATGGTCGGCACGGGCCGCGGCGCGCGGATGGGCGTGGTCGTCCGCGGGCCCGAGGTGCTCGAGCAGACCCGCCGCGCGGACGTCGTCGTCCTCGACAAGACCGGCACCGTGACGACCGGGCGGATGGCGCTGCTCGACGTCGTCGCGGCGCCGGGGGAGGACCCCGGCGACGTCCTGCGCACGGCCGGCGCGCTGGAGGCGGCCTCCGACCACCCGATCGCCCGGGCCGTCGCGGCGGCGGCGGGCCAGGACGGCGGCGGCAGGGGCCTGCCCGACGTCGCCGGCTTCGCCTCCCTCGACGGGCTGGGCGTCGAGGGCTCGGTCGAGGGGCGCTCGGTCGTCGTCGGGCGCCCGCGCCTGCTCGCCGAGCGGGGGCTCGGCCTCCCGGTGGAGCTCGACGCCGCCCGCGCCCGCGCCGAGGCGAGCGGGCGCACGGTCGTCGCGGCCGGCTGGGACGGCGCGGCGCGGGGGCTGCTCGTGGTCGCGGACACCGTCAAGCCGACGTCCGCGGAGGCCGTGCGCCAGCTGCGCGCCCTCGGCCTGCGCCCGGTGCTCGTCACCGGCGACCACGAGGCCGCGGCGCGCGCGGTCGCCGCCGAGGTGGGCGTCGAGGAGGTGGTGGCGGGCGTCCTGCCCGCCGGCAAGGTCGACGTGGTGCGCCGCCTGCAGGCCGAGGGCCACGTCGTCGCCGTCGTGGGCGACGGCGTCAACGACGCCGCGGCGCTCGCGCAGGCCGACCTCGGGATCGCCCTCGGCACCGGCGCGGACGTGGCCGTCGAGGCCTCGGACCTCACCCTCGTGCGGGGGGACCTGCGCTCGGCCGCCGACGCGGTCCGCCTGTCGCGGGCGACGCTGCGGACCATCCGCGGAAACCTCGGGTGGGCCTTCGCCTACAACGTGGCCGCCCTCCCGCTGGCCATGGCCGGCCTGCTCACGCCGATGGTCGCCGGTGCCGCCATGGCGCTGTCCTCGGTCTTCGTCGTCACCAACAGCCTGCGGCTGCGCCGCGTCCGCTCGACGTCGGGCGCCGCCGTCTGAGCCCGTCCCGCGGCCCCCGGGCTGCTCAGCCGCTGCCGAGGTGGGCCCGCACCGACCGCCTGATCCCGGCGACGTCCAGGCCGTGCAGCCGGTCGTGGTCGGGGACCTCGCCGTAGACGCGGTGCTCGGTGCGGTCGACGCCGAGCGCGAGCAGCCGCAGCGGCCGGTCCGCCAGCGCCTCGGCCACGAGGTGGCTGCTCGTGCCGCGCAGCCACGGCTCCACCAGGACCACCTCGGGACGCAGCGCGGCCGCGCGCAGCGCCGCGACGTCGAGCGGGCGCACCGTCACCGCGTGCAGGACGGCGACGTCGAGGCCCTCGGTGGCCGCCAGGACGCGGTCGAGCACCGGCCCGACGGCGACGACGAGGCCGCGGTCTCCCTCGCGGAGCACCCTCCACCCCTCGCCGGTGACGTCGACGGCTCGGGCGTTGGACGTCGGGTCCAGGCGGACGTAGACGCGGTCCTCGCCCGCGAGGGCGCGCCGCAGGACCGGTCCGACCTCCGCCGGGTGGCCGGGCGCGTGCACGGTCCAGCCGTCGAGGGTGTCGAGCAGGGCGACGTCGCGCGGGCCGAAGTGCGTCGCCCCGCCGGCCGGCCAGCCGTACGAGCCGCCGGCGGAGACGAGCACCGCGCCGGCGCCCTGGTGGCCGAGGTCGAGCTTCACCTGCCGAAGGGACGCTCGACCAGGAAGGGCGCGAAGGTGTGCACGAGCGGGCGCAGACCCGTCAGGGCCATCCCGCCGGCGGCGCTCACGAGCAGCTGCTCGCGGATGCCGAGGTCGACGACGCGGGGGGCGAGCGCCTCCGGCACCTCGACGTACCCGGCGCCGATCGCGGCGAGCACGACGACGACCCGCTCGTCCTCCGCCAGCAGCCCCGGCAGCGCCGCGTGGAAGGCCTCGCGCTGGTCGACGGGCGCGCTCACCGGTCCGACCCCTCGACCCGCGCGACGACGGCGTGCGGCCGGCCCGGGTCGTCGTCGGCGGCGCGGTAGGCGGCGGCGAGCGCGGCGTGGTCGCGCCCGTCCACCACGCTGGTCGTCCAGCCCTCGAGGGCGAAGCGGGCGGCGAGGCCACCGGGCCACCCGGGCGTCGAGGAGCCGTTGTCCACGGCGACGAGGAGCAGCCGCCCCAGCCCTTCGCGGCCCGCCTGCTGCACCGCCTCCCAGCAGCTGCCCTCCTCCAGCTCCGCGTCGCCCACGAGCACGACCGTGCGCGCGTCCCGCCCGGTGAGGCGCTGGCCGAGCGCGACGCCGACACCGAGCCCGAGGCCGTGCCCGAGGGAGCCGGAGGAGATCTCGACGCCGCGCGCGAGCACCCGGTCCGGGTGGTGGCCGAGCGGGGAGCCCAGCCGCCCGAAGGAGCGCAGCTCCTCCTCCTCGAGGAAGCCGTGCGCCGCGAGGACGGCGTAGTACGCCATCGGCCCGTGGCCCTTGGAGACCAGGAGCCTGTCCCGGTCGGGGTCCTCCGGCGCCGCGGGGTCGACGCGCAGGACCTGGTCGTAGAGCACCCACAGGACGTCGAGGGTCGAGGTCGCGGCGGCGTCGTGCTTCTCGTCCCCGGTCATCAGGGTCATCAGGTGCGGGAGGTCGTCGTAGGAGCGGCGCGAGGGCGGCGCGAGAGGTGGAGAGGACTGGTCGGTCGTCGTCATGGCGGCCACACTGAGACCTCGACGACGGTTGAGGTCAAGGGGTGCGCGGTGGTGTCGAGCGGGATGGCGCCCGGTGAGGTGGCGGCTCGGGCCGGCGTGCGCGTCTCGGCGCTGCACTTCTACGAGCGCCAGGGCCTGATCACGAGCACGAGGACGTCCGGCAACCAGCGCCGGTACCCGCGCGACGTCCTGCGGCGGCTGGCGCTCGTCCGGCTCGCGCAGCGCGTCGGCATCCCGCTGGCGCGCGTGCGGGAGGAGCTCGACCGGCTCCCCGACGGGCGCACCCCCACCCGCGCGGACTGGGCGCGGCTCTCGCAGGCGTGGCGGGACGAGCTGGACGAGCGCATCGTGCGCCTGCAGCAGCTGCGGGACGACTTCACCGGCTGCATCGGCTGCGGCTGCCTGTCCCTGGACGCCTGCGGGCTCACGAACCCCGACGACGTCCTCGGGAGCCGGGGGCCGGGCGCTCGCCGTCTGCTCGACCCCTCCGGGCGCGCCGGGTGAGCGGGTCGGCGCCGCCGACGACGGGCGGCGCGCAGGAGGCGCTGGCGCGCTCCCGCGGCCGTGTCACCTCTGCGCCGGGTGTCTCGTCCTCCTCGTGAACGGCCGCCAGGACCGGTGGAGCTCTTCGAGGAGGACGCATGGCAGCGATCACCGCGGGCGGCACCCCGCACCAGCGAGCACGAGACGGCTCCGCGAGCACCGGGGCGCACGGGTCGGCGTCGTCGCCGGGGCTCGGGGCTCCGGGGCGAGGCGTCGCCGAGGCCGTCAGGTGAGCGGGCCCGGCGGCAGCGCGGGCGTCGAGGTGCGGCGGGTGGCGGTGGCCGGCGGCACGGGCGTCGCCGGACGGCTCGTCGTCGCCGAGCTGGCGAGCCGCGGCGTCGAGGTCGTGTCGATGTCGCGGTCCTCGGGGGTCGACCTCGTGCGCGGCGAGGGCCTCGACGAGTCGCTGCGCGGCGTGGACGCGGTGGTCGACGCCAGCGGGACCAGGACGACGAGCGGCCGGGTCTCCGTGCGCTTCGCGGAGGCTGCGACGGCGCGCCTGCTGGCCGCGGCCCACCGGGCGCGCGTGCCGCACGCGCTCGTCCTGTCGATCGTCGGGGCGGACACGGTCGACTTCGGCTACTACCTCGGCGAGCGACGCCAGGAGGAGCTCACCGCCGCGGGGCCGGTTCCGTGGACGCTGCTGCGCACGACCCAGTTCCACCAGTTCGCCGGTCAGCTGCTCGCCCGCCTGCCCGGGCCGCTGGTGCCCGTCCCGGCGATGCGCAGCGCCCCCGTCGCCGCGCACGAGGTCGCCTCCCGCCTGGTCGACCTCGCCCTCGGCGCGCCGCAGGGCGTGGTCCGGCCGCTGCGCGGCCCCGAGGTCCTGGAGGTGGCTGACATGGCTCGCCGGGTGCTCGGGGTCCGCGGTGAGCGGCGCGCGGTGGTGCGCGTGCGCCTGCCCGGCCGTGCGGGTGCGGGCTTCGCCGCAGGAGCGCTCGTGCCGGACGAGCCCTGCGACACCGCCACCACCACCTTCGCCGAGCACCTGTACGCCCTGGCTGCCGAGGGCGCCGGGACGTCGGGTGGTGGGCGCCGGTGAGCGAGCCGGGCAGCACCGACCGGCTCGAGGTGCTGGCGCAGCGGTGGACGGCGCTGCGCCCGCGCCTGACCGGGGTGGCCTACGCGGTCGTGGGCACGCGCGCCGAGGCCGAGGACGTCGTCGCCGACTGCTGGCTGCGCCTGGCGAGCGCGGACGCGCGGGACCCGGTCCGCGACCTGGAGGCGTGGGGGACCACGGCGGTGGCCCGGCGCGCCCTGGACGTGCTGCGCTCCGCCCGCTCCCGGCGCGAGGCCCACGTCGGCCCGTGGCTGCCCGAAGCGGTCGTCGGTCCGGTCTGTCCCGCCGCCGAGCCCGGTCGCGGGGTGCTCGGCGCCGTGGCCGCGGGGGTGGGCAGCGGACCGCCGGACCCAGCCGACCGGGTTCACCCTCGACGACCGCGTGAGCTGGGCGCTGGTGGTGGTGCTGCAGTCGCTGACGCCAGCCGTGCCCGGACCCACGTCGCGGCCGCGGCACCGCGCGCGCGCGTCGACCCCCAGGAGCACGCCCGGGTGACGCGGGCCTTCCTCGCCGCGGCGGCCGGCCAGGACGTCGCCGCGCTGCTCGTCCTGCTGGATCCCGACGTCGTCCTGACCAGTGACGGCGGAGGCAGGGTGAGCGCAGCCCTGCGGCCCGTGCACGGCGCCGACCACGTGGCGCGGTTCGTGGTCGGCATCGCCCGCAAGCGCCCTGCGGGCACCGCCGAGCTGGTCCGGGTCAACGGGCTGACGGGCTTCGCGGTGCGCGAGCACGCCGCCGTCGTGCTCGTCGCCGTGCTGACGACCGCGCCCGGGACGGGGCGGATCAGCCGGGTCGACCTCGTCCTCAACCCCGAGGAGCTGCCCCCCTCGTGACCTCCGCGGACGCGCTGGGACGGCCGGGTCGGTCCGGTCCCGACCCGCACCGCTCCGACGACGTGGGGCGCAGGCCGGCGCCACCGGCCGAGCCGCGCCACCTGGGGACGACAGGTGGACGAGCGGGGGAGGACCGGGGGACGAGCGCCCTCCGGTCGGGGACGGCCTGTGGACGACGAGCGACACGCCCGACACGACATCTAGGGGTGGTTGCGCCGACGGCCCCCGGATGTAGTGTCAGCACCGCTGGAGGTCCGGCCCTCCTCGTCGGCGAGACGGGGGAGGCCGGGGCAAGAGGGAACCCGGTGCGAGTCCGGGACTGCCCCGCAGCGGTGAGCGGGAACGACCGCCGTCACCGGTGCCCGACGAGAGCCGGGCGCCGGTCGCAGCACTGGGCGAGAGCCCGGGAAGCGACGGCCAGTAGGTGGGCGCGAGAGCGCCCGAGCCCGCGAGTCCGAAGACCTGCCTCTGGTGCGCGCGCCGTCCGGCGCGCGCCGTCCGGGGCCTCGTGGGTGGGCTCGTGGCGACGCGGGCGCGCCCTGGGGCGCGCCGTCGTCGGCATCCCTCCCCCGTGCGCGCCGGGCGCACGGCTCGCGAGGAGAGAGCACGGATGACCCAGACCGCCGAACGGCCGGTGCCCGCCGCCGCACCCCCCACCACCTCCGCCGGGCAGCCCGCCCGCATCGCCGTCCTCAAGCGCGACGGCGGCGTCGCGGCGTTCGAGCCGGCCAAGATCTCCGCCGCCATGCGCGCCGCCTTCCTCGCCGTCGAGGGCCAGGGCGCCGGCGGCAGCAGCCGCGTCCGCGAGCTCGTCGACGTCCTCACCGGCCAGGTCGTCGCCGCCCTCGAGCGCCGCTACGGCGCCGGTCGCTCGGTCGACGTCGAGGAGATCCAGGACCAGGTCGAGCTGGCCCTCATGCGCTCGGGCGAGCACCGCGTGGCCCGCTCCTACGTCCTCTACCGCGAGGAGCACGCCCGCCTGCGCGCCGCGGCCGCGGCCCTGCCCGACCCCGACGACGAGAGCCCGGCGCCGCAGGGGCTCGAGCTGCCCGAGATGCCCGGCGGCGCCCGCATCCCCGAGCTCCGGGTCACGGCGCCCGACGGGTCGCTGGCCCCGCTCGACGTCGACCGCCTGCGCCTGGTCATCGGCGAGGCGTGCGCCGACCTCGACCCGGGCGTCGACGCCTCGGCCGTGCTCGCCGAGACCGTCCGCAGCCTCTACGACGGCATCACCGCCGCCGAGCTCGCCCAGGCGCCCGTCCTCGCGGCGCGCTCGATGGTCGAGACCGAGCCCGACTACAGCCGGGTCAGCGCCCGGCTGCTGCTCGACGTCCTGCGCACCGAGGTGCTGACCCTGCTGGCCGGCGAGCCGCAGCAGGCCAGCCAGGCGCAGATGGCCGAGCGCTACCCGGCGTGCTTCGCCGACTACGTGCGCCACGGCGTCGCGGACGAGCGGCTGGACCCGCGCCTGCTCGAGTTCGACCTCGAGCGGCTGGGTGCGGCGATCCGCCCCGAGCGGGACCTGGCCTTCACCTACCTCGGCCTGCAGACGCTGTACGACCGGTACTTCCTGCACACGAGGGGCGTCCGCTTCGAGATGCCGCAGGCGTTCTTCCTGCGCGTGGCCATGGGCCTCTCGCTCGAGGAGGACGACCGCGAGGCGCGGGCGATCCAGTTCTACGAGGCGCTCTCGAGCTTCGACGTCATGACCTCGACGCCGACGCTGTTCAACGCGGGCACGGTGCGGCCGCAGCTGTCCTCGTGCTTCCTCACGACCGTCGACGACGACCTCGACTCGATCTACTCCGGCATCCGCGACAACGCGCTGCTGGCCAAGTTCTCCGGCGGCCTCGGCAACGACTGGACGCCCGTGCGCGGCACCGGCGCCTACATCAAGGGCACCAACGGCGAGAGCTCCGGCATCGTGCCGTTCCTCAAGGTCGCCAACGACACCGCCATCGCCGTCAACCAGGGCGGCAAGCGCAAGGGCGCCGTGTGCGCCTACCTCGAGACCTGGCACATCGACGTCGAGCAGTTCCTCGACCTGCGCAAGAACACCGGTGACGACCGCCGGCGCACGCACGACATGAACACCGCCAACTGGGTGCCCGACCTCTTCCTCCAGCGGGTCGAGGCGGACGGGCGCTGGACGCTGTTCTCGCCGGACGAGGTGCCGGACCTGCACGACCTCTACGGCACCGCGTTCGCGGAGCGCTACGAGCACTACGAGGCGGAGGCCGACGCCGGCCGCCTGTCGGTCCACCGCACCGTCCGCGCCAAGGACCTGTGGCGCCGGATGCTCACGATGCTGTTCGAGACCGGGCACCCGTGGATCACCTTCAAGGACGCCTGCAACCTGCGCTCCCCGCAGCAGCACGCCGGCGTCGTGCACTCCTCGAACCTGTGCACCGAGATCACGCTCAACACGAGCGCCGACGAGGTGGCGGTCTGCAACCTCGCGTCGGTGAACCTCGCCCAGCACGTCGGCCCCGACGGGCTCGACGAGGAGAAGCTGCGACGCACCGTCGGCACCGCCGTCCGGATGCTCGACGACGTCATCGACATCAACCTGTACACGATCCCGCAGGCGGAGCGCTCCAACCGCCGGCACCGCCCGGTCGGCCTGGGGCTCATGGGCTTCCAGGACGCGCTGTTCACCCTGGGCCTGCCCTACGCCAGCGAGGCGGCGGTCGAGTTCGCCGGCACGAGCATGGAGGCCATCAGCCACGCGGCCATCAGCGCGTCGGCGGACCTCGCCGAGGAGCGCGGCGCGTACGAGTCCTTCCCGGGCTCGCTGTGGAGCCAGGGCGTGCTGCCGCACGACTCCGTGGCCCGCGTGGCCGCCGCCCGCGGCGGTGACCTCGACCAGCCCGTCACCGAGCGCCAGGACTGGGCCCCGCTCCGCGAGCGGGTGCAGCGGGTCGGCGTCCGGAACAGCAACATCATGGCGATCGCCCCGACGGCGACGATCAGCAACATCGTCGGGGTCAGCCAGTCGATCGAGCCGCAGTACCGCAACCTGTACGTCAAGGCCAACATGAGCGGCGACTTCACGGTCGTGTCCACCTCGCTCGTGCGCGCCCTGAAGGAGCGCGGGCTCTGGGACGACGTCATGGTCAGCGACCTGAAGTACTACGACGGCAGCCTCGGCGCCGTCGACCGCGTGCCGGCGGACCTGAAGGCGCTGTACGCCACCGCCTTCGAGGTGGACCCGCAGTGGCTGGTGCGGGCCGGCTCGCGCCGCCAGGTGTGGATCGACCAGGCCCAGTCGCTCAACCTGTACGTGCTCGAGCCCAACGGCCGCACCCTGGACGAGCTGTACCGCAGCGCCTGGCGCAGCGGGCTCAAGACGACGTACTACCTGCGCAGCTCCAGCCGCACCCACGTCGAGAAGTCGACGCTCAAGGGCACCGACGGCCGGCTCAACGCCGTCGCCGTGGCCCCAGCCGCCCCTGCGGTCGCGGCTCCGCTGCCCGCTCCCGCGGCGCCCGTCGCCGCAGCCCCGACGACGCCCGCCGCCCCTTCGCCCCTCGACAGCACCCTGCCCGCCGGTGCGCCGCAGCCCGCGGCGTGCTCCATCGACGACCCCGAGTGCGAGGCCTGCCAGTGACGCTCGACTGGGACGACACTCCCGCCACCCCGACGCCCACCCCGTTCGTCCCCGGCGCCCGCACCGCGGGCGACGCCGCGACAGCGGTCTCCCCGGACCCGTCCGCGGGCGACGCGGGGGGCACGACGTCGGCGACCGGCCTCGGCGGGCTCGACCGCAGCGGTGGCCGGGTCGAGGTCTCCGAGAAGCGGATGATCAACGGCCGCGCCGACGTCAACCAGCTGCTGCCGATGAAGTACACGTGGGCCTGGGACAAGTACCTGGCCGGCTGCGGCAACCACTGGATGCCGACCGAGGTGTCCATGCAGGCCGACATCGCGCTGTGGAAGAGCCCCGGCGGCCTCACCGAGGACGAGCGCCTCATGCTCAAGCGCAACCTCGGCTTCTTCGCGACGGCGGAGTCGCTGGTGGCGAACAACATCGTCCTCGCGGTCTACCGGCACCTGACCAACCCCGAGTGCCGCCAGTACCTGCTGCGCCAGTCCTTCGAGGAGGCCGTGCACACGCACACCTTCCAGTACATCTGCGAGAGCCTCGGCCTGGACGAGGGCGAGCTCTTCAACATGTACCGCGAGGTGCCCTCCATCGCCGACAAGGACGCCTGGGCGCTGCAGTACACGCAGGCGCTGGAGGACCCGGAGTTCCGCACCGGCACGCCGGAGAAGGACACGCAGTTCCTGCGCGACCTCATCGCCTTCTACGTCATCTTCGAGGGCATGTGGTTCTACACCGGCTTCGCGCAGATCCTGTCGCTGGGCCGCCGCAACAAGATGGTGGGCATCGCCGAGCAGTACCAGTACATCTTGCGCGACGAGTCGATCCACCTCAACTTCGGCATCGACACGATCAACCAGATCAAGGCCGAGAACCCGCACCTGTGGAGCGAGGACTTCCAGGCCGAGGTGCGCCAGATGCTCACCGAGGCGTGCGAGCTGGAGGTCGCCTACGGCCGCTCGACGATGCCGCGCGGGCTGCTCGGGCTCAACGCCGACCTGTGCGAGCAGTACATGCACTTCATCACCAACCGCCGTTGCGGCCAGCTGGGCCTCGCCCCGGTCTACGCGCCGGTGGACAACCCGTTCCCGTGGATGAGCGAGGTGATGGACCTGGGCAAGGAGAAGAACTTCTTCGAGACCCGGGTGATCGAGTACCAGACCGGCGGCGGCCTGTCCTGGGACTGATCCCGCACCGGCGCTGAGCAGCGCGACGGCCCGACCACCTCCGAGGTGGTCGGGCCGTCGTCGTGCAGGCGCCCCGGGGGGCGGGCTCCCTGGGCGGGACGGGTGCGGTCTGCGGCCGAGGTGACGGACGGGCCGGCGCCTCAGCGCGTGCGCGGCCTGCGGCGGCGGGAGAGGGCGACCGCCAAGACGCCGGCGAGCACCACGAGCGCACCGACGACGGCCACGCCCGTCCACGGGACGCCGCCGTCCGCCTCCGCCGACGTGCTCGCCGCGTCCGAGCCGTCGACGGCCTGCGGCGCCGCCGCGACCGCCGACGGGGTCGCCGGCCCCCCCGTCGTCGGCGTGGCGCCGGCCGAGGGCGTCGGCTCGGCCGACGGGGTGGCCGCCGCCGTGGTCGGCGCCGGGGTGGTCGGTGCCGAGGCGGCGACGTCGAGCGTGAAGGGCACCTCGCCGCTGATGGGGTGGCCGTCGGAGGACGTCACCCGGTAGACGAGCTCGTACTCCCCGGCGCCGAGGTCGGCGGGGACGGCCACGACGACGTCGCGCCCCTCCACCTGCGTCGGGGCCTCGCTGACCACCGCGCCGTCCTCGTCGTGCACCTCGAGGACGGTGCCGATCTCCTGCACCGAGGAGGAGAAGGTCAGCACGGCCTCCGCGGGCACCGCGGTGAGGACGGCGCCGCTCTGCGGGTCCGAGCCGACGAGCCGGTCGTGCGCCGAGGCCGCCGGCGCGGCGACCAGCAGGCCCGCCAGGGCGCCTGCGGTCACGAGCGCCGCCCCGGCGCCGCGCGCACCGGGGCCGCCGCGGGGGGAGCGGGCCGCGGGTGCGGTCCGTCGTGGGGAGGGGATCACGGGAGCTCCTGGGGTCGTGGGGAGCGTGCGGGTGCCGACACGGGCGTTCGTCGCCGGCCGGTCCGCGGACGGGCCGGCACCGCGTCCGGGTCGGCGCGTGCGCCGGTGCCCGGTCACCGTGCCACCCGACGGCGGGCGGCCCGCGCGGAGAGCGCGACGACGAGCGAGAGCAGCCCGAGCGCCACCGCGCCGCCCCCGAGCCAGCGGGCGGTGGTGTCGTCGGCCTCCTCCTCGGACGCCGCCGCGCTGGTGCCCTGCCCCGCGGCGTGCGCACCCTCGTCACCGGCCGCGGTGGTGGTGAAGGCGGGCGCGGGGTTCTCCGGCTCCTCCTCGCCCTCGACGACCGGCTCGTCCCAGGCCACGACCTCGCCGTCGGAGTAGGTCTGCGTCGCCGGGAGCACGACGTCGGTCCCCTCCTCGGGCAGCGGCCCCACGGAGAGCGTGAAGCGCTGGAACTCCCCGGGGCCGATCTGCACGCCCTCGTCGGCGGTCCAGGTGACCGACAGCGGCGCCTCGGTGATCTCCCCGCCCTCCACGGCGACCGGTGCGGGGAGGTCGCCCCGGACCACCTCGGCGGTCCAGCCGGGGACGGGCTCGACGCTCACCGACGTCAGCGGAGCGTCCGTGGGCAGGTCCACGGCGACGGACACCGTGCCCGTGGTGTCGGACTCGTTGGGCACCCGGAACGTCACGACGCTGTAGCCGCCGGCTGCCGGGTCGTCGGCGCTCACGCGCACGTGGGCGGAGGCGGCGAGCGCGGGGCCGAGGACGAGCGCGCCGACGAGCGCTCCCGTGGCGGCGGTGCGGGTTCGGGGGGTGGTGGTGGTGGACATGGGTCTCCTCCAGGAGCTGTGCGGGCCCGAGCAGACGGGCCGGCGGCGAGTTCGGGGGGTGGGGAGCCGGGGTGGCTCCCGCGGGGGCGGGGTGTGCGGTCAGCGAGGCGTGCGCCGGCGAGGCGTGCGACGAGCCGGCGCCCGGGCAGCGAGGCGGCCGGGCAGCGCTCGGGTGAGCGGGGCGCATGAGAGCGATCACCGGGACGAGCGCCGCAGGAGGTGCTCGAGCCGCGCGTCCGAGCGACTGCCCGGGACCACCAGGGGCGGCGGGATGACCCGTCATCCGGGACGAGAGCAGTCACCTCGGACGGGAGCAGCCGTCCCGGACGGGAGCAGCGCGGCGATGGCGCTCGTCGCAGGACGAGGGGGAGCGGGCGGCGCCGGGTCAGACCGCCGACGGGGCCGGCGGAGGACCGCGGCGCGGGCGGGTGCTGAGGACGACGGCGCGGGGCAGGGCCGTGCGGACCTGGCGCGTGCGGCGGGCCCGCGGGGCGGGGGCGGCGACGACACCGGCCAGGAGGACGAGCAGGGCGGGGAAGAGGCGGGTGAGCCGGTCGACGGCGCTCGCCCACGCGCGGTCGGCCGCGACGGCAGCCAGGGCGGTGGCGACCGTCGCGAGCACGTGGGCCACCACCATGCCGGCCGAGGCGGTCTCGGCCACGGCGTCGACGGCCCCGCCGCCGAGCGGGGGGAGGAGGTCGTGCGCGTGGCCGGCGTGGGCGCCCGTCCCGACGGCCGTCGCCACCGGCGCTGCGGCCGGGACGGCGAGAGCGGTGAGGGCGAGGTGCAGGAGCACCTGCCCCAGCCCGAGGACCGGCAGCAGGGTGCGGTGGCGCAGCCGCCGCCGGCCCAGGACGGAGGCGCCGGCGAGCACGAGGGCCCCGGTCAGGAGGAGCAGCAGCGGGTCCGGCAGCCGGCCGCCGCCGCCGACGTGCGCCCCCGCGGCGAGGCAGAGCGCGAGGGAGGCGACAAGCAGGGTGCGCAGGCGCTGCAGCGCGCGCTCGTGCCCCTCGTCCACGACCGCGAGGCTACGCGGGGACCGGGTCCCGCGTGCGCGCCCTCCCCGGACGGGCGCACGGACCCGGCCCGTGCGGCGCGTCCTCGCGGGACGATGCGCAGACGCCCACCCCCGAGCCCGGAGGGCGCTCGGTCCCGCGTCAGAGGCGGGAGGTCGTCGCGCCGTCCTCCTGGCCGCCGTAGTACTGCTCGAGCACGGCCCGGAAGACGTCGGAGGAGGTCTCGGCGGAGGCGTCCGTCTCCGCGGCGCGGGCGAACAGCGTCATGGACGAGCGCACCTTGAGCGCGTCGACGCCGCCCAGCACGGCGGTCGGGTCGCTGCCGGGCAGGTCCGCCAGCGCCTGGGCGCACGCCCGCAGCCGCGGCCCGAGGACGGGGTGGGCGAGGTAGGCGCGGGCCTCGTCGAGGCCGGCGAGGGCGTAGTGCTGCGCCGTGCCGGAGCGCCCGAGGCCGGCCACCTGGGGGAGGACGAACCAGATCCAGTGGCCCTGCTTGCGGCCCGCGCGCAGCTCGGCGAGCGCCTGGTCGTACGTGCCACCGCTGTCCTGGGCGTCGACGAAGCGCTGCAGGTCGGGGCTCTCGCTCATCCCCCCATGCTCGGACCGGGTCCTGCGGCGCGCCACCGCCCGCGGCGCTCGAGGGCGGTGCCGTGCGGCTCAGACGGGCTTGCGGTTCCCGGCGTGCCGCGCCCACAGGACGGTGCCCAGGAGGAAGGCGCCGCTGCCGGCCAGGAGCACCGCCGTGAGGCGGGTCAGGCCGGGGACCTGCACGCCGAGGAAGGGCAGGCCGGCGGCCAGGAGGAGGAGCACGGCGCACGCGAGCGCGAAGAGGGCGGAGGCGCGACGGCGGGCCACCTGGCGCATGCCCGCCTCGGCGCGGGTGCGGGCGAAGCCGAGCGGGCGCTTGGCCCAGGCGAAGCGCGTCGCGAGCACGGCCAGGCCGAAGGCCACGAGGATCATCCCCGGGCCGGGCAGCACCAGGAGGGCGATCCCGGCGAGGGTCAGCAGTCCCCCGACGACGGCCACGACGACAGTGGGCACAGCAGCTCCTCGCGGTCTCGGCGGGGGAGTGGCGTCCCCGTGGTGTCGAGCGTGCCACGCGGTGGCCGAGGTCACACGGCGTGATGTCCCTGCGGCCGGTGCCGCTGGGGCGAGGCGTGCGGTCAGCGCCCGGACGAGCAGCAGTCGTCGGCGCCGCTGCGGGCCGCGGCGACGACCCACCGCACCCGGCGGGTGAGGTCGTCGGTGCGCTCGGGCGTCAGCCGCGCGGCCACGGCCGCGGCCGCGGCCGCGGCCGTGGCCGCGCGTCCAGCCGCAGCACGAGGCGTCCTCCAGCACGCGGGGCGCCCGCTGCGGGTCACGGCCGGCCGGGACCTCGGGGCTCACGGGGACACCGCGCCGCGCGCCAGGAGGCCGCCCCGCGCGCCGGGCGCGGACGCCGGCGGGCAGGCCGGGTCGACGACGAGGACGACGGCGACGAGGTCGCCGAGGGCGGAGCTCAGCCGGGCGTCGGCGAGCTCGCAGCGCACCCGCCGGCCCTCGGGGACCGCGACGACGAGGCCGGACCCCCGCAGGCAGCTGAGGTGGTTCGACAGCGACTGCCGGCTCACGCCGAGGTCGTCGGCGAGCTGCGACGGGTAGGCGGCGCCGGCGCGCAGGGCGAGCAGCACGCGCGCCCGGGTGGGGTCGGACAGGGCGTGGCCGAAGCGGGCCAGCACCGCGGCGTCGAGGAGGGCGTCCACGGCCGGGACGGTGCACGCCTCGCTGTATCGAGCAGTTCGGCGCCGGAGGACGGCCCCGCGCGCGGCTGCACAGGTGAACCACAGGCCGCGCACGGACAGGGGAGAGACAGCCGGGGCACAGTGGCCGCCATGACCACCGCACCGCCCCGCGGCTCCCTCCAGCGCCTGGACGGCAGCCCGCTGCGCGTCCTCGTCGTCGACGACGAGCAGAACCTCTGCGACCTCCTGTCGATGGCCCTGAAGTACGAGGGGTGGGAGGTCCGGACCGCGCAGGACGGGACGAGCGCCCTGCGGGCGGCGCGCAGCTGGCGCCCCGACGCGGTCGTCCTCGACGTGATGCTCCCCGACCTCGACGGCCTGGAGGTGCTGCGGCGCCTGCGCGCCGACCACGACGACGTCCCCGTCCTGTTCCTGACCGCCAAGGACGCCGTCGAGGACAGGGTCGCGGGCCTCACCGCGGGCGGCGACGACTACGTGACCAAGCCCTTCAGCCTCGAGGAGGTCGTCGCGCGGCTGCGGGGGCTGCTGCGGCGCACCGCCTCGCACTCCTCCGCGCCCGAGAGCGTCCTCGTCGTCGGCGACCTCGTCCTGGACGAGGACAGCCACGAGGTCACGCGCGGCGGCCAGGAGGTCCGTCTGACCGCCACCGAGTTCGAGCTGCTGCGCTACCTCATGCGCAACCCCCGGCGCGTGCTGTCCAAGGCGCAGATCCTCGACCGGGTGTGGAACTACGACTTCGGCGGCCAGGCCAACGTGGTCGAGCTGTACATCTCCTACCTGCGCCGCAAGATCGACGCCGGGCGCGCCCCCATGATCCACACGCTGCGGGGCGCCGGCTACGTGCTCAAGCCCGCGGCGGCCGGCCCGGCCGGAGCGTGAGCGGGCGGTGAGCGCGCCGACGGCGCCCGCAGGACCAGCGGCCGGCGGCGCGCGGAGCCGGCGAGCGCGGGAGCGCCGCTCGTGGTCGCTGCGCTCGCAGCTGCTGGCCGGCCTGAGCGCGGTGCTCGTCGCCGTCCTGCTGGCGACCGGCGCCGTCACGCTGCTCGTCGTCGACCAGGTGCTCGTGGGGCAGGTCGATCAGCAGGTGCGGCGAGACCTCACCCAGACCGTGCAGGCGCTGGACGGCCCCCGGGGCCGCGGCGGGCCCGACGGCTTCGGCCCCGGTGCGCAGGCCCAGGAGGGCCTCAACTTCCTGCTCGTGGGCCTGCCCGTCGACTCCCTCGGAGCCCGGGTCGAGGACGGCGCCGTCACCGCGGCGACGCTCGCGGGCTCCTCCGAGGGCTTCCCCCAGCTGGACCCCCTCCCGGCCGACGCCGCCCGGGCGCTCGCCGACGTCCCGGTGGGGGAGCCGACGACGGTGGCGGTCCCCGGCGAGGGCGCGTTCCGCGTGGTCGCCGCCGCGGGCGAGGACGGCGACGTGCTCCTCGTCGGGCAGCCCCTGGACGCCACGACGGCCGCCGTCCAGCAGCTCGCGGTGGCGGTCCTGCTGCTGGCCGCGCTCGGCATCGTCCTCGCCGTGGCCGCGAGCCGCGCCGTCCTGGACCGGGGGCTGCGGCCGCTGCGGCGCGTGGCCGCCACCGCCACGAGGGTCTCGGAGATGCCGCTCGACCGGGGCGAGGTGGACCTCGCGGTGCGCGTGCCCGCCCGTGACACCGACCCGCGCACCGAGGTGGGCCAGGTCGGCGCAGCGCTGGACCGGCTGCTCGCCCACGTCGGCGCCGCGCTGGCCTCGCGCCACCGCAGCGAGACGCAGGTGCGCCAGTTCGTCGCGGACGCCAGCCACGAGCTGCGCACCCCGCTGGCCTCGATCCGCGGCTACGCCGAGCTGGCGCGGCGACGCCGGGACGAGCTCCCGGAGGAGGTCGCCCACGCCGTCGAGCGCGTGGAGTCCCAGGCCACCCGCATGACCGGGCTCGTCGAGGACCTGCTGCTGCTGGCGCGCCTGGACGCCGGGCGCCCGCTCGACCGCGACGAGGTCGAGCTGCCGATGCTGGTCGTCGAGGCCGTGAGCGACGCCCAGGTGACGTCGCCGGACCACCGCTGGGTCCTCGACCTGCCCGGTGAGGAGGAGGGGGACGGCGACGAGGGCGCACCGCCGCTGGCGGTCCCCGGCGACGCGGCCCGCCTGCACCAGGTGCTCGCCGGCCTGCTCGCCAACGCGCGCACGCACACGCCGCCGGGCACGACGGTGACGACGCGCGTGCGCGCCCGCGGGGAGGGCGCGGAGGTCGTCGTCGAGGACGACGGCCCCGGCATCGCGCCCGAGGTGCTCCCCTCCGTCTTCGAGCGCTTCGCCCGCGCGGACACCTCCCGCTCGCGCGCCGCCGGGAGCACGGGCCTGGGCCTGGCCATCGCCCGCGCCGTCGTCGACGCGCACGGGGGGAGCATCGACGTCGACTCGAGGCCGGGGCGCACCGCCTTCCGGGTGCTGCTGCCGTGGCAGGGACCGAACCCGGGGGCCGGCGACGCGCGGGCGGGGCGCTCCTAGCGCACGCACAGCAGGGACCTGGGGCCGTCATGGCGCGGCACCCCACCGTCGTGCCATGACCACCGAGGCCACGCGCCCCGCAGGGCGCACCGCGGACCGGACCGGCAGGGCAGCGCCCGCGGGCCGGCTCCCGGCGCAGACGTCCCCCGGAGACCGGGGACCCGCCGCCCAGGAACCCGCCGCCCAGCCGCTCCCCGTCCCGACGGCGCACCGTCCCGCGCTCGTGCTGGACCTCGTCGTGCCGGTGCACGACGAGCAGACGGACCTCGAGCCGTGCGTGCGCCGGCTCGACGCCCACCTGTCGGCGTCCTTCCCGTGGAGCTACCGCATCACGGTGGTGGACAACGCCTCCCGCGACCGGACGCTCGCGGTGGCCCGCTCCCTCGAGCGCGACCTGGACTCCGTGCGGGTGCTGCACCTCGCGGAGAAGGGCCGCGGCCGGGCGCTGCACACGGCGTGGCTCGCCTCCGACGCCGCGGTGCTCGCCTACACCGACGTGGACCTGTCCACCGACCTCGCCGCGCTGCTGCCGCTGGTGGCCCCGCTCGTGACGGGGCACTCCGACCTGGCCATCGGCAGCCGGCTGTCGCGCTCCTCGCGCGTGGTCCGCGGGCCGAAGCGCGAGGTCGTCTCCCGCTGCTACAACCTGCTGCTGCGCGGGACCCTCGGCGCGCGGTTCTCCGACGCCCAGTGCGGCTTCAAGGCCGTGCGCCGCGACGTCGCCCTCTCGCTGCTGCCGCTGGTGGAGGACACCGGCTGGTTCTTCGACACCGAGCTGCTCGTGCTCGCCGAGCGCGCGCACCTGCGCATCCACGAGGTGCCGGTGGACTGGGTCGACGACCCCGACAGCCGCGTCGACGTCGTCGCGACGGCGGTCGAGGACCTGCGGGGCATGGCCCGCGTCGGCCGCGCGCTGCTCCGCGGCGACCTGCCGATCGCCACGGTGCGCGCCCAGCTGGGCCGCGAGCCGCTGCCCGTCCCGGCCTCGCTCGGCGCCCCGGCCGGCATGGTCGGCCAGCTG
>Ga0210040_10003016_pt1 | contig 23123 bp, 24 predicted proteins | sample CryGeyCG12114_NA_FD_185462 | JGI IMG/M metagenome (GOLD analysis project Ga0210040, IMG submission 185462) | Groundwater microbial communities from aquifer - Crystal Geyser CG19_WC_8/21/14_NA (SPAdes) (version 2) | ecosystem: Environmental > Aquatic > Deep subsurface > Groundwater | place: USA...
GTTATAAGGAATTATTTATGTTAATATTACAAAAAACCAGTAATAATAATTAGGGGTTTTTATCGTTTTTCGGTAGTCTCATCAGCTAGTCTTTCTCTGTTCACCAACTTGCAATCGCAAATTGAATCATCAATCAACATCATTTTGATTTTCGCGCCAACAATTATACTACTACAAGTTATTCCAGTAAACTGATCAGATGACCAAAAAGCGTGACGGACAGACACGACGATCCCATAAGCCCTCTATCTCTGGCTAAAAATTACCCAAACATTTAAAATTGGAACATTTAATTACAAAATTAAACCATTTTGGTCACGGTTGGGGTTATTCTTAAACCTGTCTGAAAACTGCGCACACAACTTTTACCCCGTTCCAAACAGAGTTTACTAACACAACTTTCAATCTTGCGTTTTCAGGTGTTTTAGCTTTAACATGTGGAGCATAGGGCGCTCCCGTTTCTGGTAATTTCCTGACTTCGCCTTCGGCTTCGTAATAAACAGAAACATAAGATAATTAAGAATCAGCTAATTTCGCACATTAGGTGGCATACCTTACGACTTCCTATTGAATAGGAATTGGGCAATGCATACAATTACAATTTTATGGGTCCTTGTATTCCAGTAGCGAAAATGAGTGTAAATGTTCCGTACAAGTACAATGACGTTAAAAACACGACGAGTGAAAATATGAATCCCCAAGATTTAGGTTTCACAACGTATTGAACTGCTGAAGGCAATACTGAGCTTGGGGGATTTAATGGTTCAATGCTGAGAAATATTGCCCCACCCAATTGAGAGATTCGAATGAAAGGGATGATTTGTTTGGAAATTGGCACGATTGGATTATCAATAGATTTTTGGTTGACAGGAAATGATGACGTTTTTTTGGATTGTCGAAATAAGGTTCCTAAATACTCCTCCATTTCAACTGCTGAGCTTATGTTGCTCACTTTTTTAGATTTGAAAAGGAATGCTGGTTTTGCCATTTTTAGGTGGATATGAAGTTTCACTAGATTCTGCCAGTTTTATTGGCATAAGATGAATTGAACTGGGCGGTGAGGTTTAGTTTATAAAGGCTCCCGTTTCCCATTGATTTATTAGTTTTCCTAGTTAGTATTGTCCACATTTTTTAATTTCAGTTGATGCACTCTTAAATCATAATAATTGGATACAATTTATCAATTTATGACGTATTTCTTGGGCACTCAATAGTGTTATAACGTGCTTCCACTGTCACCCTCTATTGGTATTTACATAATTTAGTCCGCTCGACAGTGTCAATATTACAGCCTTTTTTGCCTGGTAGTCGATGGTATCTATTTGAAAAGGCAACTTACCTGAAAACTTTTATTTAGCTTTAAAGAGAGCGGCATTTTTTAATTTAATTTCTCTTGCTAAAGTAAACAGCATAACGCATAAATTATGAAAATAAGAATTTCGAGGTCAAAATATTTTACATAATGCCTTACCTAGAGTAGTATTTAGGGTGCAGTCGGTGCTTATCAGTAGTCTAATTATGCTAATTGAATTTGTTTTGTAGAAATGTTTCTTACTCAGTCCATACGTGACATCCAGAAGAAAAGTGTCCCGAATTGCCTGGCATTCGTTAGATGTCTCTCGTGCAGTGAAAAGTGAGTTTTTAAACTCGCATTCGGTAGATTGAGAAGACACTTTGCTTTCTTTCGCATGCCTTTTTATTCGTCCATTGCTTAATGAGTAAAATCTTTATATTGTTTCATCCACTGTAGAACTATACTATAACTATACTGTACAATCCAATCATAAAAGGAAATTTAAAAAGGCTACTGAAAATGGTTATCAAGTGAATAACATTCATTCATATTATGTACACAGATGTTTTCATATTATGCCTTAGCCTTCAACCCAACGTCTTTTCGACTAGCACTCAAATCTATAGCTATATAGCTGATAAACCAATATTTGGTTTGAAGAGTTATTCATTTAGCTTCATTTAGTGCGTAGCGTAATACCTATGCGGCATTTCCATTGAAATTGAAAAAGGGTATTAGTCCTACCATACATAATGAAAGGGACCCTTGTGCTCCTTAAAACGAGACTGGAAAGGGTCCCTTACACGTGTACCTGCAATTTCCATAGTTCCAACTGTTGCTGGCACTGGTACTTGCTAAATAGATGCTAGATATGTTTGTAAAACACAACCCTTCTTGAAAAACCGGTCTTTTTCTGTTAACGGATGCTATACTTAATTTTCAAGTACCTTGCTGAATATGAAAATAATAGTTCTCACAACTTCTTATCCTACAACGTATAGTGAGAGTGAGGACATTTTCAATTACAACATTTAAACTGTAATTTAATTTCTTCAGTCGATTGTCTGGTTGATTCATTGGAGCATTACACATATAAATAATTGAAGGATTTGTTGCATAGGGGGAACTCAAACACAAACCTTGCCATTCACACCACACGTAATGCAATGCAATTTAAGTGCATAGCAATGGCAAAAATAAATTGCAACTGATTGCAGCATGGAACGGAATGACCACTTTGCCACTTTCAGTCATTCACAAATCACAAGTGATAAATTGCCCAGGTCATTTTTAGTGAAACACTTATCACCTGTCGATAGACAACGATTTTGTGTTTGTGTGATAATGGTGTTGGTGATACGCACGAGTTCTTAAACGCATAGTGGGAAAACAAAGCTGTACATCTTTTGGAGGTAAAAGAGATGCTTATTACGCATTTTGCCTAAGGTGAAGAAAGGAGGGAAGATTTTTTCAACTTGTCACCTTGGTCTCGTTTTCATCTGGGAAGGACGGTGCAAAAATCCGGAAGCATTTTTACAGTAACGGCATTTTTGCCTAGTGTATTAATATTATTAGTAAATTAAGGCAAGATATATTCGTTCAATTGTATTTAGTATCAAATTTCAAATGGTATTGCAATGACAGTTCAATCAATAATAATGTGGTTTTGTTGTTTGTTTTTGTAGGTTATTTATTGGCGGGCTCGTTTTCGCTGAAGAATGGTATTAGAAAAGTTTTTAGTGTACAACAATTAGTTGCATTCGATTCACCGTCCATTTCCTGAAGAAAAGTATATTTTATTTTGTTATTAATCCGTGAAGACATTTTTAACTATATCAGCACGACACTGATCGCTGTCCGCCTTCTTTGCTTATCTGGCGGTTTGCTTGTTCACTGATCAAGAATTGATAAAAGTTTGAAATAACTTGTGTTCAAAATGTCCACATTATCTTCCGAGTTCGAAAATGTGACGGTCAAAACTGAAGAAAGTTCCCCCAGTCCTCCCCCTTCAATTGCCAAAGGAGTAAAACTTGAAGTACCTGAATCGTCCGAATCTGGATTTGAATCGGATCGACCTTCAGTGTAAGATGAATACGATATCGATTTTAAATTTTAATTAGTATAATTTATGCAGCATTTGTACAGTACATGGATTTTTGACATCTACAGGTCTCGGGACAGTGAGGGTGCCGATTCCTTTTCTCGATCTCCATCCCCTGCCGATTCTGAAGAGCAGTGGGAAGTAGAAAGCATATTGGATTATGCAAAAGATGGGATATCTGGAGATTTATATTATGTGAAATGGAAAAATTGGGAGTCTGAATTCAATACTTGGGAGCCAAAATCAAACCTTCAGAATTGTGACAGTTTGCTTTTAGATTTTTACAGAGAGAGAAAAGCTGCTGCAAATGAGGTTCTTTTGCAAAGCACGTATGTGGTCACATCTGCTGGAAAAAGGAGACGAAAAGGTCCGGCTTTAATTGCTGTGCCACCTGATCCTAGATCAGTTGAAGATAGAATTTGTGAATTTTTCTATGCAACTGTTCCTGTCGCAGATGAAGAACTTCAGGTCGGTTATTGCAAAGTATATTGGCGATTTTGATTTCATTGTCAGCAAATTGTATAAGTGCTTCGTTTCTGTAATCAGGAAGCTTATGCGGACACAGAGCGAAAAGATCCTATATGGAGTGTGTCTAAAATCCAAGAATATTTGGATGATTTTGACGAGAAAAAATTGTCCGATGAGGAGTTGATAAAATTGAGAGAAGAGCTTGTTTATTTTGAAGTAAATGTTAGGAAAAAAAATTTAAATGGAATTCTCAAGGTAGGTTTGGGTCGAAATATTCCCTAATTGATTCGATTTAACGTTACTCTAATTATGTTTTTATTTCACTAATCGTAGAAATGGGAAGCTCGGATCAACAAAATTACCAAAGGGAAACCTTTCATAACTGCTGAAAACAACGTGGATCTCGCTTTACCACCTAGTGGGTTCGAATTCATTAATGACTACATTTCAGCACCAGGGATCAACATTCCGAATGATCCTCCTGTGGGCTGTGAATGTGGCGTTTCGGGGAAAAATCTCGACTGTTATGATAACAGAAAAAACTGCTGTGCTCATCAATTCGGATATGAATACGCTTATACACGGTACAAAAAGTGAGTTAATCATTGAACTATTGTGGATTTGTTCTCGTCAGTCATTTAGTGGACCATTACAATTTAATTCACCATGCTACTATTGAATTGTTGATTGTTTTTGTAGAGTTAATGTCCTTCCTGGCAGTCCCATTTACGAATGTAATAGTAAATGTAGTTGTGGACCAGATTGTTCAAATAGAGTAGTTCAAGGTGGCAGAAATGAACTGAAATTATGCGTGTTCAGAACTCCCAATGGATGCGGGTGGGGTGTTAAAGCTCTAAAGGTGTGGTTATTATTACAACATAAGTTAAACAATTGAAATGATTTTCTTGCATTTTAATTTCGAATTCACGTACAAAGTGATGAGATGAATTGTATTTATGTGTCGACTTATTTATTTTTCAGTCTATAAAAAAAGGAAGTTTCGTTACATTATATGTTGGGGAAGTGATTCGATCAGAAGATGCAGAACGAAGGGCAAAGAATTCTGCCCATGGACACACTTACCAATTTGATTTGGATTTTAATGACCAAGAGAGTTTTCCTTATACCGTTGATGCTTCCAAATATGGAAATGTTGCACATTTCATAAACCATTCCTGTAATCCTAATTTGGTTGTCTATGCAGTATGGGTAGACTGCTTGGATCCAAACCTTCCGAAATTGGCCATGTTTGCCCTCAAGGATATTTCAAAGGTATAAGAACTTTTGCATCTAGATCTATCATAGTTATCATAGTCTAGAACTTGATGTATTTCTTCGATATTTTTTTAGAACGAAGAGTTGACATTTGACTACAAAAATCAACAGTACAGTCCTCCTAGTGAAGAAGGTACTGTAGAAAATACAGAACCATCTAATGGATCTAAAAAACATCATGTAATAAAGCAAATCAAGTGCTTGTGTGGATCCAAAAACTGCCGGGATTATTTATATTGATAAGCCAGTAGTGGCAGTGGACGTAAGCTGTCAAAATGCTTCAAGCATATTTTTGTATAGAGGTAAACTACTCTGTAAATTGTTGCTATTATTAGACAGTTTTAGAATTTAGAGTAATTTATTTGGGTGATAGCCTGAAGAATGAAGAGGATATTATTCATTGCTATTCACAGTTAGCAAACATTTATATCGATGAAAAGGGGAAGTTTTTTCTTGCCAATATTTTTCGTAAACAACAAAAAAGAGAATGTAAGGATCTGTCACCATTATGGACTTTGCATTTAAACAAGTGATATGGAGGGGTATCAGAATTTCTGCATAATACTAGCTTCACTAGTTTCACGAGTAACAATGTAATTATTTAAATTCTTCCTTGTGATTATTTTATTCACATGAGTAATAATATTACGATTGAATTCACAAATGCACAAAGTTCTAATTCATAGAATCCATTGATGTACGAAACTTGTGTAAAGTTTTTGTTGTTTTTTACAGTATTTGAATACAAAAACAACTTGAAAAAAATATTGTGGTTTATGGTACTGATGATTCCGGGGAACAAAAATTGTCATAATCACGGTCAATAAGAATAAGGAACAAACACTAATATTTTGGGTCATCTATCATTAGCTTTTGGGTGGAAAGCTCATTACAGTGAGAAGGCAGGAAGAATTAACTCGTTCGAGTTGTTGATTCACTTGTTTCATTTCTTCAAAACTTACATCCCATGATTCTAAGTCGCCTATTCGTCGAATATTAGGGCACTTTTTGAGTAGTAGGTCCAAAGATTTAACAGTCAAGGCACATGGTCGCACTTCAAATTCTTTAAATGTATGGCATAGTGTCGGATTGACTTCCAGGCATTTTGCTAATACCGCATCTGTGAGCCGTGGTTCAGCTCCTGAAAATCTTGAGATGTTAATTTCCAGCTTGGAAACCGAAGGGCAGCTTTTCAATACAGAAATCAGCGTGATTTCACTAAAAACCCAGCAATGAAGGGTCTCAAGCCTCGGCAGCAATGGAGTAGGTCGATTCCACAGTCTATCTAATCTCGCCTTTAGATGCGTTAAATGAGGGAAGTAAAATCCTATATCGTGTAAATCTAACAAGAGTCCGCTAGCCATTGAAAATCCCCTCCATTGTACATCCAATGAGGTAACGAATTCATTTTGCTCCACCTTCAGGCATGCATATAAATGCCGACTATTAACTTCTCTGAAATACAAAGTATGGGAGTCCTTGCCAGCTCGGTATTGGTCTGCAACCATGTCATTCTCCCCCCAGTTTAGAACTCGCAAACTATGAGCAATATTGTTGCATACTTGTTCAGGTAAACAGAGTCCATTTAGGCTCTGCGTGATTTGATCATATGGGACGTTCGAAGCTAATAGATTTTCGGCTTTCTCTCGAATCATGAGGACTTCAGGGACACTGGCTTTCATATAGGTGTGTTCCAACTGCTTGACAACTCCATCACTTCCGAACCAGGAGATCCCGGTTCCCATTAGTACTACGAGTTTGATTGAGTCGGAGCAATTGGTTTTCTGAAGTGACTTTGATTTGCTTTTACGAAAGAATAAGGAATGCAATCCGTCATCGGAGACCATTCGGGAGTGACTGACATCAACCACACTTAGATGTGGACAAAACTTTCCTAACTGTGTCAATAAATTGTCATCAGCACCTTGTAGTACAGTAATGCTGGTGAGAGACTGAGCTCGGATGATCAAACTGTCCAACTTGGATTCAAAAAATGCTTCTTGTGAAGCTCCGAGCACTATTTTCTTGATTTTGCGGAGTGGACTCCAAAGCATTATGTTGTATAAGCATCTGCATTGCTCAGTTGTCATATTGAAACGTCGAGCGGACCCTTGGGTCCACATAATACCAGCATCATCGAGATGGCATCCAAATCCGTACCTACATAATTGCATAGTTTCGGTTTGGTAGTAAATTGCATTTTGATCAGGTAGATGCATAATAACTTCGATTTTGTGAAAGTTCGTGTAAAAACCTAAATGCCCCAAGAACGTCTATAACGAACTGTGAACTTCGTCGAGGAGGGAACAAATCAAGTACATTTAAGACTTTTGCTGCTCCTGAAATATTTCGAAGAGACCGGCAGATTATCCCTTGGATACAGTCGGCAGACAAATTTTTGTCAAAAAAGTTTCGAATCCGTTTTCTTTCCAAAATGCCTCTTTCTTCGGCTGGACTGTTTTTTTCTATCGTTTTAATTATAACATCTTGAGCCAATTCTTCAAGACGAGCAGGAAGAGATATTTTTTGGAACCAACGGGTGATTGGCTTTGGCGAATAGGTGAGCGTAGTCATGCAGTTGCAGTTTGTTTCACGACCAGAGTATATTTGGGGTACGAAGGGACGATATTGGTTGAACAATGCACTGTTTCGGTGGTTACTATCTTGATTGTAAGTACCAGATTGTCATTGCAAGATGTTGAGTAATAAATTGCACGAAATTGGCATCTCAAGAATTCGACATGAGGGTGATATGTTTGCAATAGTTTAACTTGTTTGTCTCACGTTGCCCATAGAAAACTAAATTACTATTTTGGTATGCATAAAATAATGCATTTTACTAAACTTTCATTCCAAATGAAAAGGAAAAGTTGTAGTTTAATAATTTCGCTGGCTGAGTGCAATAAGCATTTATCTTTTTTACTTCAAAACAGTACTTAGAACACACGCCTTGTTTCCAATTTTCATCATGCATTTTGTATTCAAGCAATGTCGCTAGATGCCACTGTGTGGCTGTGAGAATGATACTGAATGAATGATAATTTATTAATTGAATGGAAAACTGGTAATGAGAGTCCCTTCGTGTTATCAGCCACACTACACTATCTAAAGCTAGAGATAGACTACTTTGCATTCTATTCAATTCCCTTCGGATTCAAAAGAGCACCCTACTTCTGCTTACTACATAAATAGATGCTGCATGCACCATTGCATTTGCATTTGCACCAACTGTGCCTACATTTGTAGGTTTACTCTATAAGTTTTATAGAGTTATTGCTTTGAATATGAAATGTCGTTCTTGTTACCTCTACCAAATTCATGCAAGTTTCATTAGTAAATATTCAAATTTACTGCTTTTTGTTTGTGGTTAAAATATTTCAATTTGTATTACTTGCACTGCACCCAAATTGTAATACATAGTGTTCTTTGGGTTTTACTTTAGTAAATCTGTATTCATGTCAAGCATTTTCCGTAATTATTAAGTGACATCGCGGAGAATGATGCTCGAAAAGTAATACTTCATTTCATTCAATAGTTTCATCTCTGCAAAGAATTTTCCATTCTGCCATCTTTGAAGTTAGAAGCGAAGGCATTCGAAAATGACAAGAAATCTATACAGAGCATTTGTAGCATACAAAGTTTTTGCTTTTCTATAGAATTTTTTAAAGAAATTTTCTGCATGGAATTTCTAGTTAGAATCAGAAATAAATTTTTCTGAATTTCTCCTATTGGCTTTGGTTATTAGCTTTTTCGGACGCTGTTGTGGAAGTGGATCTTTCATTATACGAGGTTGAATCTTAGAGCTACTGAATGAGCACAGTAAATGAAGGTTGAATTATAATGGGAATCTTCACTTTCGTGCTTTGTAAAACAACCATTCCTCACATATTTTAAAGGTTATTTTGTACTATTATGAAACTGTTCATGCTTATCAGTTTTTCTAATTCATACACATTCCACGAAAACTAAAATTTAGCAGACAAATAATATGAAAACCCAATTTTCTTAAGGAAAAGCTGCAACATTGAGTTTTCAGCAACCTGCACTGTATTTCCAACTTAACGGCACATTTTCCTCCTAGGTTGAAACCAGGGAAAGTGTTAGAGAGAGTGGAAAAATCGATTTTCTCTACTCACTCAGCATGTCTTTGCAAGTGAAAGCATTTACACACTGTATTTCGAGCTCTAGTATGCTCCTATAAGTTATTACTGGGGGAGAACTCTTTTAGATTTATGCTATTGTTTCCTTCTGTGCGTACAGATCAGTGCGCACTCATATTCTACTGAAAAGCATTTGAAAAGTTGTTTCTATCGTACACAATGTAAATAAATAACAGTGCTATTCAAAAGATTGAAATTTTAATGCCCAGTGCTCTCGCTCACTATTTACTCCAAAAAGACTAGTTCCAGCTCCTTATAACATATTCAAGCCACATTATTCTCTTCCATGGACTAAACTATTGATTTTCTCGAATAAATCCAATTTGCCCCATAATAATGATAATGAGAGTTACAGGAACAGACTTATGGAACAGTGAAAAAATCGTCATGTTGTCCCAATGGCTGGTTTTAAGTTTTTGCATCTTCCCATTGATCTCCAGTGAATCACATTCTCACCAACATTTGGCTGTGGAAAAGCATTTGAGCAATGAGCAGCGATTTATCATTAGTAGCATTAGTAGTACAGTGACTGTGAAAGATAGTTCTGCTGTGCAAAACAACATCCCTGCTGTGAGTAGTAATGACAATAGTGCAATTAAGAATAAGACGGTGGCAAAATTGGTAGAATACGATGATTCCTTACCCGAGCAACGCGCTCCGAGTGGCATTGACCATAATTTTAGTGTACGCGATTCTGGCAGCCATGAAACATGGCCTGGTTTTCTTTCTCCAGACAGTCCTATAGGCCGATTTCCTCCGAAAGCTCCATTGATCCCGGATATTTTTACTGTGGCTGTCGAAACCGTGTATTTGAAGGTAAAGGTGAACCAAAAGGTTGAGTATGATTTTTCATGTACAAAAATGTACAAATGACTTGAACGCAGGAAAAGAAACGACAATCCTGGAATTTACATGTGGATCGAGCAGAAAAAATTGTGGTCCATAAGATTGATTTACCCATTACTAAGAAGCGACATGAGTTTTTCTATTCCAAGATTGTTCGAGATTTTAGATCTGGTATGGTGCTTTACATGGGAATGAGATACCTTTCCGATTCTGAAGTGAATTATAAATTATCATTTTTTTATCTGTATTATTTAGGGCTGGAGTTCAGAATTTCATCAAACACCAAAAAGAGTGCAGATTGCATTGTGGAACCAATCAGCTCGGAATTTGAACTTACGTCGCATAATCTGAAAAGATTTATGCTGGAGCATGCTAAATTGCTGTTAAATTTTGATCCTTCGTTTGTGAATTACTGGGGACAGGTACTTTTAAAACCACTACCTAATCAATTTATTTTTCAGCATTTAAAGTGGATTCATGTTAAGTATTTTAATTTTTTAAATGCAGCGTCCGATTAGAGATGTCGATTGTGACATTTGGCTCCATGAAAGTTTGGGAGAATTCGTTTCAGAATTCGGATTTGCCAACGATTCCAATCTTCCTGTATCAGTGGCTACTTTCTCAAGGGAGAGTAAACCCCAAATGGTGGCTATTTCCAATATTTATGAAGACAATTCTCACATGTTCAATCCATTTGCAAAAACTTATGGCCATCCTGATGTCAGTGAATGTTTGGATTCTACTCCACTACTGTTGAGAATAGTTTTGGATGGTAGGATGTTGCTTGAGTTATTTATTTGCTGAATTTAAACTTATTCATATCACTAGATAACTAATTAATGATCTCAGATAATTTGACTCTATTTTTGAATATATACAGCTCCATACGCCAAACTGCAATCAGGAAGGGAATTCACTGTTTTGGAATCGATTCGACGTGCTATTGCCGGCTTAGCTGGAATCTCACTGTTGCGAGTTACCGATTTAGCTGTAAGTTTTCAATTATGCTACGATTCTATCTACTATCTTACTACAGACAGACAACTATTCTATAAACCTTTAGTTAAAAAGCTTAAACTATTAACTTGCGGACACAAATACATGCTTAAAAAAATATCCGATTCATCAAATGAATACACAGCCGTCTCAGTCAGTCAGTCAGTCAGTGCTTTTAGTTGACAAAATCAAACTACACAAAATAGACGCCGTTTGTCACGCATGCGTAGTACCTACTTCAATGGATCTTTTCAAGTATTTGTATGTAGTTGCTCACCCTAAATACATATTAGACGTATTATTTGTACTCTATTGTTTGCCCTGCGGTGAATTAAATTTTGTAAGTAATCATTTATAAATGATATTTTAATGTTTGAATTAACTTAGACTGTTAATTAATCTGTGATGTGTAACTTGCGATTTGTAGCTCACAGACTGGCCAGGCGAAAGCTCCGCAGCATTTTGGTTTTCTTTGCGCCAAATCGTGAACTTTCAGGAGCTTTCTAGGAATAACAACACATCACATTCTACAATAGTTTTCCCATTGGCGGATGCTTATCGGATTTTGCGGGAAGTAATTTCCCGGCATGATGTTACCCTACGAATTGATTTATCACCAACTGAGCATATGGTAAGTTTTGTGATAAAAACCCACTATTTTGAAACATATTGAGGTTTGCAAAATAACAGTCAATGTTGGCATTAATTTTAGTTGGTTGGGATTCGAAGAGCATCACTAGTTTCCATTCCAAGAAGCTTGCATCCAGTCTATTCACATAATATGGCGTCCAAGTCTCTCCCACTCATTAAAGCGTCCTATACTTCTGGTAAGGATAGTTTTTCATTGATTTTTAATTGCTAATTAAATTACGTGTTGGAATGTCATGATGAAATGTTTATGTTACATGGGTCAATATACTGTAAATTGACTCGTCTGATTGACTAGTTGTAAATTGAGATTATTATTTATATTGGGTTCAATTTTCAGGAGCGGTAGCAGGTCTGGGTTTGGCAATGGCAGTTTTGGGACTAGCAATTGGATTACTCCTGGGATTTGTCTTATGGAATGGTTCAACACGAATGAAATACTGGCGATCTCCGTTTTCCAATAGTCCAGTCCCTTATGGATTGGATACTTAAATTTTGCAATATTTTTTCCTTTGACTGTAGCTAAATACTTCAGAAATTCTCACTTTAGTTTAAGGATCTTTTCAAATCATACATACTATGCTTTAAAATGTGTCAATTAGGCAATCAAGTTATGTGATTTTGAAAGGGCTGTCGATTTCGCTCAAAAATCACTCCAAGCTAACTAAGGTTTTGATTAACACGACAATAATATAAATACAATTCTTTCGAGTCTATAATACTACTACGTGTGTGTAAATAATGTAAAAGCGATGTATCTACCTTCAGCACTATAATTTCTAGTTATTGCTATGAAAATGCTTTAGATTTGATGCCAAATAAGCCAAATATAATTTCTAGACCTTTAGATTTAATCATGAATTAACTTTTATTCACATAAGTGTAAAATAAAAATGTAAAGAAACCAACGGAATTGATGCATTCACTATTAATGCATGTATTTATAAGGTCGAATCCCCGGTTTTAATCAAACCCAGGTTTGTGGAAAGTTACCCAGTCAGATACATGAGCCACTTTCATGCCTAAACTCTCATGGAATGCTTTTGAAGGCTCATTTCGCAACTCCACAGTCAAACACGGAGTCATCCCATTCATAGCTTGTTCTCTCATAGCGTATTTCACAGCCACTTTTGCATATCCTTTTTTCCGATGATCATTCAACGTGTATAACATGGCTAATAAACCATCGGGCACAGTCACAATGGCACTCACTGGTTTCCCATCTTTGTATACTGCTCCACTTTCATTGCGCTCCACAATTTTTTCCACGTATGGCCGCGAACCTTCTTTGGCGTATTTCCATGTGCTTAGGATGAAGTCCACTCCAGAGTTTACGTCCAATGCCTTGATTTCCAGGTTGGGTTCTGAATGTCTAAAATAAGTTTGAAACAAATATGAAGGAAATAAGTGAATATCCTGAAAATGGAAAAAGGCACTCATTGTGTAGCGTGAATTCTTGAAAAATGGATTTTTCTAGAGTAGAAACTACAATGTACATTTTTCAATGTTACGGAATATAAAAAATAAAACATTAATGGGCTTTGGAAATCGAACATTTCCTTTGTTTCGAAATCCAAACCAAGGATACTTTTTTCGGCAACATAAAACATGAACTATCTGACGTCTGATCCATCGTTATCCATCATTTATAGAAGATAGCATTATGAATTGTGTCGAGCCTTGTCGCAAGCGTGAATAAAAAAAATCCTTTAACTCATTACACAAATACTCTCTACAACATAATTCCTTTTTTTCTCCATTATACAGCTCATATATATAAACATAAAACTTCATTAACGCATCTCTAGTTGCCAAACATAGAAGGGAGTTAGAAAGCAATTTCATTGATCGCCAAACTTACGATATTTGCAAAGCCAAACACTCCTCCCTATCCATATAGTAGAGGTTGCACGGATGAGCTTCAGTCACATTCCCTTTGATGTCTACACTAATTTCAATCACCATGTGTGACACCTTCTTCTCCAAGGACACGAATACAAAAGGCTGATCCCAGTCGATCACATGAGTTGAACAGAAGGAGTCCCGTATTTCACGTGATACTGCCATGTTGGGTGGACTAGATATACTGTATGCGGAGCCATAATCCTTTTTTGATGGAAAATAGGGATCAGTTTAGTTTTAGGTTGTCTGGGTCACTTGTAAGCCATATTTGTACCTAAAATGGCAGCTAACTATGAATCTAGTATCTTAATTTGTGATTGCTTTTATAATTTTGACTCTAAGAGCACAATTAGCGGGTTTTTGCATTTTGTCTTACAGGCATTTAAGTCAAAGTATTATAATACATATGTAAGTACATGCAAATCTATATAAGTGTAAAGTGTAAAGACCTATGGTATATAATGTGGAGAGCCTCTCATGTGTTGGTGCAATGCTGGCATTATTTTATTGCATATAATTTCCAGTACAAAGTATACCTCTCGAAAGGATTTAGCCAAAATCCAAGCATTATCAGACAAGTCTCCATTCATGGAATAAAATGCGACTTCTGCTGTAAATCTGGGACTCATTAGGGCCATATTGTAAACCTAAAGAGGAAAAAAAGTTATCTTTAGTTTTCATTTGACATCCAAACTTTCACATATTTCTTTCATTACATGACAAGAAGTAGGCAGCCTTTTTTCCAAAATGGACAATACTGGACGAATATCTTGAACGGGGATAAATTCCACTGGATTTTTTTGCTTGTCAAACTTCATTGTGGCAGAAGCGACTATTAAAAGAACACAAAATGAATTGAACAAGCAAAATTAGAATACTGTGTGATTCTCCGATTATACTTTGATTTCCAACCGTCAAACTTACTAACTTACAAACTACTGGTCAATTTATACCTTCCGTCTGATTATTGCTACTCATTTTTTATACTTATGACGTCAAGTTCAAAGGTCCCAGAACTGGAAAATAACTATTATTTATACCCCTCTCCTGCTATTTTTGAACTGTCAGTTCACAGACTGACTAGAGAATTTAGCTCGAGCTCAGATTTTTTCACCATAGTTCATTAGTTCAAAAAAATTGAACAGCTGACGATATACTGATTAACTGACTACAGATAACTAACTATACATATGTCAGACATATTTTTGTGTGTAGCACAGTTTTAAGAGACATGTTTACCTTGGATTCACGTCAAAGCTTATGATGCAATGTCGGGAATTAAATCCATACACACTTTAGACTTCCAGACTAGTGAAATTATTGCATATGTACAGCAATTCATTGTGGTACATGCATACACAAAAAAGTTATTATTTCCTTAGTCGGGCAATCTGTATGCATGCACTAAACTGCACACAATGGTTATAGTTGTTAAGTCGTAGATATACAAACTGCTTTCCTATCGGGTTGCATGAAAATCAAACATTCATTTAAAAAGAAGAAAGAAGGGAGAATTTTTGTGAGCTTTTAAAATTGTTATTGTAGAAAACTGATAAAAACGGTTCTGCATACACTTTATGTTATATACATACAGTATTCAGGACATCATACTGGTAACTGACTGGTAAAACTGACTTCAATAGCATCATTTCACACAGATAGCAAACTAACTATTCATCCATAATCATTCAGAAACTAAATTTAGAATATTTTCATCCATTCATTCATAGTGTTCCAGTGTAAACAGAAATTTGTGTATGAAACTAAAAAGCACTGTCTGTCAATCCCAAAGTGCTAATGCACTGGAAAAATGTGAGAAACACAGCGAGTGTTTACGTATTTAATTTGCTACTAACTAAGTTTATGTAATTCCTAACACTTAAACGTATGTAGTTTAAACCAGATTAATTATTTAAGCCCGGTAGTTCACCCCACTTCACATCTCAAGGTTAATTTTCGACAAATCGAAGGTCCCCTTTAATAAGTGCACACTCTGCATTGCATTAGATACTCAAGACATGCTTGGGACAAAAAAAATACGACAAACTGTCAATACACTACTGCATCTATGAAGGGTTTACTAAAATCCACAACTCAACTGTCATTGTTGCTATCAATACAAAAAATCTCTTTCCCAACATTGTCAACCGAGTTGAAAGCATCTTAATAAATAATTCGCAAACTATAACTACTGTCAACCTTATTTTTGTGATTCATTCATATCGTGGTTTTCCAACGAACATAGCATAGTCTGACAACCTAGCGCATGCATAATGTTATGAAATGTTGAAAGTTTGAAACTCTCACTATTTTTTCACGCAAGACGGAATAGAGGAATGCAAGTGATGCTAATAATTTTCTCCCACTTTCTCACTCCATATCGAAAATGTAATAATAATAATTTTATTTCCGTATAAACACACTGGTTACTTTCCACATGGAACTCCTTTCGTAATCGTAACGCTACGTACAGTCACGAAATATATAAGCTACCAATTAGATAATCGAATACATTAGTACACATTTAACAAGTAAGTTAAATCAATATTTAACTACATCTAACTAATACGATTAGGTAACAACAAACAACACGAAAAATTTTTCTTCTCAATTCTGTGTAAGTGTTACACACAGATTTTATCTCTAAAAGCCAATAAACGCAAATCTAACAGCATGAAAAATTGAGCGTCCCATCCTATTTACTTCTATATGCAATTTTGCGAATCCATGATCATTAAATTATTATCCTAACTTAAACTTGAAAAGTTAACGACTCATTATCATTCATATAGTTATAGTTAAGTGAACTAAACACAGAAAATATTGCGTTTTCGAGTCGAGCTTCAGCTACTAACTAGCTACTATATTGGCTAGCTCCTATACTCCTTCCATTTCAGTTGAGCCCGTGGTAGCATCAGAACTGAATGACACATTATGCCAATCGGGAATGTCCTTGTCCATCCTATTGTTCCCATCTTTTGTGTCCAGTTGCTCAACGGCTGACACTGGGAATTCACTCCAGCAGTGAAGGTTCAGTCTCCACTGACGAATAAGGCCATCCCAAGCTCGTCTACTAAATTTCCTAGTCAGTTCTGGCGTTCTCGGGTGAAATGGTAAACGCTGCTCCCTGAAAACAAACAAAAAGGGACATATGAAAACATAAAGACGGAAAAAATTACTAAATACCTGCTTGCAATTAATTAAAAAAGTAGGGCACGTGGGGCACATTTAAAAGTATTGTACATGATCGACAGGGTAGCCATCAGAATGAAAAAGACATTACTTTTCGGTAGATGGAGGTATATAGTGCATAAAATACTGTTGACATTTAGCAGACTCCAACTTCCACCAAAAGGTCGTGAAACATTATACTGTGACCTACTTATTGGTATTAGACAAAGTAAAACGTTAACAGTCATAAAAAAGAGTACTATGATAATGTCAATTTCACTTTGCCAGTTTTACTTGGTAAATAATACGCCTCACAAAAACAGCAAGGAAATTGAAAACTGTCCCTGAAATTTAGCCACAGCAATCTAATTATGCATGATATGATCGAGAGTCAACAATAGACGGCATACCCAATTCCAGAGAAGTATGTCAATGCAACAAAAGAATGAAATATTTATTTGAACAAAACCCAAATTTTTAATTAGCCAGCCCCAGCGTAGCAAAAGAACATAGATAATCAAAAAGTGAAATCTTAATGATTCCGAGGATTCCAAACTGTGACTCAAACTGCCCTCATAAATATAAGAAACACAAATGAACGTCATATTGGAGACTACCAAGTCCAATGTCATGAAATATGAACAAGTTTGGTTCCAAAAACTACTAACTAACTAACTAACCAACTATCCGTCCGTGGTAAAAATATCCAAGAAAAGAAGACATAATGGAATGAAAATGGCGTGCTACGTCTGATGAAAACATTTATTTTTCACGTACCAGTACGTAACGTGCCAAGAAATTTTATTCAGAAGAAAAACAAAATCCATTTATCGTTCTCATCAGTAAACTATTACACATACGAAGAAGAAAACGGAGTAAATAATTCCGCGTTATAGTTAGTTACTAACCTCGCATAAACTATAGTAAGTAACTAATTTACTAACTTACTTCTTGATGGCATTTCAAGATTATCATCGAAACCTACTACCCAACCCACTCAAACCCAATGATTATAAATAACATTGAATAATAAAGGCACCCCTCACACGCACATCTAATTTTCACACTTGCAAAGAATGCAAATGTAATGTGTGATTCCACTTTTCTAGGGAAACCAAGAAAACTGACCCAATTCGAGACAAAGCCACCCGAAAAATTGACCCAATGCGTAGATCAGTTAGTTAGTTAGACAGCAATTTGGGTCGTGTATAATATGTTCGGTGTACCAGGCGCCATTTGGAGAAAACACCTGTCTTTCGTACACACGCATTTTCATCAAACTTGCTTAATAATGACGAATCCTCATGAAAAGGAAACGTTTGGTTCACATAGTACTATACTACAAAGTTAGTTTAGTTAGTTAGTAACTTGATAGTTCCTACCTATATAACAACCGGACATAATAAAATCATGGAAGAGCTATTGATTTTATTAAACTTTTTTCACTCAATATATCGATCCTATGGATGAGGATAGTAAGTTAGCAGGCGGTTGGTTTATGCCAAACCACAAAAAGTACATGATCATGATTACCTATTGTATTGGCTGGACTCTACAAAAGCACAATGGCCCAAAATCCTCGCTTAAAAATCTAGGCATCCCAGTCATCGAGCCATGATTGATACTAAATTAATTTAAACTAATTAACAGGTAGTTAGGGTTAAAAGCCTAAGCATGTCAACGAGCCACTCAATTAGCAATGCAAAGTGTCAATCACTTCTTATATTACTTATTATTAAAGCGTGACATTTACGTTAGTTAAGATTAAAATTCAATGACCTCTGTGTTTTGAACTTACTAAGGAAGCAATTTGAGTCAGAGTTTTTAATACGGAATCGATTTTTATTGACTTCCCGCACATAAATAGGAATAAATAAGGCACGCTTAATCGGCAGAGAAACAAAGGGTGCACAAAATTGTCACCATCAGCTAGCTTAAAAGCTACAAATATTTTATGAAGTCAAGTCAACCAACCCTGGATTCCAGACTCAGACAGTTAGTCATAAAAATATTTTGGGAACCAAAAGGAAAGAGACCCAAAAAATATGTGAAACACTGGACATAACTTATATTGGTTACACTGGAGGACCTTATTAGAAAATTTCGGGTGAATTTAAACGGAGACACGAACATGATGGGGAATCCTTCCTGTGTATGTAATAATGATGGCATTAGATAGTCAACAAAATGCCAAGTAGGGAAAAAAGTACTACCTGGAACATCAAATTTTGCATGTCAGACTACCTACTATGTTATGCATGACGGAGATAGGAAGTTGGAACTTTTACCCGTTAGTTAGTTAGTTTCAGTTGGGCTTTCAAGGAGTTGTTATGCATTCTAACTCACAGTTTTAGTCATCAACAACTTTCACTCTGTTGTGTGTTTGTGACAAAGTTTAAGAAAAAAACGTAATGCAGTTGGGTCAGTAATGCATCCTTAACATGGGCGTCTGTATGGGCAAAGGTATGACATTGTCCATCAGTGGCAATTATCTTTTGTGATTCGTTTCAAAATATCTCTTTTGTTGCTAAGTTTTTAGTGAGTCATGAATGATATAGTGTAATTTACATTACAGTTTAAACCGACTTAGTTATACAGTAGTCACAGTCACGTAGATAATTTGTACCAGACAACTTATTCACATATCACGTATTACAAGTTGCAAGCCTGGGTGACTTTTTTAAATTCTCAAACTCATGCAAGCCTTTTCATGAATTCAAGAGCTGATTGAGACTAGAGACCAACCGATCAATCACATAGCTTGGGTTGAATTAATTTGAAATCATAGATTTTATGTAAAAAAAAAACTTTTCTGCAGGCACATTAATGACAGACTTGGAAGAAAACGGACGATTTGTTCAACGCTCCGATGAATCAGACCAGCAACATGACGCTGGTTCCAAAATGATGCTCAAAGGACCAGTTATATTTATTTTGGGAGGGCCTGGTTCCGGCAAAATAACTCATTGTGATCGTTTTGTTTCCGAATATAAGCAAGGGGTTGTTCACATAAATATGACTGATTTAATACAGCAGCATGTTGTCGGGAATGGTAAAATCTGGCATTTATTTTTAAACATGAAATGCGATTAGTTTAGGTTAGTTTAGTTAGTTACTTAAATTTGGAATTGTTTCCTAGAATTACGAGATTTCGGAGACCTAGGCCCCAAAGAGTTACTCCAAGTGCTCATGATGGAAATCAAAATGGCTACCAATGCAAAAGCCTACCTAATCTCAGGCTACCCCAGATCAATGCGAGATCTCGTTGAATATGAAAATAAGGTAAGAAACATAGATTTACTTACAAATAACCAAAAATAATTATAATCCCATAAACATGGTCATCTTTCAAGCTTATAAAAATAAATAAAAAGGGAAACCAAGCAAACATTAAAAGTATCCTTGAAACTCATCGATCCATGAGAAAAGTACTTTATTTTTTTACATTCTACCGAAGGTTTTATGGCAAATAAGAAAGCAATGGTTAAGTAATGAATCGATTTTGTACAAATACCTTTCCCAATTAATTCTGCTAACGTTTTGAATTGTTCAATCAGCCTTATGTTAAATTCATTAAAATCCCACTAATTTGTCTTACAAGCTTAATTCTGATAACACTACACTGCACACCAATGCCAGTTTAGTTATTAAATATAGGGCAATCCACTTCTAAAAATACATTCTATATATATAAATATAATAAATATAAATATATATTTGTTTTTTAGCTCAACAGACAAGACGGCGTTATCCTATTAAATTGGCATGTGAAAATTCTCGAAAAGCAAATCGAGTTTGGAACACAACTCGGTGAAACAGTCATCCAATTGGCTCGAATGGAGCTGCAAAACTATTCCAAGAAAACCCTTCCTCTCGCAGAATACTTTGACCAAAAAGGCCTCCTCAGTGTTGTCGATGGAGAACGACAGCCGAATCTAGTGTACGACGACTTTTCTTCAGTCACTACAGATTTACTAGTAAAAGCTGCAACGAAATCCATAGCATCCACCCCTACTGCAAACAATAAGCATCCATCGTTTCCAAATCACAATATTATTAACAATCGGGTGGGAGACAATAAGCCAGCGGTTGTCGTGCTGCCCAAACCCGAAATCAATGGAGTGCGGAAACCAGCAAAACTGAAACAGCCGATTGCTAGTGAAATGAAGAGTATTAGTGGCATAAATGTTGTGTATACAATGGGAGGACCGGGGTCAAATAAAAGCCTTCTGGCTTCTACGTATTGTCAACTGGAGAATCCCCAATGGATATGTGTACCTGTTGGTCAGCAACTACGGACTTTGGTAGACAAAGGAGGTGGAACAAGTGAATTTTCAAAGGAGCAGATCCGAGAGATTAAAAGTTCGTTGAATTCGGGAGAATTTATGGATACAGACTTGTTGATGAAAATTTTGGGATCTATCATCAATAAGCATGTGAAGAGGGGAAATAATAATTTCATTGTTGATGGCTTCCCACGAAATGTGGAACAAATGCGGGCATTTGAAACTAAGGTGGGTTGAAGATAATTGTAAATAATGTTTGGTGGTTTTGGTTGACATTTTTGAGAATTTTTTTTTTACTTTTTCTGCAGTTTAAAGTACATCCAGCATGTGTGTTGTTGGATTGTAATGAATCGGAATTAGCGAAAAGTGTGGCTATTCGGAGAAAACGGAATCCAATGGGTGCCGTTAGACCAGATGATGAAAATAATCAAGCAGTGCAAAGAAGACTGGAATTGTATAGATTGCATACACTTCCCACTTTAAAAGTTTTGGATGAAGAAAAACGGCTTTTCATTGTAAGATTTGTATCGTATAATTACTTTTTTTCTGGTCACTAAATACTACTGTTTAATTGGGTTCAGTTAAATAGGATCAGTCACTTTTGTTTTTGTTCACTATTTCAGGTTGATGGAGATGAGGCAGACAAGTCAGAAATTGTGAGAAATTTCAACGACACGTTACGGAAATTGACAAAAGAAAGCGCCCTCAATAGTGCGAATGGATTTAGGAAAATTTCCAATGATTCTATTGGTAACCTCATTAATGAAATAGAAAACACAGGTAGTCGTGCTTAAGTTAGCTAGTTGTGTAATGTTATACGTAATTACGTAATATTTTTACAGTAAGTATGCATTATGTCAAGCTGTGCTAGTCAGGACCTGAGCTTTTTTATCAACAAATTGTTAGTTTTATGTAGTCAGCCAACTTATTACTAAATCAGTAATGAAACGTAACTCCACTTTGAAATATTGTACCTCTAATAATAAGGAAGCATTATGTTTTGTAACTCTGATTGTGAGAATCTATGTTGAAATACCTCTAATAGCTAAGCAAGTTCTAAATATTTTAACATCATTTGTAGCAGCTCAAAACAGCATTTCTTTGGTCGGTGATGGATGATGGTCGGTTCTTCCCTTTAAAATAATAGATAATAGATGCATTGAAACCACATTTATTCTAGCTAGTTCATAGCTTGGGCTTAAAAGTGTGCAACATAGCCAGATTGTTGAAGTATTATTAAAGTTCTTGTGAAATGCTGAGCATGTTCACAACGATGCAATGATGCAAACCGAAACTAATTATTTCATACATTGGCATCATTGGAAGCGACTGAAACAAACGAAACCAATTTAACTTACTTTGGTACGGCTTCAATAAAGTTGTGGTATTCAGGAGTATTCTTTCCATAGTCAATTTGCTTCTGACGCCGATGCAATACCGAAGGATCCGTTTCTTTATCACATTTGGGGGATCCCCTCCGTTCGGGGGTTGCTGGTTTTGTATTCATTTTTAAATGTCAGTCTTCAGAATCAAAACCCTTTGAATCCTGTTCAGTCTACAACACCTCCTCGAATCTGCTGTTGTTTCAAACAATGACAAAAGTTAAATTGCGTTCTTATTTTTGGATTCAACATTGGAGCATTAAAAAACAATAAAAGTACTTACCACTTGCTCTCTTAGTTTCTGAAAGTTGGAAATGTGAGCCAAAAAAAATGGTCTGGTTTGCTGTTTGTTTTCCGGGCTAGAGACAATCCAACTATTGAACTCAACGGACAAATGACAAATTACAACGCATACAATGCAAACGAACTTACTACGATACAGAATCCGCTAGATTTTTAGTTTTTTATCTTCTGTTGATAATTCGATTAGATTTCTTTTGTAAACGTGTCATAAACTAGCAGTTCAATTTGCTCTGGAATTCTTTTGTTGTCAATTTGTCATTATGCCCGAGCAAGCCGTGTGAAAAGTGTATG